>JGI20163J15578_10000694_pt1 | contig 13868 bp, 11 predicted proteins | sample TergutCu122P1_FD_15578 | JGI IMG/M metagenome (IMG submission 15578)
CGGGTTTTTGTATATGTTAAGAAGAGCGGGTATTTCTCTCAAAAATAAAAAAGTTTTGATTCTTGGTGCAGGCGGTACCAGTCTTACAGTTCAAACCTGCGCGCTTAATGAGGGAGCAAGGGAAATATCAGTGGCATATAGGGGGCATGATTTCAACTTGGAGAGAGATGCCGAAATCATTGTAAATACAACGCCTGTTGGTATGTTTCCAAACAACGGCGAAAAGCTCATAACGCTTTCCGATTTTCCCAACTGTGAGGGCGTTTTGGATGTAGTATATAATCCCTTGCTTACGGAGTTATTGCTTCGGGCAAAAGAGTTTAAAATTCCCTACTCCGGTGGACTTCCGATGCTCGTCGCACAAGCAACAGCAGCAGCGAACTTATTTGCAGGCAGGAATTATGAAGCAAACGGGAGTTGCGCTACAGGAAAGAATGGCGGCGCAGGAGAGAAATGCGACGCGGGGAAAAATTACGAAGACAGAAACGAAGAAATCCTGAGTTGGCTTCTTTCATCAATTAAAAACATCATACTTATCGGGATGCCCGGTTCAGGAAAAAGCACGGTTGGAAAACTTTTGGCAAAAGAACTGGACAAAACCTTTGTTGATCTTGATGATGTGATTATTGGAAAGGCAGGCATGTCGATTCCGGAAATTTTCGCAAAACACGGAGAGGTTTTTTTTAGAAACTTGGAAACCGAGGCTTGTAAAGAATACGGCAAGCAAAAAAACCTTGTGATTGCAAGCGGTGGCGGTGCAGTTTTAAAAAAAGAAAACATGGATGCGCTTATGCAAAACGGAGAAGTTTTTTTCCTCAACCGAGATATCAAAAACCTCGCGACGGACGGAAGACCACTTTCTATTAATTTTGAGGCGATTCAAAAGCTGTACGAAGAAAGACTACCTCTTTACCGAAAGTATAGCGACCATACAATCGATTGCACAGAAGCTATTGCAGAAAGCAAAAATGGCAAAAATGACAAAATCACAGAAATTACAGTTGAGGCAGCAATTGCTGAAACCGCAAACAAAATCACTTCAATTTTGCAAGCACACACCGAAATATGCTATACTATCCTTATGACGAGATGAGAGACTTTCAGGTGGCGGATGCTTTTGCTTCAAAGGCAAATTTCGACAAAAAATATAGAAAAATCGCGATTAAAAAATATGCACATAAAACAGAAAGGAGCGTATTGATGTAATAACACCTGGATTACATCGTACAAAAAATAATATGGCAAATGGTTTATTTGAAATCCTTAGAAAAGATGAACAGCTTATCGCATACATAACGGCAGGAAATAATGCACTAAAAGAGCTTGGCTTTACGGAGCACTCGTTTCCGCATGTGTATCGAACAGCAGAAACAGCAGGCGTAATACTGGAGGAGTTTGGGTATCCAAAGGAAACCGTTGAACTTGCAAAGGTGGCGGGTCTTATGCACGATGTTGGAAATATGATTAATCGTGCGTATCATGCGCTTACGGGAGCAGAGATTGCTCGATCTATTCTTGAAAAGCACAAAGTTCCGTACGCGGATATAGGAATCGTTTGTAATGCGATTGGGAATCATGATGAAGAAACAGGCAAGCCTTTAAATGCAGTTTCTGCAGCACTTATTTTGGCAGATAAATCTGACGTTCGTCGTTCAAGGGTGCAAGAAACAGATATGGATCAAATTCTTGCAGATATACACGACCGCGTAAACTATGCGGTTGAACGTGCGGAAGTTTCTGTTGTGAAATTAGAGTCTGAAAAAACCGAGGGCGAGAAAAAAGACGGCAAAGTGGTGAGACTTTGTCTAAACATAGACACTAATTTCTGCCCTGTTATGGATTATTTTGAAATATTCCTTTCAAGAATGCTGATGTGCAGAAGAGCGGCGGTATTTTTGGGAGCAGACTTTGAGCTGGTAATAAATGATTTGAAGATAATGTAGGAAATTGAAAATAGATGTCCGTTTTTTCGGTCGGGTTCGGAGTAGAAGCGTTTCTTCGAAACGTTCATTGATGGGTTCCGAAGCTTCCTCGCAAAGGGCATATAATTTAAATCGATTAATTAATGATTTAAATATGCTGTTATACAGTTAGATAGTGTTGCAAATTCAGATAGATCCAGTGTTTCGGCTCGCCGATTTGGGTCTATTTTTGCTTTGTTAAGAGCCTCTAAAACTTCTTGTTTAGCAAGCCCGTTTACTCCGGTGAGAGAATTTAAGAGCGTTTTTCTTCTTTGACCAAAACCGGCTTTTATGCATGCAAAAAACACTTTTTCCGACTCAACAAAAACAGGCGGAGTTTCTCTTATATCAAGCCTGAGCACTTGCGAATCTACGTTTGGTTTTGGGATAAAGACGCTCCTGTGCACGTCTGAAATATGATGAACTGTGCAGTAATAGTTTATGGCGACGGTGATTGCGCCGTATGTTTTGCTGCCCGGTTTGGCATTTATTCGCTCGGCAACTTCTTTTTGCATCATGATGGTGATGCTTTGCGCGAGTATTTTTTCTTCCAATATTTTCATTATGATCGGCGTCGTAATGTAATAGGGTAGGTTTCCTATTATTTTCACCCTATTTTTAGAGTTATCAGTAGCTAGATTTTGTGAAATTATCGGATTTAAGTCTAATTTCAGCACATCGCCGTGTATAATTTCAACATTTTCATATTCGGATAAACTGTCGGCAAGTATAGGCAGCAAGTTTTTGTCGATTTCTATTGCGAGGACTTTAGAAGCACGCTCTGCCGCTGCGGCTGTCAGAACGCCCATGCCCGGTCCTATTTCTATAACAATATCGCCTTCTTCAATCTGAGCACCGTCGATTATTTTATCAATGATATTTTGGTCAGTGAGAAAGTTTTGCCCTAAGCTTTTGGATATTTTGAAGTTATGTTTTTCTTTAAGAGCCGTTATGACTGCAGGCGAGTACAGCTTCATGAAGTTCCTCCGGAGTAATTCCATATTTGTTTAATTTATTTAAAAACGATTTGGTGTTGCCATAACCGATGCCGAGAATTTTGCCGACGGCTGCCCTTTTTTCAGATGAATCGCTGTTTCCCATGAGTCCAAATTCAAAAAGGTCTTTGAGGGCAAAAACTTGCGTCGCATCCTCAAGGTCGGCTTTTGCGTTTTTGATAGCTTCGCAAATTGCTTCAGGCGTAGCATTTTCGACGCCAATGTTAAGTCTTTTTTGAGCGTCGGACACAGCCAAATAAGCATGCTTTGCTTTTGGGAAACGCTCAGATAGTTTTTTGCGTATTTCCTCGCCGGAAAAATCAGGGTCGGTAAAAATGATAATACCTTTTTCAAGATAAGCCTTTTCGATTAATTCCCATGTTTCTTGCTTAATGCCAAACCCGTGCGTCGGAATTGTTTCGGCATCAAGTGCGCGTTTTATAGCGGACGCGTCATCGCGACCTTCTACAACAATTATTTCTTTAATCTTCATTGCTCGGCGGTAAAACAAAATAAATTTCACCCGGTCTGACCATTCGAAGCAGCGTTCGGGCACGGTATTCTATAAATTCGGGGGATTCCACGTTTTGGAGTCTGTGTTCTAAACGGGCACGCTCCCTCTCAAGGGCTTCTTTGTTTGCAATTGCCGCATCAAGGTCTTCTCTTACAGAAAAAACATTATGAACTGAAGCACCAACTATTGCTATAATAATTATCAAAGCAGCGGCATAAAAGTTTCGCTTGCGAATTCTTTGGATTTTTTCTCTTTTAGTGCGTTTTTCTGTTTCTTCCGCAGAAGCAAGAACCGCTCGCTTTTCTTTTCGAGATTCTTTCGCTTTTTCAAAATCAATTAATTGATTGTTCTTCTTAAATTCTCTGCTTCGACGAGTTTTTTTCTTTTTAAACATAATACCTCACCTAACGCTAACTTCTACACAATTCCACGGGTTCCTCTGGTCGGCGCGGCAGGAATTGTTACTGTAACTTTAGTGCCTCTGCCTTCACGGCTTGAAAGTTCAATGGTGCCATCATGGTCTTCAACGATTTGCTTTGAAATTGCAAGACCAAGTCCGGTTCCGCCCATAGATCTTGAACGCGCTCTGTCAACACGATAAAATCTTTCAAAAACTCGGGCGAGTTCATTTTCAGGAATTCCAATACCATTATCAGTAATGACTATACATGCTTTTCTCCCGGTTGTAAAGGCATCGATGTCAATTCGCCCGCCATCGCCTGTGTATTTTATGGCATTGCTCAAAACATTTAATATCACTTGCTCTATTCCGTCCTTATCTGCAACGATTCGAATGTCATCTTCGCTGTTAAAAATAAAATTCAAATGTTGGCTTTTTGCTTTTGCGGAAAGTTCAATATTAGTAACGCAGCTTTTGAGAAGCGAAATCAAATTCAGTTCTTTTTTAAACCACTTTTCTTGGTTGTAATCAAGCCTCGACAGTTGTAATAGCTCCTTAACAAGCCTGTTCATTCTGTCTGATTCGGAGTCAATTATTAAAAGAAAATCTTTTGCAGTATTTTCATCCGCCAATGCACCGTCAAGTAAAGTTTCTGTGTAGCTTTTGATTGTTGTGAGCGGAGTTTTTAGCTCATGGGAAACGTTTGCAACAAAATCGGTTTGCATGTTTTCCATCTTTTGTCGCTCTGTAATGTCTTCAATAATCATGATGAGTCCAATGTCGGTGCTTTTTTCGTCTTTGAAACGATCATAACGAATCGCATAAGTGGAACCTTCTGAAGTAAAGGTTTCCGAAGCAGCACCGCGCTCACACTTTTGTGTTAAAGTTGTAAGCATAAGATCCGAATTCAAATGGCTGACGATTTCATCATAAAGTTTTGTCTTTAATTCATCAGGTTGTATTTTCAAAATACGCATTGCGGCTTGGTTGGCATGAACGATACGTCCCGATGGATCTATTGCAATAAGCCCGTCTGCCATATAACGCAATATAGTTTCAAGTTTGCTTTTTTCGTTCCCGATTTCGGAAATATTATAGTTTAACTGAGTCCGCAAATCATTAAACATTTCCGCAAGCCTTCCTATTTCATCATTTGATTCAACAACAATTTCCTGATCAAAGATGCCTTGTGCCATAGCCGAGGCCTTTTGTGTTACATCGCGAATAGGATCGGTTAAAGTTTTTGATATTAAAAAACAAACAAAAAGTGTGACAAGGAGTGCGATTGGAATTGCATTTAAAAAGATGCGATTTGACTGAGAAATGGTATTATGTATTCCCGACAGATCGGTGCGAAGGTAAATGATGCCGGTAATAGTGTCCCTATAAAAAACAGGAAATACCAGATTCATAACAGAAATAGAGGTCGTTGTACCTGCTATTGTGCCTATTGATTCTGTAATAATTCCTGTAGTAAATGCACCAAAAATTGCAGCTTCGTCCAACATCTCTATAACATCTATCGCACCGGTGCCCGCGGCAATGGAATTAGTGGCAATTAGTTGCATGTTGTTGTCAATTATGAAAATTTCTTCCCGAATCGAACCTGTCCAGGCAGAATTGATGTGTGCAGTTATTTCCGATTGATGGTTTGCCAGGTTATCATATGTGCTTAAAGTGATGAGCGTCCCTCCCTGCACCATATTAGTTAAATTAGTTCGCAGGCTATTTATGTAGTAATTTTCAAAATTTCTCATGCTAAACACGCCTAAAACTGTTATCGCAATGAAAACAAGAAGGCAATAAATAATCACGATTTTCCATCGTAGTGTAAATGAGAGCCTTTTTTTAAAAAGTGTTACAGCCATCAACTAAGGTCTCCTGAAGTAATATCCGATCCCTCTTTTTGTCATAATGTAACGAGGCTCGCTTGAGTCGTCTTCCAGTTTTTCTCTGAGTCGTCTGACGGTAACATCGACAGTTCTTATGTCGCCATAATACTCATAACCCCAAACTTCTTCAAGCAGTTGTTCTCTCGAAAAAACGCGATTTTCTCTTTCTGCCAAATATTTCAGAAGTTCAAACTCCCGAAGTGTAAGTTCAAGTGCAACGCCTTGTTTGCGAGCTTCGTAGCGATTCATGTCAATTTCTAAATCGCCAAAAGATTGTACGTCAGTTACTTCGTCAGAAGATCCTTCAATAAATTCAGTTCTTCTTATGTTCGCTTTTATCCTGGCGATAAGCTCTCTCATTCCAAAAGGTTTAGTTATGTAATCATCAGCACCAAGTTCAAGGCCGAGAACTTTATCAACTTCCTCTTCTTTTGCAGTCAGCATTATGATAGGTGTTGATTGGGTTTCTCTTATTTTTTTACATACTTGAAACCCGTCCATTGAAGGAAGCATGACGTCAAGCAAAATCAGATCAGGATTCATCTCCAGTGCTTTGTTAAGTCCGGTTAATCCATCAAAGGCGACTTCAACTTCAAAACTTTCCTTAATGAGGTTGAATTTGACAATATCAGATATTGACTTCTCATCTTCAATGATAAGAATTTTTTTCGATTCCATAGATACCTCCATAAGCGCAGTGCATCACTGCAAAGACTGTTAGTGTATGATCTTTAGATATTCATATCATTATATCAAAAAAGGTGCGATGCGTCAAAAATTTTGACAAAACTGTTATCGCGGTATAAAGTTAAATGGATTTTGTGGTCTTCCGTTGACATGTACCTCAAAGTGCAAATGCGGTCCGGTACTTCTGCCTGTGGATCCCACATCTCCGATATGTTGCCCTTGGAATACTCTGTCGCCTCTGCTCACGTGTCTTCTGTTCAAATGCGCATAATACGTCTCGATTCCTCCGCCGTGGTTTATTATGATAAGGTTACCCATAGCACCCCTATATCCGGAGAAAGTGACGGTTCCTCCGTCTGCTGCGATTACACGTGTACCACGTGGTGCTGCCAAGTCTATTCCGTTATGCATTCTTCCCCACCTCATCCCAAACGTGGATGTTAATCTGCCTGAGCGAAGAGGATGTATAAGGCGTCCGGTACCTTCGCGTGGAGGCGGCTCTCTTGTCCCTCTTACCACTATTGCGGTAGAGGCTTCTTTGAGAACCGTTACGCCGATATCTTCACGCTCGATTTGAATACCGTTATTTCGTATTATTCTTGCAGTGACCTCACGTTCGCCCGGAATGCCGGCAACCCTTGTAGTTTGTTCACCTCGGAACGCATTTGGATTGTCTTCAAACTCTGTTTCATATGGGATCGGCTCTATAAACTTTGCAACTTCTACAGTTTGCACAGTCAGAAGCGGAACCGCTTGTTGCAGTATTATTTCTTGGTCAATGCTGAGCCTTGCAGGAGTTACATCGGGATTTGCAGCGAGAAGCTCCGCTGGTGTAAGACCATGCATTTGCGCTATGCCGTTAAAAGTTTGCCCTCTTTCTACTACATGAATTCGCTCTGCCATAGTCCCGATCTGTATTCTGTCTAAAACGGCACCGGCTTGCTCGATTCTGCCAAGTTGTGTATCAAATTGGAAAATCTCAAGTTCTTCAAGAATTTCAACGCTTTCGAAATTAGCTGCGTTTACACCAATTTCGCGGAAGTGAAGGCGTTTATAATCTTCAAGTACGCTTTCGATGCGTTCTTCTGAATCTAAAACTGCAATTCTTCGACCTTCAAGATATAAGGCGTACGCTCTGATGCTGATATCTTGCATATACGTGAGACGATTGAAAACATCTTGCATCCCGTGAATTTCGTCATTTGCGTTTAGAGAAACAACTCTATGGAACGTGATGTCCAAATAACCGTCGATTTCTATGTCGGTTCCGTGTTCCCGGCTAAGTTGTGTATTAACTATATCAAGGACACGCAAAACGTCATCCTGGCTTTTTACCATACCGAGAGGTTTGCCGTTGTAAGCATATATATATGCAGTAAAGTAATTGACGATGGAAACGGCTGCAATTCCGCATGACATCAAAACAAATAGGACGGCAAGAAGTTTTTTCTTGTGGAAATCTGCCCAATCTCTTGCTTTGTAAGCACCCCTGACACCGCGATAAGCTAATTTAGCTGTATTTCGTCCCAGAGTGCCGGTGCTTTTATCAAGCTGGGTCATAAAAGACGCCATGTGAGAAGAAACTTTTGCCTCACCTCGGATGATAAGTGATTTTTGGTAAGAAAAGAAAGTTTTTGTTGCGACTGCTACCCTTCCGTCAGGTTTAGGCGGCTTAGGGTTAGCTTTTCGCTTGATTGCCATCTTAATAAACGGCAATGCAAGAAAAGCAAGTGCTTTGATTACTGCAAAGGACACCCTGTTTTTCAGATTTATAAAACGTGTCGCAAAAGCACGGACGCCTTTGCCCACTTTTTTGGTTGCGGCTTCAAGCATTGCGCCTGACGCAAATTCGTCAAACTTTATCGAAAAGTTGATCTTAAAACGGTTAAAACCGTTCTTTAAACTATTTTTGAACCTGCCGAAGTAATAACTGAAGTTTTCACCAAAGCTAACTTTGGTCGCTATAATATCATGAGACGTTAAAAACATTCTCTTTGTTTTGTTTGCTTCCTCAAAACCTTGGTAAAGCTCGTTTACCTTTGCATCGAGTTCCTCATCACTCAGACTGCCAAACTCGGCTACAGCCTCTTCCGTTGAAAGGGGTGTCGGGTGCAAATCGAGATGCTCTTCAAAAAAGTCAGCTGGATGCGGTATTGGTTGCAAATCGAAATGCTCTTCCAAAAGATCATGTTTAGGTTCAAAAATTTCTATATTCGCTTGTTCATCTTTTTGTGGTTTTTCTAATCGACTTTTTATTGCTCCGATTAGATTATTGAAGAATTTTGCCATTTTTCTGCCTCGTTCTGTATTTCACTAAAACAACTACAACGTTCATTGTTATCACTGATGCCTGAATCATTGCACAATTGGCATCTGTACTTTATTTCCATGTGATCAACACTGTAACCGTGTTCTTTCAAAATAGCTGCTTTTTGTTTCGCAAACTCGTCGATTTTGCGTTGATACATGCTCGCTTGCTGTTTTTTATTTTCATTTCCGGATATCGTGATACGCGACATTTCCATGCCACATAACCGTATTTCTTCGTCAATTTCTTTAATTTTTGGTAATTCCAAATAAATTTGCTCGCGTTTTTTACTTGCGATATTTTCAGCTTCTTTTCTTATTATATCATAATATTTATGCACTGTGGCAATAGAAATTGTTTTTTTCTTCGCACTGTCGTTTGAAAATTGCCCGTTTGTTTTCCCGGTATGCCAATTTACTAAAATTTGATTTACATAATTAAAGTTCGGATTTGAAATGCCGCTGGTTTTGCTGCATGCATCGAGAACTTTCTCTATTGAAAAATGCATTTCATCAAACCAGTTATCCATTAAGCGTTTTTCTGCTTCTGTGGCATTTCGTGCAAACCCCATCGCCTTAAGTACTCTCTTATATAAAAAGTGACGATTATCGATTTCCTTTAAATGCTCTTCAACTTGAGTGACCTCAAAGAGTTGTTTTGATATCCACTCTTTTAGCACCGTGCCTACATATTTGTGGTTGTCTTTTTTCTTCGTTTTAACGCAATATGAATATGCATAAATAATTATTTCTGCGCTTGCGGAATAATCATGAAGCCAAGACGCGATTTCTGCAAGCTCAACGCCTCCAAGTGGGCGGACTATTATGCGCTCAATTGTGTGGTAAAGTTTTTTTAACTCCTCATCATTTAAAAGTTCAGGCAGATCAGCATTTTTATTTGTGTTCTTTTTTGCTTTTTTGCCGTATAGCTGCTCTTTTACGCTGATAAATTCTATATCGTATTGAAACTTATTTTTTTCATTTTTGTATTTTTTCTTTACAACCCCAAGACTTTCCCAATAATTCCAAGCTTTTAAGACATCTTCTTCTTCCAAAGAAAGTTGCTTTGCAATTGCAGCGTTATCGGTTTCTGACGCAAAGCTTGCATACATAAGGCTAAGGAGGAAAACTTTCACATAATCGCCGGGTGCTGCTGTCATGAATTCATTTATAAAGATGTTTTCTATTTTTGTGTCAAACAAATAAAGTTCATTTGTTCGCTCAATCGTGAAAGCCATACCCACTATCTCCCAATTCTAAAATCTCGTTTAAAGTTTGTTAACAAATTTTGTGTATTTATCAAGCCAAGTTAATTTTACGATGCCTGTAGGTCCGCTTCGGTGTTTTGCAATTATAACTTCGGCTACATTTTTTTCCTCGGTATCTGGATTATAGTAGTCATCCCTGTAGAGGAATAGTACAATATCAGCGTCCTGCTCTATAGCTCCCGACTCTCTCAGGTCAGACAAAATAGGTCTTTTTTGGTCACCGCCCCTTTGTTCGGGCGCACGGGAGAGCTGCGAAAGCAAAACAACCGGGCAGTGCATCTCCCTTGCGAGATGTTTAAACGCTCTGGACAGCGCAGTGATTTCCTGTTGTCTGTTTTCTGATTTGCCGTCGTAATTCATAAGCTGCAAATAGTCAACCAAGATTAAATCAAGCCCTTTTTCTGCCTTGAGCCTCCTGCACTTATTTTTTATCTCCATCATGCTGATTCCCGGAGTGTCATCGATAAAAATACTTGCCGGTGAAAGTGTATCCATCGCTTCATATATATGTGTCCATTGCTGTTGTTCCAACATCGGTTTACCGGTCTTTAACCTTTGAAGCTCAATTCTCGATTCGACGGATAAAAGCCTTTGCCCAAGCTGTTCTTTGGACATCTCCATGCTAAAGATTAAGACTTTCGCATTTGCTTTTGTAGCTGCTTGTTGTGCAACATTAAGTGCAAAAGCAGTTTTTCCCATGGCAGGTCTTGCGGCAAGAACAATCAAGTCTGACTTTTGCAATCCGGCAGTTTTTTCATCAAGATCGGTAAATCCGGATGCCACGCCTGTTATCCCGTCTCCCGAGTTGGCAGCTTCGTCGATTAACCTTAAGTTTTCGAGAAGGACTTCTTTAAGGGGAGTAAAGTCTTTAGACTGTTTCTTTTGAGAGACCTCAAAAATAGTCCTTTCAGCAAAGTCTATTATATCTTCAACTTCTGTTTTTTCTTGATAACTTTTTTCTATTATATCGCCGGCTGCTTTAATAAGTTGACGCAGCGTTGACTTTTCTGCCACGATTTTAGCGTATTCTGCGGCATTTGAAGTTGCCGGAACAGCCATAGAAAGCGTAGCAATATACGCTCTGCCACCGACCATTTCAAGTGAATTTCGCTTTTTTAGCTCCTCTGAAACAGTTAAAGTGTCTACCGGAGAATTTTTTTGATGAAGTTCAAGGATGACTTCAAAAATTTCTTTATGGATGCTGCTGTAAAAGTCCTCAGGCCTTACGTAAAGAACAACGTCAAACAAGGCATCTTTGGATAGAAGCGCAGCACCGAGTACGGATTTTTCCGCATCTTCATTATGCGGTGGAATTCTTCCAACCATGCCTGCCTCCCTAAGAACTTGAAACGTTTACCTTTAATTTTGCGGAAATATCAGAATAAAGCTTAATCAAAACTTCAGATTCGCCAACATTTTTTATCGGGCTGTCCATGGCGAATTTCTTTTTATCTATATGTAGCTGATGTTGTTCATTGAGTGCTTCGGCAACATCTTTTGATGTAATAGACCCAAACAATCTGCCGCCTTCGCCGGATTTTGTGACAATATTCACGGTGATTTCAGAAAGCTTGTCCGCAAGGAGTTTTGCCTTTTCATATTCGGCTGCTTTTTTTCCTTCAATTAAAGCCTTTTGCTTTTCCAAATTCCTGACATTTCCTTCAGACCCTTCCATTGCAAATCCCTTGGGAATTAACATGTTTCGGGCATATCCGTCGCTTACTTTTACCACATCTCCCGCTTTTCCGGTTCCTTTTACGTCTTTAAGCAAAATTACAATCATTTGCGTATTCCTTCCTAATAAAATTGACATGCTCACACTACCTAACATTTGTATTGTTTGAAGTGGGGCTTCATGTTCAAAAACCACAGAAAAACTGCGTGCAAATAGTATACCATAAAATCCCCTTTTTGTCTTCTTGAGAGATGAAGTTCGATCAATATTTTTGCACTAAAACCGGTAAAAGATGTCGAGCCAAAACCGTATCCACTAAATGTAGTAGCATGAGAAATTCAATCGTGAAAATTACACAAATTAAGGCAAAATCATGTTGACACATTGCACAAAATTCAGTTATGATAATCTGTAGGCTACAGACATTAAGCATAGAAGGAGGACGATTTTTTGATTAAAGAAAGAGAAAGTTTTAGTGGCCGTCTCGGATTTATTGTCGTATCGGTCAGTTGTGCCATAGGGCTCGGCAATATATGGCTTATGCCGTATCGTGCGGGAACATATGGTGGGGCATTATACATTTTATTAGTTGCAGCATTTATTTTTTTATTTGCTATCCCTGTGTTGCTTACAGAATATAGCGTAGGGCGCGGTAGCGGAAAGTCCGGCGCGAAAGCCTTTGAAGTTTTGACGCCGGAGAAAAAAGGCTGGTTTGTTAACGGTTATATAGGTATCGCGGGTAATTACTTGTTACTCATGTTTTATGTTATGGTTTGCGGTTTTGCCCTTGGATATCTTGGCAAAGGTATTACAGGCTCGCTTATCGGTCTTGAAGCTGCGGAGGTTGCCGCATCCTGGTCGGCAATGACAAGAAACCCAGGATTGAGCTGGGGTCTTATGTTTGCCATTGTAGCGGCAGGCATGGGTGTTTGTTATCTGGGACTTCGAAACGGTATTGAACGAGTCGGAAAAATCATGATGGGGCTATTCTTTGTCCTGATTGTAATACTTCTCATTCGTTCAGTAACTCTGCCGGGAGCTTATGAAGGAATCAGATTTTTAACGATACCAAACCTTGATGCAATGAGAGAGCACGGCACTTTCAGAATTATACATATGTCTATGGGGCAAGCGTTATTTTCGCTTTCGGTTGGTATAGGCTCAATGACGATTTTTGGAAGTTATGCGGACAAACAAAAGAAGCTGTTCAAAAGTGCTTTCACAGTAGGAGTTTTGGATCTTGCTGTTATCTTGCTTTGTTTGTTTATGATTTTCCCTGCGGCGTTTGCGTTTAATATAAGCCCGGCAGTTGGTGAAGGATTGCTGTTTGTAACACTTCCAAACATCTTTAACGCTATGCCGGCTTCGTATTTCTGGTCACTTTTGTTCTACATAGGTTTGACCTTTGTGGCATTTTCTACTGCGGCAGCCGTTATGGAAAACATCGTAGCAATAGGTATGGATAAATTCGGATGGGAGCGTAAGAAGTCAACGTGCATCAACTTTGTTTTGCTTGTGATTCTTTGCACTCCATCGGCATTTACAAGAAACATCTGGGCAGGATTTGTTCCTGATGCGTTTCCTCATCTGGGCGCGTTTTTCACGTTCTTAGTTATGGAACTCTTGCTGCCGATCGGCTCCCTGCTCTATGTAATGTACTGCACAAACAAAAGAGGTTGGGGCTGGAACAACTTTATCAAGGAAGCTAACCTTGGCGAAGAAGGATGGAGTTTCCCGGTAGCCTTGCGTTTTTATATGACATTTGTACTTCCGATTGTAATCATTACCATACTTGTATTCGGACAAGTACAAAGATGGATTCTTACGCCTATGGAGATTTTGATTTAAATGACCCAATTTATTTGGAAACGATTACACTTATGATGGAAAACGGCTTAAACCAAGGTGACAATTGAATATAAGCTATAACAAAAAAGCACAGATGCCGGTTCAAAACTGAACTTCTCACATTTGTGCTTTTGTAATTTGCTAATTATAAATCATCAGGTTAGTTGCATTTGCGTTCAACGGATTTAGTAGTTTTCACAATAATCAACTGCGCGCATAAGTCTATCATTTGCCCAAACATTGAAAGAACCAAAAGTTCCATCTACCGCCGTAGCTCTGATGAATATCGAACTTCCACCCCTCATGCAGCAACAAAGTTGA
>JGI20163J15578_10000696_pt1 | contig 13862 bp, 4 predicted proteins | sample TergutCu122P1_FD_15578 | JGI IMG/M metagenome (IMG submission 15578)
GTATGGCTCAGTTTGGTAGAGCGCACGGCTGGGGGCCGTGAGGTCGCAGGTTCAAGTCCTGTTACCCCGATGATAAGAGTCCGGTATTTGCCGGGCTTTTTCACTTTATAGGAAATTCCTTCGAATTTCCTATAAAGCAAAAAACTGCTCCGCTTAGGAGGCGCACTTCGGCGAATATGAAATAGTCGCATAAGCGACCGCCGAAGGCGCAAGAGACCACGAAGATTGAGCTAAGCGGGGTAGCATGACAAGCCAGACTCTATTGTACTTTTTTGACAGGAAATCTTATCTTGTAGCTACTCCATCCGTTTTTCTTTAGCAATTTTAAAATCTTGTCGTATGAAATCATTCTAAGCACCTACCTTTTCAGACTGTTGTAATATAGTTCATCAGGGCAAATGTCTTGATCGCTTGGCCACTCTACGCTTAACCCTCCGGTCCGAACTTGATTAAATAAAGTAAAAGGTACACAAAATCAAGTGCACAAATGTCTAAAAACATTCATGGATATTTGAGCAAAAGGATGTAAAACCCAGTGGAAATGGGTTCTTTACATTGTGAAAAACGCAAAAACAAGAAAGTGGACTAAATATTCGATGTTTTCGTAAAATAGATACCTATTTCTCAGGAAAAATATATAGTAAAATGGCGGTATGATTGTTACGTTTACATCAGTTTATTACTTAAAGTTGCAAAGAATAAGGAGGAGTTATGAGTATGAAGAACTGCTTTTCAGGAAAAAAGAGAGCTAAAATCACGTTATTTAAGATTATTAGTATCGGTATGGTTTTATTTATGCTTTCCCCATTTTTGGCGGGAATGAATGTGCGTGCGGATGAGTCGCAAGAGCCCAGAAACCTGGTGATAGGTTTGCCGGAGACGGCATTTACCGCAAGTCAGACTGAAGGTCAGGCATATCGCGAGCCATATCGTACCTTCCACCCCAATCATAACTATCGTTGGGCCACGGGAGATATTGCAAATCCGCCGCCGGACAATGTTCCGCTAGGAGCAGTAGCGTGGATTCAGGCGGATTTAGGGGATGTGTATGGGATTGAACGGATTGAACTGTACTGGGAAGGTGCCTTTGCCAGACATTTTGTGATTCAAGTGGCAGAGTACGACGAAGGGGTACTCGGACCTTTTGTAACGGTATTCGATGATTATGACATCGGTGGCAATGCCAGAACCGGTCCCGGCCCACAAACCATTGTGTTCAATTCACTAACCGGACAGGTAGTTCGCATGCTGGCTTTGGAGCAAGGAACACCGTGGGGAATCTCTCTTCATCGGTTTGAAATTTGGGGAGGCGAACCGGCCGGTCCACATCAAGTAAGAGAGTGGCATGTCTGTGTTACCGGTTCGGACAGTAACCCGGGCACGGCAGTTGCCCCATTTAGGAACATCAATACCGCGGCTGATTTGGCGATGCCCGGTGATACCGTTATTGTACATCCGGGTTTATATAGAGAGATGATTCGTCCTGCTCGTGGCGGTGACTGTGAGGACACGCGAATCACTTATCGTTCGGCGGTTCCGGGCGAAGCGATTGTAAAAGGTTCCGAGCAGATTACCACTTGGACACCGGTAAGTGGCAACGTATGGGTGGCGGAAATCCCTCATTCTTTCTTTGTGGGACACAATCAAGACCTGCCGGGTGGTGGCCCGGCCGCGGGTTATAATCCCTTTAGGAGAAGACAACCTCTTGGCGGAGCTCAGTTCTATCCGGGTTTCTCGGCCGGGGATGTGTATCTAAATAACGAAGCATTAAATCAACGTCCAACCTTGGCAAATGTATTGGCATCTCCGCGCTCTTGGTTCTCCGATTATCATGAAACAGGACCGACTCAGAGAATTTATGCCAATTTTGGTGGGGTAGATCCTAACTTTCAATTGGCTGAAATCAATGTAAGAAGACAAATATTTACGCCTCGTTATTGGGGCTTATCCTACATTACAGTAGACGGCTTTACCTTGATGCATGCCGCCAACTGGTATTCTGACTTTCCGGATCAGCCACAACGGGCACAACATGGGGCAGTCAGTGTATATGGGGGAAGAAGATTTATTATTGAAAATAATAGTATCATCAATGCCCGTACTATCGCCATTGATATTGGTTTGGGCTGCGATATGTGGGCCGGAAATCGACCTTCACCGGGCGGTCATGCCGGTTATGTGGGTTACCTACGTACTCACTTCCACCGTATAGACTTATATGGCGAACATATTGTTCGTAATAATTACATTGCCAGAGCCGGTCAATCCGGTGTCGCCGGTGTATTTTCTTGGAATTCGCAAATTATCGACAATGTGATTGAAGATACGAATGATCGTAACCAGATGAGTGGGGCGGAAACCGCACCAATTAAGCTGCACTATAACAATTACGGCTTGATTGCGGGCAACTTCATCCGTAACTCACAAGGCGGAAACTCGGCCGGTATCTGGGTAGACTGGGGTAACCAAGGTATCCGTGTTACCGGTAATGTTGTAATCAACACGCCGTGGGGTTTTTATGCAGAAGCACTTCATGGTCCGGTCTTGGTAGACAACAATATCTTTATCAATACCCGTGATATTCGTTCTTTAGATGCTTCCGGTGTGGTATTTGCCAACAATATGTTTATTAACAACGGACGTGTTGCCATTGATGGACATGGCCGCAATAACTTTGTGTTCCATCCCGGCCAAATGACCGTATTTGGTTTTGAACACCTGGGGGTAGGTTCGGCATTTGACTACGGGCAAACTATCGGTGGTGCCCTCATGCCGGGAGATGCCAATACCCGTCAGTTACGTCAAGAGTTCTGGTGGTACAACAATCTCTCCGGCGGTGCGACTATGACCATGCCTTGGATGGACTCCCCGGGCGGGCGGACAGGAAGTTGGACATCCGGCGGAAGCCCCGGCGGCGTAGCCAATGGCGTGTGGTTGGATGTACAAACCGGTGGCGCAAATGCCGGTTACCAGTGGCAGCACAATGCCCGTAACTCTGCCAATGCGGCTATTTCAAACTTCCGACTAGATCATAGCTATGACAGCGCAACCATTTCTTTTGACTTTTATCCCGCCGGTTTAAGTCAGGTTATGGTTACAGAAGATGAAATCGGTGACATTTTGATGAATGTGGGTCTGGTCGATGCGCAGGTGCCAATGAGACTGACCAATCAATTTACAAATACAGGAAACACAGAATTTGCCCCGCCTACCTATACGAGAGGACATTTAGGCGATGTAACCCATGACTTTTTCGGTAACCCATTTGTAGCCGGTAGTGCAATCTCCGGTCCTTTCGCTGATTTGGTGGCAGGGCACAATGAAATTCAACTATGGCCCCGGCCGGGAATGCATCATCCGCCGGTATTGCCACCAAGTGATGTGCCAAATCTGGCTTTAAATCCGGAGGCAAGGGTATTTGCATCCTTTGCTCGCGACGGACATGTCGCCGAGAACGCAATTGATGGTGATATGAGTACCCGCTGGAGCAGTGACCGAGACACCACCGGTCTTCCCGATGAATGGATTTACGTTGATCTTGGGGCGGTACATTATGTATCGGAAGTAATTCTGCGTTGGGAAGGAGCTTTTGCCGCCGCCTATGAAATCCAAATTTCACCGGATGCAGGTGGCGGACATACCAACATTCCACCGGGAAGTGGTCCTCATGCCACGCAAGCAGCAAGACCGGAGTTTGCCGATAACCGGGCTCATGCAGCGACGATGGATTGGACAACCGTATTCCACACCGACCAAGGCACGGGAGGGATTAGTATTATCCCGGTGAACCAATATGCTCGCAGCGTTCGGATGCAGGGAATCCAAAAGGCAACCCCGTGGAGTTACTCTTTGTGGGAGTTTGAGATTATGGGTGGAGAACCGGTGCAACGAGTAAATATTGCCAGAGGACCGGCGGCGCTATATAGTGCATCGAGTGTGGCAAGACGAGACGGGGCGCAACCGCAATATTGTCGTGATTACACGAGAGCCTTTGATGGCAGTATGTCCTCGCGGTGGAGTTCGGCGACAGTGACATGTGACGTGACAGGATTGCCGGTCAATCCCGATGACCAATGGATCCAAGTTGACTTAGGCAGTTGGTTTGAGATTGAGGGCATTCATCTTCATTGGTATGATGGCGGGTATGCCACCGCCTTTGAAATCCAGTTAATCGATCCTGATACAGGACAGGTTACGGTAATTCACCAAGCGACGGATAATACCTTCGATGCACCTGAAATCGTGTTTGCCCCGGCAGTTAATGGACAGATTATTCGGGTCAGAGCAACCAAGCGCTCCAATCCTTTATATGGGTTTGGTATTAATGAATTTGAAGTGTTTGGACGGGCAGCGCAACCACCACTTCCGGTAGGACGTTTCCCGGCCCCGATATTAGGGGCAGTCCCCCATGCGGGTCCATTTACGCATCTGGCTGACCCGATGATTGGACCATCTAATACCATTCCGGCTTCTTATATGCGTTGGGTAAATGCATTACCGGCCGGTAACGGAAGATATGGTATTATGGTCTTTGGAAATCCTTTACAAGAAATAACAATCTTCAATGATGTGCATATGTTTATGGCCCGTCCGGAACCGGTACGGCCGGGACATCCACAATATCCAAGGATATCTCAGTACCATCGTCAATTTAATCGGGTAGACATGGCTGATATTGAATTTATCCGTCAACAACTGCTTTTGGGGACAAGAGAGGGCATTATTGCGGCAAACCAAAGAGCTAATCAAACCCATGGTTGGACTTCCGGTGGAGAAGGGACAAAGCATCCGGCATTCTACATGTCGATTACCCATGCGGAAGACGGCCAGGTACGTAACCACTATCGTTACACCGATTACAGAGACGGTTATATCAATGTAAGATGGGAAGACAACCGCGGCGAGTGGGAACGGGTTTCTTTCGTATCCAGAGCCGACAATGTGACGGTACAATACTTAACGCCACCGTCTGATGAAAACACTTTTGATACGCATATTGATTTGACCATTCATAACGATATGGGCTTATTGCAAAGAGGATTTACCTACGAACGCAACAACTGTTTAGAGTTCTTGAATCTTCGGGTCCATTATGGAGCGGCCGGTTCCCAAGCACCCGGTGGCGGTCCACTGTACTCGGGTTGGCCAAATCCCCATACCGGCAGTTGGAATGCCGGATATGAAGGTGTCACCCAGGTCATCACAGATGGGACCCGGGTTCTTTCACCCACGGGGATGATGATTACCGACGCAACCTATGTGTTGTTACTTACCCGTACCGAGCGTTACAGTGGAACTTATCCCGGTAGAATCCCCGGAACTTTTGAACTTAGAACACCGGATGACCCACTTTATGAAGGGCATTATACAGCCGCGCAGGAGTGGGCAAGACTTGATGTCCAAGCGGGATTAAATGCCCTTGTAGCCCAACATGGGGGTGCGGGACAAGGATTGTTTACCACCTTATTCAATCGTCATGCGGCGCAGCATCGAGATATTATGGAGCGGGTAACGATTAGCTTTGAGGCCCCGCAAGATTACCGCGCGATGTCTAATGAGCAGCTTATTGCCCGGCAAAGAGCTAACCCGACAGAGATTATCGCGGCGCTTTACGAGCGAGCGTTTTACTCCGGAAGATACCTATTCTTAGGTGCCAGCGGTGAGAATTATGCGCCGGACTTGTTAGGGAACTGGACGGGAAATGCAGGAGCCGGTTGGGGTGGCTTCTACCACATGAATGCTAATATTAACTTGCAAATCTCTAGTGGACACATCGGCGATATGCCGGAAGCAATGGCCGGTTTTATCTGGATGATGCAACAGTGGCAAGAAGACTTTCGATTTAATGCCTATATGCTTTTGGGAACCGGTCGAGACAGAGCGACAGATACCAGAATTCCCGGCAGATACGGTATGTTGGTAGGTGGAAATACACCAAATACGGAAGGATTGATTTCATCCTTGAACTTCTTCTATCCGTATCATTATGTAACCGGTGGGATGGGCTTCTTGCTCTATCCGATTTGGGAATGGTACTTAATTACAGGCGATCGCACTTTCCTGGAAGAAATATATTATCCGCTGATTCGGGATATGGCGTATCTATATGAAGATTATTTGTTGGATCGAGTAGTAGATAATATGTTCCCGGCCGGACATCCCCTTGGCGGAGTTATTTCTACCAATCCGGATCATCCACTGTACCCCTTATATGATACCTATATCTTCGTTGGCTCCATCTCTTCTGAGACGCAACCAACAGGTGGTATCGGAGCCGGGCATTCTTTGGTATTAAATGCCGTATATGATATTGCCGGTGCCCGTTTTGCCCTATCCTCCTTGCTTTATACGGCCAGAGAATTGGGATACACCGAAGCAGAAGTAGCCAGATGGCAGGAATTATACGACCACCTGCCGCCATATTTGGTGAACGATCATGGTAGTTTTGCCGAATGGGCATGGCCGACCCATATGAATTACAGCCCATATCCACATCGTCATTCCAGTGGATTAATGCCATTTTGGCCGTATCGTACAGTAACGTATGAAGAGCAACCGGAACTATGGCATGCCGGACGACAGTTTGTCGGGCGCAAGCATGACAGAGGTACTTATGAGCGTTCCGGACACGGTCGTCAACATGCTTCCTTGATTGCGGCAAACAGTAACTATACACGAGTGGTGCGAGACAACTTGATTGATGTGGGAATGAATTTCTTCTGGAACAGTCTCGCCACCGCCCACGATTACGTGACACGCACCCAGGCTCTTACCAGTACGGATTATTGCCAAGATACTTCCGCATCTGTACCAACTGTCTTAATGGAAATGTTAGCGACCACCAATGTCGGACGATTAGAGTTAATCCCGGCTCTTCCTCTTGATTTTAGAAGCGGATATATTCGCGGTATGAGAGGGCGTAGTCAATTCACCATCAATGAATTAACCTGGAATTTGGATGATTTGGCGCTTGAAATTGAGATTACCTCTCTAATCGACCAAGATTTGGATGTGATTCTGCGGAAAGGAATTACCGGATACGAGATATTGGCAGGTAACCCAACGGTTAGTGGATTTAGTTTGGGTACCACAATGGTAGATGTAAGGGTAAATGCCAATGAGCGAACCAGAATCCGCTTTGCCTTTAGAGATGTTACGCGTGTGAATCTGGCCTTAGAGCAACCCACAAGCGGCTCTTTCGGCGATACTTCCTTAGCTGTAGATGGGGAATTTGGCACTAGTTGGATTTCCGGCTCTGAAGCAAATCCTTACATTAGCGTGGACCTTGGGGATGTCTTTATCCTAAGTGATGTAGAAATATACTGGGGTGCTGACTATGCGGCGAACTACACCATTCAAGTTTCTATTGATGGCATTAGTTGGACGAATGTGGCCAAGGTGACAGGTGGCCAAGGCGGACATGCAAATCATGTCTTTGAAAATGAAGTGGCAGCACGATTTGTTCGCATGCGTTCCAATGACTTAGGACCAATCGCGATTAGCGAATTTGAAGTGTATGGAGAGCGGCCGCCGGATATTGCCCGGAATCGACCGGCCACGGCATTGTCTACTACTACCCAAGCCGGCCAAGGACCTAGTATGGCAGTGGACGGACAAACCAACACCCGTTGGGGCGGTGGACAGGTACCCCAAAACTGGTTCCAAGTACAATTAGATGATGTATATGATATTTTCCGGGTGTTCATTAACTGGGAGGCAAGTCACTCAAGATACTATCGGATCGAAGTTTCAATGGATGGTGTGACTTGGGAGACTGTATATACAGTGGAAAATCACTTAGGAGGCTATCGGAACCATCTCATGTTAGATAACATGGCCGAAGGACGTTACATCCGGATGATTACAGAACCAGGGCATGGTACCGGGCCGGCCGGTTGGGGCATCTCGATGTGGTGTTTTGAAGTATATGGAGTACGAGTACCGACAGAAGTAGAGCCGGACTTTACGGTGACCTTCCATCTATACACGGATCTCGCCCTTGTCGAAGATACCTTTGGCAACCAAGCGACTCGGGGAGCGAATGGATTCTTAGTAATTGAAGTTCCGGTTACGCCCGGGGCGGCGGCGAGTGCTTGGGAAGACCAAGAATTGCTGGCGGAAGTATTCGGGATCGGACATATTTACGGTACCACCGATAGACATGGTTATGCCTTCCGGGGCTGGTTTGACGATGAGACTTTAGATGATTCGGGAAGAATCAGGAATAACTTACGCCGACCTGACCTAATTGATACCTGCTTATTGGCAGATATCTTAGAGCAAATAGAGGATGCTACGGCGGCGGAGACCTTGACGCTATTTGGTAGTGTAGAAAGTGGCAACCTAGATGTGTTTGGGGTGTGGGTTCGCTTTGGTGATGTGGATGACAATGCTCTTATTAATATGACAGACTTGGCTATCCTGCAAAGATTCACCAACCTCGGACACCTTATGGATGTGGCATTTGTCCAAGCGGCCGCCGATGTAGTAGTAGATGGTCTTCTGAATATGGCAGATTTGCAGCTACTCCAAAGACACACCAATGTAGGGCATCTTATGCCGGTTGTGCTGGGGGCAGAACCACAACCGTAACCATAATTTCTCATCTTTTACTGTACTAAAAAGCCTGTAGTTCAGTTGCCTAACTGAATTACAGGCTTTCTGATTTGAGACAGGTTTCTGTAGATACTCTTCGAATTCACGATAAAATTCGGATACTAAAAAGGGTCGGGCAGTGGCTAGGGGCAGTTCTCCACTTCGAAACCGCATAGAGAATTGCCCCTAGCCGCTGCCCGACCCTTCTGATACCCGAATCCTATAAATCAAAAAACACTCCCTCCATCTTTATATTGCTTAGGAGTAATTCCGGTTATTTTTTTGAAAAGCGTAGAGTAATATTTGTAATCGGAATAGCCCACTCGATTGGCTACTTCATAAATCTTTAGGTCGCTACGCTTCAGTAAAGGGAGCGATTTTTCGATGCGTAATTTGTTTAACCAATCGATGAAATTCGTCTTTGTCTCAGTTTTAAACAACTTACTGAAATAATTTGGCGAAACATGAGTAGCTGCGGCAATACTGTCAAGAGTGATGTTTGTATGATAATTTCTTTCCATGTATCGGATGGCATGATGGACAATACTTTTGTATTCTCGATTTTTCATGACTTCACCGGCTTGATACATTTCGTGAATCAAATGACAAAGCCAATCATATATATCCGTCATCCGCTCAAGAGAGTGGATTTCGGCGTAAGGGTTAATGTTTCTGCCATAGTATATTTCCCATGGAAATTCGGCAATCCCCAGTTTTCTGACAATGGAATTCAACAAGCTACTACAGATTTCTTTGACGAGATACTCATCAACCAACTCCGTTTCAAATTCCAAAAACATCTTTTTGAGTTGGATGTGAAACCTATCCCAATCATCACAATCAACGCAGGTAAGTAGCTCTTCAATCAGTGAGACAGGAAAGGTATATTCATTAGATGATTTGATCTTTTTGGTGGCATCGTAGTATTGAATGCTCTTCATGCCGGAGTAAAATTTGTATTTAAGGGTCTCTTTCGCCTGTTTATAAGATTCCCCCAGTTCGGAAAGGGTACGACAAGAATTTCCTACGCCTATACTTATTGATATGCCTAAAAAGGTGGCCACGTTTTCTTGAATTTCCTTGCAGATTGTATACATAAATGACCCCGGCGCATGTTGTAAATTGACAACACAAATAAGATGACTAAAACTATCATCGGCAATTACGGTACCTTGATATTTTTCCGGTAAAGTATCTTCTGCGATATTGGAAATGGCGTAGACTTGCAATTCCTTATTTTCTTCTATGGATGGTTTAAAATGTTCTCCGGAATCATCAATGGACAAAACAAACACCAAAAAGTATGGCCCGGACAAAGTGATGTGCAATTTTTCTGCTTCAATTATGGGGTGATTTATAAGTCTATAATCCTTTAGTAGTCGCCGGATAAATTTGGATTTAATAAAAAAGTAATTTCTGGCCAGCAATGAGCGCGAGTCTTCTATCCGTCGCTGATTATTTCGCTCGAATTCTATCTCATCTCTTAGTCTGGTGACGATGGCGATGATTTCCTCGCTACTAATGGGTTTTGAAATGTATTCTTTCACCCCCATTTTCAGTGCTTGTTTAGCATATGTGAAATCCTCGTAACCACTAATGATAACGATTTTCACATGGGGCATTAACTCGCGTAGGTTTTCCGTAAGTTTTAAGCCGTCCATTCGTGGCATTCGGATATCCGTGATAACAATATCCGGATTGATTTTTAAAATGGAGGCTAGTGCGGCTTCGCCGTTTCCTTCTTCGCCCACAATTTCAACACCATGTTGCGACCAGTCAATACCTTCTCTTATGCCGCGCCTAACAATCGCCTCATCATCTACGAGCATCACTTTAATCATCCCGATGTCCTCCTAATGGTTGCTTTACAATAACGGTCATCCCTTTTCCTATTTCGGAGAAGAATTGAACCCCATATTCTTCACCGTAACGTAGTTTGATCCGGTTGTTTACACTTTTTATACCAAATTTAGGACTACCATTTGAGGGTGAGTTCCCCTCAGAACATTCCAGCAAGCGATAAAGTTTACTGACATCAACTCCTACCCCGGTGTCGATCACTTCGTAAACAATGATATTATCCCGGGCATAGATTTTCACCGTAATCGTACCGTTACCACTTTCTTGTTCAATGCCGTGGATGATAGCGTTTTCCACAAGGGGTTGAAGGATTAATTTTAAAACATTGCATGCTAATAAGTCCTGGTTTACATCAATCTGAAAGTCGATGGATTCAAATCTTGCCTTTTGAATTAGTACATAATAATTCAAATGTTCCACTTCCTTTTGAATGGTAGTGATTTCATGGCCGTTAGCCAGGCTAAGGCGGAATAATTTTGATAATGCTTGAACTAAATCACCACTTTTCTTAGCCTTTTCCAGTTGACAAACCCAATAGATGGTATTTAACGTATTATAGAGAAAATGAGGGTCAATTTGGGCATGTAATGCCTTTAGCTCGGCTTCTCTTTGAGATAATTCGCTGGCATAGACTTGGTTTATTAATTCGTTTAGTTTATGCGCCATTTTATTAAAACTTCGGCATACTAAAGCTATTTCATCACGTCCCTTTTCCGGCAATACAATGCTAAAGTTCTCATGCTCCAATTCTCGCATGGATACAGTAAGATTCCTTAATGGTTTTAACACAAAATGGGAAACCAGTTGGCTGATGAATAAGCAGAGCAAACCGCCAATTAAAATGGCAAGTAGGGTGATATTACGAATGACAATGTTGTCCCGTTCGAATTCGGCGAAGGGAACGATGTTAAGTAATATCCATTCAGGCCAAATCAATCGTGAATAGGTAATCATAAATTCTTGTTGCTCGATGTGATGGGAAAAGAAACCATGGGAGCTTTCCCCCAGCTTGGGGTCTAGTAGTTCCTCATTGATGAAAGTTCCCGGTATTTCCTTTTCCGGACCGGATACAACCAAGTGGTTCGCATCTACGATAATTGTTTGGCTACTTTCAAATAGTTCGTTGTCGCCTAAGATGCGAGCGAGATTGTCTTCCAAGAGGTTGATTTTAATAATCCCTAAGTACTCGGAAAGATTTTGGGGATTTCTAAACATTCTTACAAATGAGATTACATCAACACTACGCCCGTTCCAATCTAAAATCACATCATGAATAAACATGCCCCGTCCTCCCAGAGCGATTAACTCCTGCTCCAGAGCATGATCTATATCATTTGTCGCATTGGCGGTATCATGCGAAATACCGTTGTATGCGTGAACATATATAGAGTAAAGGATGGGATGAAATACGATGAAACGGTTTAATACGGTCTGGACATTTAAGAAGTGTACGCCCAAATTGCCGGTGACGTCTTCCGTTAATTGTAAACTTCTCATCAATTCTTCATTTAGCCAAAGAGTAGTAGCAGCAGATGTCATTGAGTTTAAGACCGAATTGATGTTATCTGACATCTGCATAATGGTGTTGTAATTGGATTGACTTACATGTTGTTCGATGATAGCTATTGAGCGGTTATAGCTAAGGACGCCCACGAAAGTCGAAGAGATAATAGTAATACACAAGGTGACGATCAAAAACTTATACTGAAGGCTAAAAATCTTTTTTCGCATGGTGATCCCCATTCTACTGTTTGCATCTTCAAGATGCAAAACTTTGCTTGCAAAGTTGCATAAAGTTTGGCACACGCTTGCTTTGCAAGCGTTGCACAACACTTGGGTGTGAAAAATTTATGTTTCACACTGTTCTCCTAGGATAGCGTAATTTAACTACCTTTATGATTTAACGCAGAATGCTCTACCTGGTTCGGTCCATTTCCATTTGTAATCTCAAAGCTACTTGTTCAGGCGTTAGAGCTCCAATCAGTAGCTCTTGTAAGCTTGAATTAAGAACACTGTTTACGCCGGAATTTAAGAAAGAATCGTAAATTGGAGTAAAGGTAAGTGTTTCTGCTAAGGCGGCATAGCGAACGGCCAGAAGCGGTACATTGCTTTTGTCATAATCTGCTACGATAAAAGCGGTTGGTTCGCCTAATTCAGAGAGTAATCGGGCGTATTCTTCACCACTGATTGCTTGTAAAAAGGCAGTGATTGCTTCTATTTTTTCATCAAAAGAGTTGATTCCAACGGCAAATCCGGAACCGGAGCCACCCGAGGTTGCCGGCGTTACACCTTTTCCACCTTCTACCGGCGGTAAAACAGCGACCCCGGTATTCTGCCAAATTTCTTCGGGACCGTCCATAATTGAACCAATAACCCAACTTCCCTCCATAAACATCGCAGCTAACCCATTTAAGAATAGGTTTTTTTGCTGATGGTTATCAAGGCTATTCTTATCATTATTAAAGAACCCGGATATTCCTAAAAACTGTAGTGCTTCCAATGCCTGAACAAATTCGGGGTCGGTAAACGAAGGGCCTTCATCTGCGATAAGACCTTTGAACCAATCAGAACCGGTGAAACGGTCCCCTAAAGCACTTAGAATACAAGAATTGGCGACCCACTGGTCGCGATTTCCTAAAGCGATGGGGATTATCCCGGTGGCTTTCACGGCTTCTAACATAGCAATGAAATCCTTCCAAGTTGTCGGAAACTCATCCCATCCGACCGCTGACAAAATTAATTGGTTGTAATAAATTACGTGAGTGCTTAACATGGAAAACGGAATACCATAGACATTGCCGTTGTGACTCAAATCAGCAAATGAGGAGGATATGAACCCGTCTCTCCATTCCGGATTGGCATTAAGAATGGGATTTAGCCAAGCGACTAGCCCGGCGTTAGCAAAAGCTGACAGCTCGGAACCGCGACATACGAATACATCCGGCAACTCGTTTGCCGCGGCCAAGGTGTTTAAAAGGGTATAGTATGCGGCTTGATCACTGATAGAAACCTCGTAAATGACGATATGCGGATGTTCCGATTGGAATCTATCGATGATGGTTCGCACACTTACAGCGATGTTTTCCGAACTATCTGCCGACCACATATTCATAAAGCGAACGCTAACGGTTTTTCGCGGTTCATCCGGTAGTGTATCAATCGTACTATCTGCGTCAGGATATCTGCTTTCCTCGAGAGCATCTGTTCTGCACGCGCTAAGAAGAGAAGACATTATGAGTAAACTAAGCATAAATACGGTGATTATCTTATATCTATGTTTCATCGGCGTTCCTCCTCATCTTATGTGAGCACTCTCGGAAACTCCCTTGCACGCATCTTTGTGGCTGATTTTCCGCCAGTTGCACACAAATTCATGAAGATTGAACTACTAATGTTCAATCGCATAA
>JGI20163J15578_10000697_pt1 | contig 13861 bp, 13 predicted proteins | sample TergutCu122P1_FD_15578 | JGI IMG/M metagenome (IMG submission 15578)
TTATTAAAATATTCTACAGCCGATAGCAAGCGCCAAGCTAAATGCGGGCTAACCTCATTATCGGCGCGAAGCCCGGCCCCTAAAACAATAACCACATCCTCTGTGTAATCTACATTGCCGGTTTTTCCGTAATATGCCAGGAAAGCCATAAAAATAGCGGCGCTAAAGCATATAATTGCCGATGCTATATGAATTTTAACGGAAATCTTGCTGTAAAAAATGCTGTATATTATTAACCCTATTGAAATAAATATTTGAAGAAAATAACCCAAATGGAAATTTGATACTAAAAGAGTCAAAAGAATAACATTTAGTAAAGATATTGCACCCATTAGGAAGAGTATTGCCCTTATTATAGTTTTTTTCATTAATTTTTAGCTCCTTTTAAAATAGATAGTCACCGAATGTGAAAACTACAGCATAAAAATTGTTGTTTTTTCACTATCCATCGTTGCAGTCTTACCGCTCGTACTACTTGTAAGTACTGCAGCAAGACTGCTCCTTGCCTAATAAAAAAACTCCTGCCTTTTCTTGCTTTACTTTTCATCTTCGGTGACTATAAACCCCTTTAATGCATCGGCAATTTTAGAGTTAACCGCTTCCTTATCCTCTGCATTTATTTTCTTTAAATATTTATCTATATCGCGTTTATTAAGCTTTCCGGTGCTTTCTGTTTCTTTGCGTTTCTCGAAAGCGCTCATTTTTTCCCTAAAGCCGCAAACACAGGAAAACTGCCGCCCGTCTCCTTCGCCCCTAAGCTCCATCCGCTTATGACATTGAGGGCAGCGGGCATTGGTGTTAATAGAGACAGACTTTCTATATCCGCACTCCCGGTCCTGACAAACAAGCATTTTGCCCTTTTTGCCGGCTGCTTCCAAAAGGAGCTTTGCGCAATCGGGGCATTTTTTACCTGTAATATTGTCATGCTTGAAAGTAGCTTCGGAGCCCTTTATTTCAGCAATAATCTTTCTGGTATAGCTTTCAATATCTGTGATAAATTCATCCTTTTTAAGCCGGCCCTTGGCGATGCTTGTAAGCTTTTGCTCCCAAACAGCAGTTAAATCAGGTGAGCATAAATCCTTGGGGGCAAGTTTTAATACCTGCCTGCCCTTGCTTGTGGTAAATATATGATTGCCCCGTTTTTCTATATAAAATGATGCGAACAATTTTTCGATAATATCTGCTCTGGTGGCAACTGTGCCTAACCCTCCGGTTTCTCCCAAGGTTTTTGCATATTCCCCCGAGGCGTAGGCCTTAGGGTTTTCCATAGCATATACCAAAGTGCCTTCGGTAAAATAAGGGGGCGGCGAAGTTTGGCCTTTTACAGAGGTTTGGCGGTTTACGGTAAGCTCTTGACCTTGCCTGAATTCAGGCAAAAGCTGCTCTTTTACATCATCTCCGTCATTTGTTTCTGCTTTAAGCCCGTAAACTTCCTTAAAACCGGCGTTTATTATATTTTTGCCCTTAGCTATGAATTTATGAGAAGCGCATTCAACACTGACATTTATGGCATCATATTCAAAAGAAGGCATAAGGCATGCCAAAAAGCGCTTTATAACCATTGAGTATATTTTCATTTCATTATCGGTTAGGGCAGCAGGCTCCACAGCTTCTTCCGTTGGAACTACAGCATGGTGGTCAGATACCTTTGAATTATCAACAAAGGCCGCCGTGGGTTTTATACCTTTAGCCAAAATATCCGCTGCGAATTTTTTGAAAATGCCGAAGCGCACCGCTTTAAGCCTGTCGGAAAGCGTAGGCACAATATCGGTGGAGATAAACATAGAATCTGTCCTGGGGTAAGTCAGAACTTTATGGCGCTCGTAAAGAGATTGAGCCAGGTCCAAGGTCTGCTTTGGGGAAAAATTGTAAAGCCTGTTAGCATCTCTTTGCAAAAGGGTTAAATCATAAAGGCCACGCTCCGATTCTTTTACCCGCTTTTTTTGTACATCCGTAACCTTAGCCGTACCGCCTTTAATATCTGCAAGTATTTTGTCCGCCTCATCTTTATCAAATATTCTGTGGGCGCCGCTTTTTTTATCCTGCCAAATAAACTCTGTATTTGCAGAGCTGAATTTAACCGTATAAAAATCTTTAGGCCGAAATGAGCGTACTTCATCTTCCTTTTTTGCCACCATTGCAAGAGTCGGTGTTTGCACGCGGCCGCATGAAAGCTGGGCATTGTGCTTTGTGGTCAGAGCGCGTGTGGCGTTAATACCTACAAGCCAATCGGACATAGCCCTTGCAACTGCCGAATGATACAGCGGCACATAAGCTTTGCCTTCTTTTAAATTTTTAAACCCGTCTAAAATAGCCCTGTCGGTTACAGAAGAAATCCAAAGCCTTTTAACAGGTTTTTTATTTCCCGCAAGCTCAAGTATCCAACGGGCTACAAGCTCTCCTTCACGGCCGGCATCGGTTGCTATTATTATATCCTTCACATCTTTCCTGTGAATTAAGTCTTTAATAGTTTTATATTGATAGGCGGTTTTGGGCATTACGGTAAGCTCGGCTTTTTTAGGTATTATGGGAAGATGGTCAATATCCCAAGATTTATATTTTTTATCATAGCCTTCCGGGTCTTTTAAAGTTACGAGATGACCCATAGCCCATGTGATTACATAGGAGCTGCCTTCCATATACCCTTTGCTGTTTGTGCCGCATTTCAGCACCTTTGCCATATCCCTGGCTACAGAGGGTTTTTCCGCAATAACTAAAGATTTCATATTTGCCTCCTTAAACAGCATAATTTAATAGAATGATTGTATTATAGCAGATATCTTTGATATAATATAGATTAAAGTGAGCCGGTTTAAATTTCATTCACTGCAGGAGGCAAAATATGTTAGATATAGCTATTATAGGCGCGGGGCCCGCAGGCCTTTCGGCAGCCATAAACGCAATGGCCAGAGGCCGCAAAGCTACAGTTTTTGGCAGAGGTATAGAAAGCAGCTTTTTATATAAAGCGGAGAGGGTTGATAATCATCTTGGCCTTTGCGGCCTTTCGGGCAGAGAGATGCTTGAGAAGTTTTATAATCACGCTCATAGCTTAGGGGCAGAAATTAAAACCGGTCGTGTGCTTCAAATACTTCCTATGGGGGATAGCTTCTCGATTAATTTCGACAATATGATAGAGAACTCTCGAACTATAATACTTGCAACAGGTATAGTAAAAGGTGATAAAATAGAAGGGGAAGAGGAATTTCTCGGAAAAGGGGTAAGTTATTGCGCCACCTGCGACGGTATGCTTTATAGGGGCAAGGATGTAGCAGTTGTAGGCGACTCTGACGAAGCAGAGGAAGATGCGGAATTTATTTCAAAAATAGCGGCTAAAGTGCATATTGTAAAATCTAAGCCTGTTCGTGTTATTGGCGGGGATTTTGTCAGCGCTCTTGAAACTAAAGAAGGAATTATTCCATGCCAAGGCATATTTTTTGTAAAAGAAACAATGCCCTTTGACAGTTTAATAGCAGGGATAGAGCTTGAAAAAGGCCTTGTAAAAGTTGACAGACTGCAACAGACAAATATTGCAGGAGTATTTGCGGCGGGAGACTGTACGGGGTGGCCCTATCAGCTTTCTAAAGCNGTTGGCGAAGGCCTTGTGGCGGCACAACAGGCNGACAGGCATATCAGCAAGGAGAAAAATGAGTAATTTTACATTAAAAATCATAGCGCTCTCTGCTATGGTAGTAGATCATGTGGGGCATGTTTTTATATTCTCTGCATTTCGCTATATAGGAAGGATAGCCTTTCCATTATACGCCTTTTTAATAGGTGAAGGCTGCAGGCATACAAGTAATATAAAAAAATATCTGAGCAGGTTGTTTGTTTTTGCAATTATATCGGAAATTCCCTTTGACCTTTTGCGAAGTACGAGAAGAGGAATATCTATAAGAGAATTTTCGGATATTATTGATATGTCGGCGCAAAATGTGTTTTTTACCTTATTTCTCGGAGCATTAAGTATAGCCGTATACTTGCATGCTAAAAAAACGGCCGGGGAAGGGCTCGCTTTGATTATTGGCTTGTTTGCAGCATTTATTTGCGCCTATGCTGCGGCATTTATCCGAAGCGACTATGGTTTCGCAGGGGTGTTGATTATAGCTCTGCCGGCTATTGCCGCTGAGGCTTTTCCCCTTAAAAAATGGAGAAAATTGGTAAATATAGCAGTTATGGCCTTTTGCCTGACACTTATATATGATATTAATATGCAATTTGGATTTTTGCTTGCTTCTTTTGCAAGCTTGACTTTTATATTGATATATAACGGCAAAAAAGGCAGGCCGATTAAGTGGGCGTTTTATTTGGCCTACCCTGTGCATATGGTTATGTTGTTCTTAATATGGTTTCATTTGAGGCACATAAATCCGCTGTTTTAGGAGGCATATTAATGAGAAAAGTAAACTGGCCTTTTGTTTTTTGGATAGGCTTGGCCGTAATAATGCTCCTTAGGGTATTTTATTTTGGCTTTACCTATTTTAATTATTTAGACGATAATAATACCTATGGTATTTTTTACAGGCGCAATGCTGATATTTGGAATGATATAATACTATGGTACGGTTTATATACTTTTCGCCCCATAGCATTCTTTAGTGATGCATTTATAACTCAATGGTTTTGGCCTCGTATGGAGCTTGTGCTTTTATTTTATACTATTATGAGCTTTGTAACTTTGCTTCTTTTAAAGGAAGTATTTAAAAAATCCGGTATGAGCTTTGGAGTAGCGGGGCTTATAGTGTGCGCTTTGGTACCATTAAATATCGAGGCTGTTTACTGGATAGGCGCATCTACCAGATTTGTACCGGGTATGTTTTTTTCCATACTTTCATGCTATGTGCTTGTCAGGTTTTTGGACAGAGATTATAACCGCAGGAAGTTGATGCTTTTCCTATATTTCCTGTTTAATCTGACAGCTACAGGTTTTTATGAGCAGATAATAGTATTTAATTTCGTTTTTACCTTGTTTATTATTGCCCTTAATTTTAAAAAGCTTGAATATGACAGGACGGTAATAATCGCTGCTCCCTTTTTGTCTTTAATTGCCATAAGCGCTTATTATATTGCTTTTTGGAATCACGGAACCAGGCTTGCAGACCGCGGTGTGATGATATCAGAGGGGTATATATCCCATTTTATAGGTGCCGTGGGAAGTATAGGCAGGCTTTTAACTACTCACAATTTTAATATGTTGCAGACAGGTTTCTTTGGCTTTTTTAACATTGAAATTAATATATTGCAATTGGCCGCGCTTGCTTTTGCTTTAGCCTTTGCACTGCTGTGCGGATGGAGATTATTCAGCGAAGCGCCGCCGGACAATATACCGGTTATTAAAATTTTAGCAGGCTTTGCACTGGCTGCAGCCCCCTTTGCGCCGTTTTTCATACTTGAAAATAATTTTATGGCTTTTAGAAATGTATTTCCGTCAATTTTTGGCATAGCTATGGTTATTGACGGGGTGGCGGAAATTATTTTAAGGGCAAAAATCGGGCGCATAATTGCCGGCTCTTTAACGGCTGTTGTTTGTCTGGTATTTTTCTTGGCAAGTGTAACGGAAATTAATAATTACCGTCTGATAGAAATTGATGATCATATAATAGCGCAAAACTTTTTAAATGAATTCAGTGAAACAGGATTTGATGACCAAGGCCAAATAATTGTTTTAAATACAAGGCACAGATTTACAAATACATCAAGGGAAGGCTTTGAAAATATATCTTCAAGCGATTGGGCATTTTTAGGCAANTTAAATGCTAATTCGGACGAGTTTTACTTTGCTTTGGTNCTTCCTGTTGTAAATGAAGGGGGCTTTCCCAAGGAAAAACTGGAAGATGAAGTANTGCTTCTCGGTATGGANCGGTATATGGGGNTAGTCCGGCTTAATTTAAGCGGCAGACAGCTTTANGACCGTTTCGGNAGACCCTTTGGCAGGTTAATTTCATATAATGAGCGATATATTTTTGAGAANTTTGAATAGTANNGTTAANCAANANTATATAAATATNTTCTNATTTTCAAGGAGGCAGATATGGACAAGCTTAAAGAAGAATGCGGTATATTCGGAGTTTATGATCCCGGCGGCAATGTAGCTAATATTGTATTTCACGCTCTTGTTGCATTACAGCACAGAGGGCAGGAAAGCTGCGGTATAGCCGTTAATCGGGATAAAGAGGTTTATTGTTATAAGGGAATGGGTCTTGTTACAGATGTTTTTAATGACAAGAAAATTCTGGACAACCTGGAGGGGACAATGGCTGTAGGTCATGTGCGCTATTCTTCGGAAGGGACTCAAAGCCCTGAAAATGCCCAGCCCCTTGTTCTGCATTATATAAAAGGAAATTTGGCAATAGCTCATAACGGAGGCATAAGAAATACCGCCGAACTTAAAAAAGAGTATGAGCGTACAGGGGCAATATACCAAACTACTTCTGATACGGAAATAGTAGCCTACACCATAGCTCGCCAAAGGATTGACTCACCGTCTATTCAAGAGGCGGTGTCAAAGTCCATGAATATATTGAAAGGTGCCTACTCTTTAGTAATAATGAGCCCCCAAAAGCTTATAGCAGCCAGGGATATGTGGGGTTTTCGCCCTCTTTGCATAGGCAAAAAAGGCGATGCATATATGTTTGCTTCCGAATCCTGCGCTCTTGACGGGGTTGGGGCTGATTATATAAGAGAATTGGAGCCGGGAGAAATAGTGGTAATAGAAAAAGGTAAAATGACAACTATGAAAGAGCATGTAGGCAAAGCTCCCACAAGCTTTTGCATATTTGAGCATATATATTTCTCAAGGCCGGACTCTGTGTTTAACGGACGCACGGTATATGAGTCTCGCAAGTTAGCGGGAGCGATTTTAGCACAGGATCATCCGGTTGATGCAGATGTGGTTATAGGCGTACCTGACTCAGGCGTACCGGCAGCAGTAGGCTATGCCAAAAAATCCGGAATGGAATACGCCGATGGTTTTATAAAAAGCCGTTACATAGGCAGGACATTTATACAGCCTGAAAAAGCAGACAGAGAATGGGCTGTGCGTATGAAACTAAATCCTTTGCGCTCTAATGTGGCAGGTAAAAGAGTTGTTGTAGTTGACGATTCCTTGGTTAGAGGTACGACCTTTGCCTATATTGTCAAAATGCTCCGGGATGCCGGAGCGGTGGAAGTTCATGTGCGTATTGCTTCGCCGCCGTTTTTGTGGCCTTGTTACTACGGAACGGATGTTACCTCAGGTAAACAGCTTATTGCTCACTCCCGCACTATAGAGGAGATAAAAAAGCTTATAGCGGCGGATTCTCTCGGCTATTTGGGGCTTGAGCGCCTTAAAGACCTTGTTCCTTCTGAAATGGGAGGCTTTTGTGATGCTTGCTTTAGCGGGAGTTTTCCTGTTTAAGAACCGGCAAGGCAAGTATAAAATATCAATCCCTCTAGTATAATATATTAATGCTGTTATTTTCTGAAAACATAGGGGCTGTATCTGTGTTTTTGCAGTGCAACAGTATTAATAGCATTATACGGAGGGATTTTATATGCAAAAAAAACGGCTGCGGATTATCGCAGCGCTTATGACAGCAAGTTTTATTTTTTCCGCCTGCGGGGTTTTTGGCAGAGACGGAGGCGGTCCGGCTGATATTGATGTCAGCGCCTACGAAAGAATCCAAGAAGCACTGATGAATATGCGGACTTACCAAGCACAAGCTACCGTAAAATACATATCCAACAAAAATACAAACGAATATACCACCGTACAACAGGCCAGAATAACAGGAGAATACAGGATTGAGGTTATAGGCCCTTCTGATGTTGCAGGTAATGTCACAATATTTGACGGCACCACTATCTACCAGTTTAACCCTAATGTTTCGGATAGGATTGTAATAGGAAATAGAGAAGCCCCTGAGCGGAGCGAAATATTTCTGACATCATTTATGAGAAATTATCTGATTTCAAAAGAAGTATCCCTGGCAGTAGGGGATTTTGGCGAAGGGCGGGCTACTATATTTGAAGCTACAGTTCCCGGGACACATCCCTATATGTCCACTCAAAGGCTTTGGGTTGATAATGAAACCCTTAAGCCCCTTCAGCTTGTTATATATGACCCTGACGGGGTAGAGCGCATTGTAGTTACATATATAAGCTTTGAATACAATGTAGAGCTTCCTGACAGTATATTTCAACCGCCGATAAATTAATATGGTGAATGCAGGGGCAAAGCGTGATATCAGTCCATTTCGGGCTGATATCACGCCAAACGCATGAAAAATATTAACTAAGGGTTTTGCCTTTAGCGTAGCAGACTTTAATCATTTTGACGGAATTTATTTCCGGCAAAATGCAAAAATATTGAAAATTTCAAGCGTAGTGAAGGAATTTTTAATATTTTCCGAAAGTAAGCTCGCCGAAATCCTGATTTCGGCGAAGGACAAACGCTTCATGCGTTTGTCCTGGGCTGATATCACCATATAATGTAAAAATTTGTAAAAAACTTAAGCTGAGTCCGCATGTATACGATGGGTTAATACGGAAATACTAAAGACATAAAAGTACAGAGGCAGGCTGCAACAACATACTACATAAACAAAAATATTCACCGCTTGCCCTCACCTGTAATATGCGGAGTGGTAGATGTGTTAGTAAAACGAGGCGATGTTTTTTACGCTGATTTAAGCCCCGTGGTAGGGTCAGAGCAGGGCGGTATACGACCGGTTCTAATAATTCAAAATGACGTAGGCAACCGCTATAGTCCAACCATTATATGTGCGGCTATAACCAGTCAAATTAATAAAGCCAAGCTTCCAACCCATATAGAGATTGACTCTCAGAATGTTACTTTAGTAAAAGATTCGGTTGTACTTCTTGAGCAAGTGCGTACCATAGATAAAAAACGCCTGCGGGAAAAAATCTGCCGGCTTTCAGATGAAATTATGGAAAGGGTTGACAAAGCCCTGATGATAAGCATGGGACTTAAATAAATACAGATATACATATAACCGCCTGACAAATTTGTCAGGCGGTTATTTAGTGTCAAAAAAGTCTGGTTTTAAAGCGGAAGGGTTTGGGAAACAAAGAGTTTCCCAAATTTAATCCGAAAGGCGGGCTTTGCCCGCCTGAGGGAAATCGGCTGCCCGCAAGGCGCTTGGCCGTCTTTAGACGGCAGCCTTGCAAGCCGATTCTTACCTCAAGCAACAGCAACTCAAAAAAGCAATTTTGCCAACGGCAAAATTGCTTTTTTGACATTCTGCAACCGCCTGACAAATTTGTCAGGCGGTTATTTAATAAGCTTGCTCTTAATGGCAATAATGTGTAAAATATAGTGAGTACGACTAAAAATAAACGCCTCGGAAACAGGCGCATTCCGGTTTGCTTTTAACCGGAATGATTATATCCCGCAAGGGGAAAGGATATTATGGACACATTTCAATTTTTAAGCTCAAGCGGCCTGTCTGATTCAGAAATATACTTAAAAATCGAAAAATGTATTCCCGGGGATATACCCTTATACATAATGAATATTGTTGTTTGGGCTACAAATAATACAGTAGGGCAAATCACATTGCAAGTGGCCTCCGGTGCAAAAATCTATTACAGCGGTCATATAGGCTACAGAGTATCGGAAGAGTTTAGAGGCCATAACTACGCTCTTAAAGCTTGCCGTTTAATGTTTAAGCAAGCAAAAAAGCACAAGATGAGCCAGCTTGTAATTACCTGCAACCCTGACAATTTGCCTTCCCGCCGCACATTGGAAAAGCTTGGCGGTTTTTTGCGAGAAATTGTCCCGGTTCCTGAGTGGCATGAATTATATGCAAGAGGCGACCGTGAAAAATGTATATTTTTATTTAAAATTTAAGTATTATTTTGAAGACATTACCTTCTCGGCAAACTTATAAAAGGTATAATCACTGTCTACGCCTTCTCCGCTGCCGATTTTGTTAAAGAAGCAGGCGGGTATTTCAAGGTTTTGCAGGTTTTTTTTAATGCAGGCATTACATTCATTATTGTTTTTATTTGGATGATGTATACAGTCATAATAATCACAGGTGCAAAATTTTTCCAAGGACATATTAACCCCCTCCTTTGTTTATCCTTTGAGCAATATCTCTGACTTTTTCAATGGCAATAATATCCTCTCCGGCAGGCAAAGTATCCGTTTTCAAAGAAAATGCCATATTTTCATCATCAAGCTTGGCATTCATCATTTTGAATATCAGCTTGGCAGAATTTATTGCGGGCTCCGCTCCGCCGTCGCCTCCCGCTACGAGTATAAGCGCACCGACTTTCTTTCTTCTTATTATCGGGTCCTTTAAAAAACGCCTTGCAGCAAAATATATTTGAAAACGACCGGCCAAACTAAGTACAGGCCCTGTTAAGTTAGATATATATACAGGAGAGGCAATTACTATATTGTCAAAATCATCGGCATAAATTTTTGCCATATCATCTTCTATAACGCAGCCCCGCTGCTTCCAGCAGTGCCTGCAATCATTGCAAGGGGCTATATTATCATAATAGGCCGAAATTTCCAAAACCTCTCCTGCTATATGTTTTTTAAATTCATTTATGAGGGCCGCGCTGTCTCCTTTTTTTCTCGGGGAGCCGTTTACAATAAGCGTTTTCATAATTTAATACTGCCTCCGCAGGCCAAAATTGAAGCTTTTGCAAGCTCAAGGGTGGTATCTAAAAACACATATTCTCCTTTGCAATATTTAGATATAACAGGTAATTCAGTGCATCCAAGCACAAAATAATCGGCACCCCGTTCCTTCATTCCGTCAAGTACCTTAGAGAAATCCTTGGCAATTTGCACCAAATCGCCGTTGGCTTTAACCATTTCAATTAAATTTGTTATTTCATCTTGTTCATAATCATCAGGTGTTATATAAGGCACATTAAATCTGTCCATAGGCTGCAGAAGGATTCGGGCTTTTGCGGTGCCTTCGGTTGATAAAACTCCGGCCTGACCTCCGGGAAAGTCGTGTGCGCAAGCATTAACCACAATTTCAGGCAAATGTAAAAACGGCACAGAAGCGCTTTTTACAAATTTATCATAAAACCCGTGGGCCGATATACAGGGCATAACAAGAACAGAAGCGCCGATGGCTTCCAGTTTTTTAATTGACTCGCATATAGCCGCTGTCGGCTCCTCTGCGTCTCCTAAAAGAGCGTCAACTCTGTTAGGAATTTGAGAATGGCAATCAACATATATTCTCAAATGCTCCTGATCTTTGGAGGCCTTTGTATTTTCAACTACTTGTGTCATAAAATTGGCGGTGGCAAGAGGCCCCATGCCGCCAAGGATACCTAAAGCTTTTTGCATTGTATTTGTCTCCCATCGTATATTATTATAGGGTATTAAGTAAAAGAAGAGCTGTTAACCCAACGCTTAAGGAGCATAAAAAACCTAAGAATATAGGCCGCTTGCCTCCTTTTATAAGCTCTTTAATATTACAGCCAAAACCAATGGCAACCATAGCCACAACTATAAGAAATCTTCCCATTCTGCCCCAAAAGGCAGTAATGTCCATAGGTATAATGCCGGTGGTGTTTATAACACTGGCCAGTAAAAACGCCAAAACAAACCAAGGGAAGGATTTTATTATATTAATATTTGTATTGTTTTTTTGAGGCCTTATAAAAGCTATGCAAAGGGTTAAGGGTATTATCATAATAGTTCTTGTAAGCTTAACTATTGTTGCGACATCTCCCGCCGCATCGGAGTAAACATAGCCCGCAGCCACCACAGAAGAAGTATCGTTAATGGCGGCGCCTGCCCATATGCCGAATATAGTATCGCTCATACCCATTGCTCTGCCTAAAATCGGAAATAAAAAAGCGGCTATTACATTGAATAAAAAAATAGTGGATATAGCCCGAACCACCTCTTTATCCGAGGCATTTAAAACAGGAGCCGCAGCCGCTATAGCCGAGCCGCCGCAAATAGCCGTGCCGACACCTATAAGCATTTTTTCATTATGGGCTATTTTTAGAGCTTTTCCCGCAAAAATTGCAATTAAAAATGCCACAGCTATTACAATAAGTATGATAATAAGGGAGTCTCTGCCCCTTTCAAAGACTTTAACCAAATTCATCTGAAAACCAAAAAGGACTATAGCAGTTTGAAGCGCCCGCTTGGAAGAAATTTTAATTCCCTTTACAAAAACCCCTTGATTTTTCCATAAATTTGTAATTATAAGTCCAATTAATATACCCCAAATAGGCCCGCCCATTAAAGGAAAGAGCTGACCTAAATGCCAAGCAAAAAAAGCAAGTCCGAGGCACAGTAAAATCCCCGCCCAGTTCTCCCTCTTATAAAAAGAGGGAGTGGTTATAGGCAGAGTTAAAAGAAGCGCCGGGAAAATATAAATAAATTCCATCAAATATACCGCCTTCTAAAAGAAGTAGTCCGTATAATGATAAAGGGCCGGTGCGCCGCCGGTATGAAGGAAAAGAATATTTTCACAATCTTTAAAATAGCCCTTTTTAATAAGATCCATCATGCCGTGTACGGTTTTCCCCGTATAAACAGGGTCTAAAAGTATACCCTCCAAAGAAGCGAGAAGTTTTATGGCATCTACCATGCCGTCAGTTTTTCTCGAATAACCTTCGCCTATGTAATCTTCAAATACCACTACATCATCTTTCTCTATAGTATTTTTAAGCTCAAGCTTAGCCGCGACTTTTTGACAGAGGTTATATACTCGGTCTAACTGAATATTAAGCCTTGCATTAATGCCTATACCTGTTACCGGAATACCGGCATTTGAGCCTATCATACCTGTAAGCATACCCGAATGAGTACCTGCGCTGCCTGAGGTTACAACAATATGGTCAATCTTTAAAGACATTTCATGTAATTGAGCCAAAATTTCCTGAGCGCAAGAAACATAACCNAGGGCGCCTATTTCATTGGAGCCGCCCCCCGGTACTATATAAGGCTTTCTTCCTTCGGANTTAAGCTTTTCAGCCACTTCGGCCATTTTNCCGGGAATATCGCTGCCNCCTTCAACTACATGGACAGCCTCAATACCCATAAGCTTAAACAGGAAATTATTGCCCCCTGCATTTTCATCATAGCTTCCGGGAACTCTTTGCTCGAGTACAAACTGGCATTTCAAGCCCTCTTTGACGGCGGCAGCCAGTGTAAGCCTGCAATGATTAGATTGAACCGCGCCGCAAGTTACTATGGTATCAGCGCCGTTTTTCAGGGCATCAGCCATTAAAAACTCGAGCTTTCTTGTTTTATTGCCGCCTCCGGCAAGACCAAGGAGATCATCCCGCTTAACATAAATATTTGGGCCGCCAAGATGTTTGGTTAATTTATCGAGCTTTTCAATAGGTGTATAACCTTCCGTATAGCGCCTGCGCGGGAACCTGCTTAAATTCATAAAAACACTCCTTTTAATTTTTTAAGGCTGCTTTAAGAGCCTGCATCAAATTAATTATAAACCATATATGCAAAGCTTACAAACAAAATTTATATACATTTTGAGGGAGATTAACTATAGTGTGCGAAATATTGGCATATTTTAATATTTTTTGGTGAAAATTGTTTATTATAGGCATTATTTCCTAAGCTTTATCATATGGGCTTTTTTCTGTCAAAAAAATTGCATTTGACATCAACCCAATGGCTCTTTATAAAGTTGCGCCGAAGCGACAGGCCGTATTTTTCAAATGACTATGGATGGCATTTATAACGACGAAAGGATTGATTCGAGCATAGGACATTCTCGCAAAATCATAGATTGAAAATGAAGGGGGCGTAGTGTATGAGCCAAAAGAAATTTAATATCCGCACAAAATCATATATGCCTTTAACCCCTGACGGTGAAGAGAAAGTTTGCCTATGTGACCTAAACAACGG
>JGI20163J15578_10000698_pt1 | contig 13855 bp, 10 predicted proteins | sample TergutCu122P1_FD_15578 | JGI IMG/M metagenome (IMG submission 15578)
CAATCTTTCGCTTGATACTCTGCTCAATTGGCGATAATATCGTCCAACTGTCGGAGGTGATAAACGGCATCGTCACGCTGTTCTGCTTAACATAAACGCTCGTTTCTCCTGTGCGATAATCAAAAAAACGCAGGAGGTATTATAATGACATACGGTTATATTAGGGTCAGTAGCGACAGACAGACGGTTGAAAATCAACGCTATGAAATCAGCAGGTTTGCGGAAAGTAACGACATCACGATTGATGGTTGGATTGAGGAAATAATCAGCGGCAGCAAGAACTACGATAAACGTAAACTTGGTGTGTTGCTCGACAAAGTCAGGGACGGCGATTTGATAATCTGCGCTGAACTGTCACGGCTCGGCCGAACGCTATTTATGATTATGGATATTTTGAATATCTGTATGAGTAAAAATTGCCGGGTGTGGACGATTAAAGATAATTATCGTCTTGGCGATGATATTCAAAGCAAGGTGTTAGCATTTGCATTTGGGCTGTCTGCCGAAATAGAGCGAAACCTTATAAGTCAACGAACTAGAGAAGCATTAGCCCGAAAACGCGCCGAAGGAGTTGTGTTAGGTAGGCCTGTCGGTAGTAAATCAGCAAAAGTAAAGTTGTCCGGCAAAGAGGATTTTATACGTGAACTACTATTGCACGGTGTTCCTAAAACTCAGATTGCAAAGATGCTAAAAGTCGATCGCATGACAGTTGATGCATTCATTAAGCGCGAGTCGATTAGGATTTAGCGAATACGGTTTTGTATTAATGCCCCAGTATATGTCGGGGCATTAATAATTGGAAACATTCACCATCAATGGCGATTGGCAAGTATCTTTGCCAATCATGTTCGTACTTATTTTTTTGTTGTAATATGTTGCAATTACGGTGATGAGCCGTTATAAGATTGCCTTGTCAAGTAAAATGTGCTTTAATAGTATATAAGCAATTATTGTTGCAACTAGGCAACTCTGCTAAATACACAATGAAAGGATGTTGCGATGCCCAAAGGCCCATTTTCCCCTGTAATACGGACAATCTACTGCCGAATATACTGTGCCATAATGGTAAAAAGGGGGGCGCAGTATATATAAGCAGGCAGTGATATACTACCCCAAAGATGAAAAGGTGCTGAACCAAATTTGCAAAGATATAGCGGCGTTCCATTGTCAAGCAGCACTAAGCTTCATGGATACTAATAAACTTGAAAATCATCGAAAGAAAACGGTAATCAATAACTTGTTGCATGAAATGCAAAAGAGTGTGAAATCTGACTGTATACCGGAAAGCGCATAACTATACCACCACAAAACGCCCACTCCTCTATTGAGTGTGGGCGTTTTTGCATTCACCCGTCATGAAAAGGTGTAGTTACTATGTTTATTTTTGTAGTAACTACAGCAATTCAAGTTCAATCAACTGCTCCCATGTTTTACGCTTAATAAGTGTTCTTCCCTGCTCCCAACAGGCAACCGCCGACTTCCCGACACCAAGCAAAGCACCGAGATCATGTTGGAGCAAGGAATTAGCCTTGCGGATTTCTTTAATCTTGGCAGAGTATGGATAGGCAAGAAAAGCATAATACCCATCATACAGCTTGTCCGCTTCAACTCCGCACACAGCCGCAATTTTGTTCAACAATTCCAGCGATGGCTCGGACGTGCCACTTTCGTAATCCATAACAGCATGGCGGCTTATTCCGGCAAGCTCTGCTAACCCGTGTGTGTATAGCCCTGCCTTCCGCCGATAATACCGTATCCGTTCACTTACCGTGGCGTTTTCAGACAGATTCATCATTTCACAGACCAAATGATACAGTAGCTTGTCCCCTAAAACTACCACGCTCGGCGCATCACACAGTCCACCATAGCAAATGCTATTCTCTCATCGCATGCTCTGACCGGCGCAAGTGTATTGCCTGGGCATCTTTGCTAAGCAGCACAAAATAGGCAGACCAACCGCCCATGCGCACCCGTAAAGAGCGGTATTTTTCCGGGTCGGCAATTGCGCGGCGCAATTCGTCCGCGTCGGTTATGGTTAGCGTCAGCATATTGCCCTGCTGCTCTATAAAGGTTTTGATAAGGGCAGAAACCCTTTTTGTACCTTCCGCGCCTTCCAGCCCGCGCTTGCTCATACGCAAATCTATGGGCGCACCGGCGGCCATTTCGTCTGTGTAGGGGCGCAAGTTTAAATATGAATTAATGGCGCAGACAGGGCCGGAAACATCCGCACCCATGGCAGGTGACATGTTGGCGGCTATGGGCTCGCCGTGTTTCCTGCCGTCTGCGGATGCGGCAATACGTTTGCCGATGGAAATAATCCAAGAGAATGTGGCGATACTTGGGGAATAAATACATATATCCGTGTATTTTTGGGCATGGTGGGCCACACGCTTTGTAAAATATTCTACCATTTCCTTGGTTAAGGAATCCGGCGCGGGTAAATCGTTGCCAAAACGCTGTGTAGTGTTCAAAATTCTTAGGCGTAACTGCTCCGCTTCTTCCCCTTCCCAGTTACTTTGCAATATTTCAACCAACCGGGGAAGAGTAACACGCTTTTCCTCAAACACAAATTTTTGTATGGCAGATAGCGCATCCGCCGCGTTGGATACCGCTTCGGCCAGCACATGCCACAATACATAACGGGAACCGCCATGGGTAAGGTCTGTCATGGTTTCTACGCAGTCTCGGGTTAGTGCGGACAGCACAGGGACGAAGGTATATTGCCCATGGCTGCCATTCTGCCGTATATCCGCGGCGGTGCGGGCCATGGTTGTCTCCAGCCTGTGGTCTAACTGTTTTTTCCAGGCATTTAGCAAATCTTCCATGGAAGTAAACCGGGACACGTCCCCTGTTTGTATGCCGGTTGTACGTTCATGAGGCAGTACAGGTTTGCCATTGTTAAGGGCCAGTTCAAGCAAGTGCAGGAAGTTTACGAAGCGTATCATTTCCTGGTTGCTTCTGCCTTGTATCAATGTCTCCCAGCAATTTGAATTTGCGTATTCCGCCGCGTCGTGAAGGGATACGCCAAGTTTTACATATGCGGGTATTATTATGTCGTCATTATTTATGAATGGCATACCGCCGCCGGTTTTTAGCACTTCCGCCGCACGTTCAATTAATTCCGGCGGGCTGTTTTTGTGCAAGCGTACCGTTAAAACCGGGGACGCCAGTTGAAATTTTTCATGTGCGTTAAGGAACATGTAGGTTAAAACGCTTGTGCAATCTACCAGCAGGCCGTTTTCTTCCCGCAGCCCACTAAGGAGTATGTTTTGGCCAAAATGGTTAATGGCGTCGGCCCCGTCATTTTCCCCGCTGGTAACAAACCCATGGGCGTACCACAAACCGGACCCGTCTAAAGGCGCGCCTTCCAACTCCTCCCGCGAAACTACGAATTTCTCCGGGTTTATTTGTGCCCGGTCGTTAACCCGCAAGTTAAACTCGTCAACAAGCTCCTGTGCCTGCTCCAGGGTTATTTTACCGGCGTTAAAGTCTTTTTCGAAATATGGGTTTAAGATACGGTCGATATTGCCGATAGACAGACGTGTCATGGTTTCATGTATGCAGTGGTTGTAAAACCACAGGGATTGCACGGCTTCGTGGAAGCTTTCCGCGCCAAACTCCGGTACGCGGCGGCATATGCGGGCAAGATCTGTCATGCCTTGCTGCTCTGCCAGGCGGGCATAGCGGTTAGACAACCCGATAACCGCCAAACATTCCCTGCGGACAGCGTCATAAAAATTCTGTTTATCCGCGTCATATTCCCCTGCCTGCTCCAGTTTGGTTTTGCTGTTTTCCAAGTTGGCAAGTATGCCGGAAAGGCCTACGCTAAGCAGGGTTTCATAGTCCGGACACTTGTGAGAAATGTTCATGGTCGTCTTACCATGCTCTGAGTCTAGGATAAATGACGGCAGCATACACCGCACAATTTGCCCGTCTTTTTGGCAAAGGCCCGCCAGAAGCGCGTAGGGTTCTATGCGAATGGGCATCTCACGCATTACCTTCTCAAAAGCAAGGGAACGCCTTGCTGCGGCGGGCATTTTGCAGGTAGTGTCATCTATTACCGTTAGGTTTCCGCCCCACAGGGTCTGCCTTTCGTCCATAGATTGAAGGATTCTGTTGTAATGCTGCCTTGTGCGGGGCGTCATTTCGCGAAGGGCAGCTGATTCACGGGCTGTTTGGATTTGGTTAGTCATGGTTTTACCTCCTTGTTGTTACTCACAATCTCATTTAACATATCATAATATGCTTGCTCCCGTGGCTCTGCACCGGCTAATTCATACTCACGGCCAAGCCATTCATATTTTGCGGCGGCATAGGCGTTGTAGGGCATGAGTTCTACACACTGTACGCCAAGCCGCTTAACATCCCGGGCTATTTCGGCAATTTGTTCCGGGCTGTCATTAACCCCGGGTATGCAAGGCACCCTCACTATAATTTTCAACCGGTAGGATTTTCTTACCGGTTGAAAACACGCGGCAAGGTTTTCCCAAATAATTTTGTTACCGACCCCTGTGTATTTTTTATGTAGTTCATCCCCCACCACGGAAGCGGGGGATTTTATGTCAAAATAAATTAAATCGCAGACTTCGGCAATTTTAAGAAGCGCGGTTTTGCTGCCAAACCCGCTGGTTTCCAGTGCCGTATGGATGCCGTCCTGCTTACACAATTCTAAAACCTGCTGTGTAAATTCCCATTGCATCAGTGGTTCGCCGCCGGTAACGGTTATTCCGCCGCCGGAGTTAACGTAAAAGGGCTTGTTTTTTGTCACTGTTTCCGCAATTTCCCTTGCGGTGTACCATGTGCCGCACATATGCAAAGCCTGAGTTGGGCACAATTCCGCGGTTCCCGCGCATTTTACGCATTGGGCGCAGCGGTTTGCCCGGAAAATAACCTCCGGCTCGTTTTTTTGAGACTCCGGCGAATGGCACCACTTACAGGCCAGCGGGCAGCCTTTTAGAAACACTGCCGCCCGTATACCCGGCCCGTCGTGTGTGGCAAATTTATCAATGTCCAGCACAAGCCCTTTGTTTGTCATATTTGCCTACCTGCTTATTTCGTATTTGGCTTTGGCAAGAAACTCTTTGTCCGGCTCAAAACCCCAGCCGGGAACAGTGGGGACGGCAGCTTGCCCGCCGCTAATTACAACTTGCGGCCCGTAGCAGTCAACTGCCCAAGCGTCATCTTCTATTCCAACTTCAAGGAAAGGATACGGCGTATCGATACATGCCATGTAATGCAGCCCCATTACAAAAATAGGCGAACGGTTGGATGTATGAGGTGTTACCTGCAAGCCGTTTTTAGCCGCATGGCGGGCAACCCGCAACGCACGGGTAAAGCCGCCCACGTACAATATATCCGGCTGGCATACGTCCATTACCCTTTGGTCAATCATCCGCTCCCACATGATGTCGATGTAGTCCTGCTCACCGCCTGCCACAGGCAAGCCTATCTTCGCGCAGGCTTCCCGCACTGCTTTTGTTTTTTCTATTTCCCAGTAAGGGCAGGGTTCTTCAAATAGCTTGTAATCGTACTCCCGCATCAAATGAGCAACTTCAATTGCCTTTTCCACAGAATAATTGCCGTTTACGTCAACTATCAAATGCGTGCCCGGCCGTGCGGTTTTTGCCATTGCCACAATCATGTCTTCCGTACGGTTTTCCCAAAAATCTTTATCCCGGCCGACAGGAATACCCGGGTGCAGCTTTATCGCGCGGTATCCGTATTTTTCCTGTAAAGCGCGAAGCCTGTCGGCCTCCTCTTGCACGGGCAAATCCCTTTTCATGCTGGAGGCGTACAGGTCGATGTGGCTGCGGTTTTCTTTGCTGCCCGCAAATTCCGCTACGGAAACACCTTTCTTTTTGGCAAATAAGTCCCACAGGGCTGTATCTACCCCCGCTGCCGCGCGGGCTAAAAAGCTGCCAAGGAATTTATACTGTCTGTAGATTATTTCGTCTGCGACAGCGGTAAAATCCTCAAAGGGTTCAAGGGCAATATTCGCGCAAATTCTGTGTAAAACTTGCGCCGTAATGTCCGCCTCGAAAGGGGCTGTCATTCCCCAACCGCAATCCCCGGTATCGTCGGTAACACGGACAAAGCAAATGCTTCTGCTTGTAAATGTTTCGATAGATTTAATCTTCATGGCCATTACCTGTTGGCCAAACGATATATCTTGGCTACGTCGTCTTTTTCCAGTGGTAGGAAATTACCCACTTTACGCCCGCCGTAGAAGACACAGCTATTTGCCATTGCTTCAATTACGTCATCGCTTTGGATGCCTATGCCAAGTTCTGTAAAACATGTAGGCATTCCAATAGATTTGAAAAAGTTTACCGTAGCTTCAATACCCGCGTCTGCACCGTCTACGCCCCATATTTCTTTCGCGTATTTTTCAAACCGCGCCGGGCTAACATCCCTTACGTATTTTGCCCACCAGCCCCACATGGTTGCAAGACTTGCCCCGTGGGATACGTCAAATTTACCGCTTAGCTCGTGCCCCAGCCCATGGACAGAAAAATCGAAGAGGCGGCCAAGGCCGGTAATGCCGTTGTGAGAAATACTGCCGCACCACATAATTTCGCTGGCCGCGTCGTAATTTGTTGGCTCTGCCAAAAGAATTGGCCCGTTCTTTATAACCGTGCGCAAAAGCCCGGCGGCTATAGCGTCGGTAAATTCGTTTTCGCCCACATCTTGGGAAAAATATCTGTCCATTGTATGCATCATAATATCCGCAATGCCCGCGGCAACATGATACTTTGGTACTGAGTAGGTAAGCTCCGGGTTCATTATGGTAAAGCGCGGGCGGTTGAACTCTGTATTAAGGCCCCGCTTTTCGCCGTTTTCACCGTTGGTTAACACGGCTGAATTGCTTGTTTCGCTGCCTGCGGCAGAAATTGTCAGAACCACACCTACAGGCAAAGACTGCTTGACTTCCTCTTCCCGCTTCCAAAATTTCCAGATGTCGATGTTGGGATTTTTGGCACCGTGGGCAATTGCTTTTGCCGTGTCAATAACGCTGCCGCCCCCAACTGCCAGTACAGCATCCGCGCCAAACTCGAGGGCTTGTTTTACGCCTTCCCTTGCGTGGGACAGCAGCGGGTTTGGCTGTGCGCCCCCAAACAGCATGTACTGCACACCGTCCAGGTTAGCGGTTATCCTGTCTAAAAGCCCGGATTTTACAACGCTTCCGCCGCCAAAAACCACAATAACCTTTGTACCGCTATACTTCTTAACGAGACTGCCTGCCTTTACCTCTTCGCCTTTACCGAAAACAATTTCCGTCGGCGCGTGAAATACAAATGATTGCATAAGAGTTCCTCCTACTTCAAATATTTATCCATCCAGTCCATTATTTCCTGCAGCCGTTTTTCTCTAAGGTCGGGCTTGCCGGAACGGGAAAGTTCATGATTTTCCCCATGGAACATTACAAGGCGGGTGTCAACACCCAGTAATTTTAATGCCGTGTACCACTGGTACGCTTCCGGTGACCAGCAGCGGTAGTCTTCATCCGAATGAAGAACCAGGGTTGGCGTTTTTACGTTTTTCGCGTATTTTAGCGGCGAATGCCACCATAGCTTTTCAACTTCGTCCCATGGGTCTGCAACGTCCATTTGGTCATTGCCAAAGTAATAACCTATGTCGCTTACAAAGCCAAAAGACACCCAGTTACATATGCTGCGCATGGTAACGGCAGCCTTAAAACGGTTAGTATGGCCAACAATCCAGTTTGTCATAAAACCGCCGTAGGAACCGCCAAGTACGCCCATTCTGTTTTCGTCAATATCCGGGTATTTTGCCAGGCACTCGTCAACAAATTGCATAAGGTTGTCGTAGTCGATGGTGCCGTATTTGCCCCGTATATCCGCAAACTCGTTACCCTTACCGTCGCCGCCGCGGGGGTTGCAGAACATAACAAAGTAGCCGTTGTTGGCAAACAACTGCATTTCATGGAAATAACTTTCTGTATACGCCGCTTTGGGGCCGCCGTGGATTTCCAGAATTGCAGGATATTTTTTGCCCGGCTCGTAATCCGTTGGCGCAATAACCCAGCCATCCACTTCTATATCTTCCGCATCTGTGAAGGTGAAATGTTTCGGGGCCGAATACTTGCGGGTTTCATGAATTTCATCGTTAAAACCGCTTAGTTTATCCAGCTTGCCGCCGGTAAACTCATAAACTTCCATTAACCGGCCCGGGAGCATAAACCCTGTTACACATCTGCCGTTTGCCATATCAAAGTAGTTTAAATCACCGCCGCTGTTGGTTATGTTCGTAATTTCGCCGTTTAGCAGGTTCATTTCTAAAATATCTGTGTGATACCCTTTTAGCGCAAGGAAAAACAGGCTGTCGCCTACAATTTTACTTACTGTTCCGCTGCCAAATTTAGAGTCGGAACCACCCGGGGAACCTATTGACAAGTCAAAGTCTGTAAGTTTAACGGCTTTATTGTCTTTCACAATGTAAAACGGCCCATGCTCGTGAAGCCTTTGGGCGGGCTCTGCATAGGAAACCACCAGCTTATCCTTCCAGAAATCAAAGAAGCGGACCCTTTTTGGCTCTTCTAATGCTGTCGTTTCTTCGAGTGTTTCCAGGTTTACAATATAAATATTGCTCTCCAAACTGTGAATATCCGCAGGCGGCATGTCGCCGGTGTAAGCAACATATTTTTTGCACCCTGCCAACTTATAACTGCTTACATTTGTAAGCGGCTCTGTAATGGGTGTAAGCTTTTCACCTTCTAAAATGTTTAGGCGCACACGCTTTTTATTTGTAAAGCCTTTACCGTTAAACCAGTAGGGCAGCTCGTCTATCACTTGGTAACCTTTTGCCTTTTTTAACTCCTTTAAAATTTCCGCTGCTTCCGCTTCCGTTTTGCCTTCAAGGCTTGGGCGGGCGTTGTCAAAAACCGTGGCCGCAAGATATTTGCCATCTTCCAAAAGATCCAGCTTTGTAACAATGGCGTCTACTTTAAAGGCAAGTGCCGCTTCGCCGCCGTTTATATTTATTGAGTAGAAACATGTAAGCTCGTAACCTTTTTCTTGCTTTTCTTTGTCCTGCTTGTCTCTAATTTCCGAAAATAAGATTGTCTCGTCGTCTGTCCACAAAAAATGACCGACTTTGCCCGTAAGGCTTGTCAAAGGCTTAAACCCGCAACCCTTGTCCACGAAAATAGCTACATCGTAGCCATTTTCTTTGTTGGCTTTGCGCCCCAGCACGGCAATGTTTTTGCCGCTTGGTGAAAGTTTCAACCCATCGATGAAGCGGTAATTCCTAAAATCGTCTAACTGTAAACTTTGCACAGCAATCTCTCCTTGTGTATTTTTTTTGCTATATTGTGATTTTATAGTAACTGCTGCAAGTATACAATACTTTTTTTATGCGTTATATTCCCGTGCCCTGTGTAATAAAATACACAGGAGGTGAACTGCATATGGATACCTGTATTGCTATATATTCCAGAAAATCTAAGTTCACGGGCAAAGGCGAAAGCATTGATAATCAAATTGAGCTGTGCAAACAGTATATCCGTACGCACTTTCCCGGCTGCGGGCTAGAAAACATTTATGTATACGAAGACGAAGGCTTTTCCGGCAGTAATACACAAAGGCCCCGCTTTAAGCAAATGATGGCAGATGCCCGGGCGGAAAACGACAAGAGATTTTCTGCCATTGTCTGTTACCGCCTGGACCGTATAAGCCGCAACATCAGCGACTTTACAAAGCTGATTGAAGAACTGGACAAGATGGGGATTGCTTTCGTATCTATAAAAGAGCAATTTGACACCACCTCGCCAATGGGGCGGGCCATGATGTACATATCCTCTGTTTTTTCCCAGCTAGAGCGGGAAACCATAGCGGAACGCATCCGTGACAATATGCGGGAACTTGCCAAAACAGGCCGCTGGCTTGGGGGCATACCGCCTACGGGTTATGTCTCCGAAAGCGTCGAAAACATAACCGTAGACGGAAAACTAAAAAAAGCTTGCAAACTAAAACTAATCCCGGAGGAAGCCGGTCTTGTAATGCAAATTTACAAGGTATTTCTGCAAACCGGCTCCCTTACAAAAACGGAAAATTACCTGTCCCAAAATGGATACAAGACCAAAAACGGCAGAGCATTTTCCCGGTTTTCTGTCCGTAATATTTTGACAAACCCCGTATACATGGCTGCCGACCAAGCCGCTTACAGCTACTTTGCGGGAAAAGATGCTGACTTGTTTGCCCCAAAACATGATTTTAACGGCGATTACGGCGTTATGGCATACAACCGCACAATTCAAAAAAGCGGAAAGGCAACCCGAATCCGTCCAATTAACCAATGGATTGTATCCATAGGTAAGCACCATGGCCTGATATGCGGTACAAATTGGGTGCTGGTGCAAAAATTTTTATGTGAGAATAGTAAATGAAATACTAATGGATATGCGGGCAGGAAAAAAACGCAGCGGCGACATTCACCTACAGGATGTAGTAGGTATAGACCGCGAGGGCAACGAAGTACGGGTAGAAGATAAAATTGCCGACGATAAAGAGCCTGTAGTCGACCAAGTGGGCCTAAAAATACAAATAAAACGCTTACAAGATGCCATACTGCGTGTGCTGCACGGCAGGGAAAAAACCGTAATAGAAATGCGCTACGGCTTGTCCGGCGGGGATGAATTAACACAAAGAGAAATTGCCGGTAAACTTGGAATTTCCCGCAGTTACGTATCACGCATAGAAAAAAAAGCCCTAGGCAGGCTTAATAAGGAAATGGAGATGTGATGCCGTTGGCACGGGAAGGTGAAGTTCCTTCCCGTGCTAAACAACGGCGGCGTATTTAAAATTGGTACCACTTGACTCTTTTTCGTGACAAAAGGTAAAATTGTATAAAATGCAAAATAGAGACGAGTGAAAAACGATGGATGTTAATAAATTGATTTCCGTAAAACCGTCGGAAAACCAAATTGCGTGGCAGGCCCTTGGCTTTACCGCGTTTTTGCACTATGGCATAAACACCTTTACAGACAGGGAATGGGGGGACGGTACGGAATGCCCTTCCCGGTACAACCCTACATCTTTGGACACAGACCAATGGTGCGAAGCCATGCAAGCGGCTGGAATTAAAGCTTGCATTATTACGGCAAAGCACCACGACGGCTTTTGTTTGTTTGACACTGCCCATACAAACCACAGCGTAATGTATTCCCCAAAACCGGTAGACGTTGTTGCCGCCCTTGCCAAGTCTTGTGAAAAATACGGGCTTAAACTTGGAGTTTACCTATCCCCGTGGGACAGGCACGAACCCACGTACGGCATGGGAGCCGCTTATGACGACTTCTTCTGCGCCCAGCTGGAAGAAATAACAACCCGCTACGGCAAATTGTACGCCCTATGGTTTGACGGTGCCTGCGGCGAAGGCCCAAACGGCAAAACCCAAGAATATGACTGGCAGCGTTATTACGACGTTATCCGAAAAAACCAGCCAAATGCAGTTATTGCCGTATGCGGCCCGGACGTACGCTGGTGCGGCAACGAAGCCGGTCATACCCGCCCCAGCGAATGGAGCGTAGTACCTGCCCGCTTGCGGGAAGCGGAATCTACATCCAACTTGTCCCAACAAAGTGATGACACCGAGTTTAGAGAAAGGCCCATCAGCTCCCAATACCAAGACTTAGGGTCACAGGAATTTTTGGCCCAAGAAAGCGAGTTGTGCTGGTATCCAGCGGAAGTAAATGTATCTATCCGCCCCGGGTGGTTTTACCACGCATCGGAAGACGACAAAGTACGCAGCGTGGAAAACTTGCTGGATATTTATGAAAAAAGCGTTGGAGGCAACGGATTATTTTTGCTAAATATACCGCCGGACAACACAGGCTTAATAAACGCCGCCGATGCGGCGCGGCTAAAAGAGCTTGGCGAGCGCATTGGCAAGATATACGATAATAATTTACTTACAGACGCGAATGCTGATTACGGGCAAGAAATATTGACAGATGACGATAGTTTTTGGATGGGCAATAAGGAACAAGAGGAAATTGAAATAACCCTGCCACAACCCAATACTGTTTCCCATGTGGTCTTGTGCGAACAGATACGTCAAAGCCAGCGCATTGAAGAGTTTGAAATTTTGGCGGAACTAAACGGCAAATGGCAGGCTGTGTACCACGGTACGACAGTAGGCTTCAAAAAAATATGCAGGTTCCGGCCTTGTGTGGTTGAAAAATTACGCATAGTTATAAAGCAAAGCCGCATTGCGCCAACATTGCGGTTTGTGGGGGCATATTTGGACGGTGGGCTATGTTAGACAATTCCCACAACCCGCCAATTAGAATATGATTGCAACCCATTTTGTGTCGGATTTGTAACAAGGGCGATAAAGATGAAACCATGACAAACTACCCCCTGATATCACGTTGGCTGTGTGATATCAGGGGGTGATTTTTCATCACGACGAATTATTCCAAAAATTGTCATGTATTATATGTATTCTATTCATTGACTTGATGTGACACAACATGTATCATTAAAGAAAAACACCAGGTATTTTGTGGAAAGCTTGCATTTATTTGCGCCGACGCCACTGAATACATACACCAAGGAGGATACTTTATGTTCAGAAGAACCACGCGCATGTTCAAAAAATTGGTAGTGTTTTTGATTATCGTAACAATGGTTACACCGTCTGTAGTACTTGGGGTAGATTACCCACAATTATGGGACAATTCACCGTGGGATAACTTGCCCGAGATTGAACCGTTTTATTTCGACCCTGCGATGATAAGCAAAATGGATCATTTAGCAGATGGGGATTCACTTGTCGAATTGGATTATTTAGATATTGACGACGGGTTGGACCCGGCACTAATTGAACAAATCCTTAATGAGCAGGCGAACGTCTGGTTACAAGACCCACATGTACAAGCAACATTAAGGTTTCATGAACTGATAAATGGTACAGTACCTTTTTCAAGCCTTCCGGAAGATGACCGGCAGTTAATCTTACAACGGCTGAACATAGACGAAGGTGCTTTTGATATAGNCGCCGAACTGTTCTTAATGATGGAACGNGACNGACTTTCTCTTGCCGAAAGTGTAGACCTAATGGTAATTATGTCCGGTGGGCTGTTCAGCTACACAGAAGCCCGGACACTTATCGCTAACATCCCAAATACAATTGAGCGCAACACAGAAATAATGCGCTTCGAGCGGTTTGTACAAGGTTTTGACATTCCGGAGATTGTAACTGCCAGAAGACTTCTCAACAGGCCGCTTACCCCAGTAATTGGTGAAGCGGAAGAGCAGCCGTCAAGAGTATTTGCGGACATTAACAGCTTTCTGACCCCGGGCAGTGCCGCTTTGGATTACAGTTTTATAGAAACAGCCCAACTGGAAGAGTTGAAGCTGCTTGGCCTTACGCCGGAAGATTTAGACGATTTTGTTATGGATGACGAATACATCCCGGTGTTTGAGGAAGAAGTGCCTATGGAAGACGAGTATATTCCGGAGGATGAAGAAGAAACGCCTACAGAGGACGATTATCTTCCTGGGTATGAAGACGAATCGCCTACAAAGGATGACGAATATCTTCCGGGACATGAAGAGCAGCCAACGGAACTTGAAGAATTGTCTCCCGATTTTAGTCAGCCACCTTTCCCGATAGATGCATTGCTGCCTATTTTTTCGGAGTACCTTACCGAAGGCGAGCAGGACATACAACGCCCTGAAAACACCACAAGACCAACCCGCCCGAATGGCCGTGACAGAATGGGGTTGGACAACACAAGAAGAACCCGCCCATGGGCTAACCGCAGCCAAGAAACTACAGAATACATGGCAACCCGAACCGCGCTTCACACAGCCTTTACCAACGAATACGC
>JGI20163J15578_10000700_pt1 | contig 13823 bp, 14 predicted proteins | sample TergutCu122P1_FD_15578 | JGI IMG/M metagenome (IMG submission 15578)
AAACAAACAGGCGATATGCTGCGGGAGGAACGTTTTGCCCTTTCCGGAGCAATGCTGAAAGAGTTTAATATACTCAGAATCGAGGAAATTGCCGGCCGCCGTTTCCCGGTGCAGGTTGAAGTTCGCAATCTTTTGCGCCGCGACTCAAGAACAGTATTTACGATGAGCAATGTTGTAATGGACAGACCAATTGCGGCTTCCGTTTTCACCGACAGGAATTTAAGGCGCTAAGTTCATTCGTTAATTATAAAAGGAGGAGCCATGAAGCGGGTTTTGTTTTTTATTACATTTGTTTTTTTCACAGCCATTAATGGCTCCCACCTTTTCGCTCAGATGGTTTTTTCCGGCATTGCGGACACTACCTTTTCCGCGCGCGCGGGGGCGGGGGAGTCGCCTGATGTTTCCTTCGGTTTTGAGCAATTTGCAAATATCCGTTTTCAGGCGCGTTTGAGGGAAAGAGGGCGTTTTATGGGTGCGGTGAATTTATTCGCAGCAGCGGGAGATACTGCAGCAGCGGCAGCGGCAGTTAATCCCCATGGTATTGTTGCCGGAGAAAACTATATTGCCGGAATCGAAGTTGAACGGCTTCAATTCCGGCTCGATTTTGAAACTGTAGATTTTGACGGCGGCCTTATGCGGCTGCCCTTCGGTTTCAGCCAGGTGTGGGGTTCTTCTGATTTCCTCAATCCTCCAAACCCATTAAGACCCGATGCCCGCCCGCGTGCCGTATTGGCGACGAGTTTTACATGGTTCCCTGTCGATATGTTTAGTATACATGGCTTTGGCACCACAGGCCGTGATCCCTTTGCGGTTGACGGGCAGGGGGCAATTATGGGCCTCTCCATGACCCGGCACTGGAACAGGGCTAGTCTACAGCTATTGTATTCGTATGAGACGCCGCAAGATGTTAGTGAAACCTGGTCCGGTTCGAGATACGGTGTTCACCGAGCAGGGGTTTCATTAAGAGCTGATCTTGTATTGGGCTTTGTTGTTGACGCGCTTTACACATACAATCACCAGGCGAATACGAGGATGGACGGGCTTTCTTTAAGCGCTGGTTTTGATTATTCCTTTTTTGGCGGAAACCTGATCGTTCTTGCAGAGTACCTGTTTAATGGCGCATCTTCATCAACAGCGCTGGGTTTTGGCGGCGGTTTTTCAAACCGTCATTACCTGTATACAGGTTTGAATTTACGTTTTAATGATTTTACCAGTGGAGGGCTTGCCCTGATCTCAGGTTTGAGCGACACTTCTTTTACTCCGCTTATAACCTTTAACCGCGATATCGCCCAGGGCGCAACCCTGACATTTACGGCGCAAGTACCCATGGATCCTGATTTGTTTACCGGTAACGGCAGGCGAGGCGAGTTCGGGCCCTTGCCGCCTGGCAGCACGTTTGGCAGGTATTTTGATTTCAGCGCGAGGCTAAGGATGCGGTTTTAGCTGCTTTGCTCCTCTTACAAAAGTTATATTTTTTATAGTATAAAGACTATGTGAAATTTAATTTTGTTGCTTTTGATTTGGATGGCACCCTTTATCCGGACTATCGTATACACTCAAGACTCATTCCTTTTGCAATAAAAGAGCACCGCCTGCTCAGAGCCATGGGAAAAGCCAGAAAACAGCTCAGATATGTTGGCGGTTATGAAGAAGATAAGGATTTTTATGATCTTCAGGCCGGACTTATGGGGGAAATCCTCGGCGAGCCTATGGAAAAGGTAAAAGAGAAGACCGAGCGGTTGATTTACCGCGGTTGGGAGCCGTATTTCAAAAAAATCAAACTTTTTCCCCACGTAATAGAAACGCTGGACGTTTTTCGCCAAAAAGGGATAAAAATGGGACTGCTTTCGGATTTTCCTCCCGAAACAAAACTCAAATACCTCAAGCTTGCGGAGTATTGGGACGTGGTGCTCTGCACAGAACAGGTCGGGCGGCTTAAACCAGATACCGCTCCTTTTATTGAACTGGCCTGCAAGATGGGGCAAAGTCCGGAAAACATTCTCTATGTTGGAAACAGGCTTTCTTACGATGTGTATGGAGCCCAAAAAGCGGGAATGAAAGCCGCACTTATCCATTCCAGATGGAAAAAACAACCCACAATGACCACAAATTCCAAAGAAACCGGAAGCCCGGAGAAAGTTCTTGCGGATTTCACATTTTATGACTATCGCCAACTGCGCGATTATGTGTTAGGCTAGTACAAATGGGATTTTTTACAGTAGGCAACCTGATAACTTTGGGCATTGTACTGCTCATTCTTGTTTTTTTCCGGCACACTGATCGAAACAGCCGTAATCTGAAAGTGCTCCGGGATTATTCGGAAAAACTCAAAAAGGAGCTCAACTCCTTTGTGCAGGAACAGGAGAAAGCTGTTAAGGATTACAGCGTCTCCCTCGGTGTTGAAAAAGAATCTGCCAAGGAGCTGATGAAGCGTCTTCAGTTGACTGAGGATGAACTGGCCAAAAAAGCCGCTGCGGTTGCCAATATTGACAAACAGATAAAGAATCATGAAAACGCCCTGGCTGAACTGGACCGGATGACAGACCGGGTTCAGGAAAATATGAACCGGATTCGGGACGAGTCGGATTTTGTTGAAACTACCGGAAAGCGGCTTAGCGAGGTCAAGGCCAAACTTGAAGAGATGGTAAACAGGTTTGAAAGGGAAACNGCCGTATCCCTGGCAAATACCGCCGATGCGGTGGTTGCTTCCGTCAAGTCTACGGTTTCTGACCTTAGCGCGACAGCCGAGACTATTGAACGCCAGGTAGAAGATCACCGCGAAGCTGTAAACAAAATCGAACAAACACGGGCTGCGAACATGGCCAGGGATTTGGAACATATAAACAATGTCTTGAAAGCTGCGATTGAACAGGCCGGGAAAAGAGCGGGTAAAATCGAAGATGCCGCTCTTTCAAAGCTTAAGGATCAGGCCGAAGAGCGGCTTTTAAGGCTTAAAGCTGCCGAAGAGGAAAAGCTGCGCAGCTATCAGGAAAGCGCCAAGGCAAGGGTATTAGAGGTTCAAAATCTGTTGAAAGGCCTAAAGGATGAATGGCGCAGCGAAAGAAGCGAAATGGAAACCAGCGACAAGACTTTCCGTGAAGAGCGCAGGAAAGAAGTACTTGAAATAAAGGCGCAGTTTGATGATTCCAAAAAACAAATTATCGAGGCCCAAAAAGCTATTGAAGTTGAGGTGAGAGAGTTTACATCCCGTTCTGAAGAACTTGTTTCTTCGAGGGAAGCTTCACTGCGGACTTTGTTCTCTGATTCTGAAAAACACTTTAACGCGGAGTTCGCCTCCCTGAAAGAACAGGTGAAAGAACATACAGCCCGGACAACCGGGATTGTTTCTTCCCAGGAAGCTTCACTGCGGACTTTGTTCTCTGATTCTGAAAAACACTTTAACGCGGAATTTGCGTCCCTGAAAGAACAGATGAAAGAACATAGAGCCCGGACAACCGAGATTGTTTCTTCCCAGGAAGGTTTGCTCATTACAGCAAGCGAAGAGATGAAACAAAAGGCCCTGGAAATTACGGGGACTAAACTGGAAGAATACCGCCAGGCCCAGGATGCGGAATTCAAGCGCCTTGCTACTCTGGCAGATGATGCCAGAAAGCTTGATGCCGAGCTTCGACAGAATATGCAGGAAGTGATTACCAAAATAAAAGATGATTTTTCCCGTTACGAACGTGAATCTGCGGATTTGCGAAAAACCGAAGTGGACAAATTCTCCAGATCTGCTTCTGATATTAAAGAAGAAATGGTTGAGCTGGAAAAAGAACTGGCAGCGCTTAAAACAGCGGCATATGAGAATGTTTCCGAAAAGCTTAAAATCTTTGAAGATGAGTTTTTTGCGGATCTCACGAATAAATCCGGTGAAATTGACAAGCGTTTTCTCCAGTGGCAGGAAAACATTGAAACAAAGCTGTCCGTTATGGGCGACGAAGCCGAAACCGCCCGGCGGGTTTTGGAGAGTAATTTTACCGACGAAATGCGGAAACGGCTTTCCGCGCAGGACGAGCGCCTTGTGGCGGAGCTTGAACACCTCAAGGCCGAGACCAGAGGTTTTGAAGAGGAGATACGGGGGCATATGAATGTTGCCGACGAATCTGTTTCTTCATTCAAAGAGCAGATGGATCGCAGTTTTGAAGAAGCAAGAAAAGATGCGGAAATTTCGCTGCGCTCGGAATTCGGCAAACACGCCCTTGCTACTGCGGAGACTCTCAAGCAGTATCACAGGGAGCTTGATGAAGCACGCTCTGCAAATGCGGCAAAAATTCGTGAGCTGGATGACAATATAGAGGAAACCCGCCGCCGGCTGCGGGATCTTGCCGCGGAAGCCGACACCCGTTTAACAGGCGTTCGTTCATCTGTAGAAGATGCTGAACGCCACATCAGGGAAGCGGTGGATCAAACCAAACTCATTGACAAGGCGGAAGAATTCCGGCTGGCTGTTGAGCGGCGAATTGAGGATCTAAAAGGCGATATGGATCGTCTGGATCAGCGCAGAGCCGAAGTTGCCCAGCTTGAAAACGACTTCATTAAAATTAAACGCCTTGAAGATGATGTCAATGCCAAGATGAGCCGCTTCATTTCCGGTAAACATAAAATTGAAACCATGGAAGCGGATTTCAACCGCCTTCTGCAAATATCCCGCGCTGTTGAGGAAAAACTCACCCAGGTTACCGTCTCGGATGATGTTCTTCAGGGAATACAGCTTCAAATCCGAAAACTGGAAGAAGCTCTCACAAGCGCAGAAGACAAATATCATCGCATTGAACGAAAGGGCCAGATCCTGGACAACACCAACGACGGCATCGACAGGAATTTCAAGGTTCTGCAGGAGTCGGAAAAACTTTCCGTAAAAATCGGCAGCGAACTGGATCGTTATGCTGAAGACCTCAAGGAAATAAAAACTTCCATTGAAACTCTGTCGGGAGAAAGTGAAAAGGCCAGGGAAGCGGTTGATCGTGTTGATGAACTAAATACCGCCCTTGAAGAAATTGATCAAAAAATAAACGCCATGCAAAGGGCAAGGCAATGGATTGCCGATGCGGAGACCCGCTTTGAAGAGCTTAACAAACAGGCCCAGATACAGGCGAGAACAATTGACTCCCTCGTGAAAGGAAAAAAATCCGGCCCTCCTGTTAATTTGGGTGAAGGAGCGCCGTCTTTGCAAAAAAAGGAAAACGTCATTGCCCTTTTAAAACAGGGCTGGACAGAAAAAGAAATTGCCAAGTCTTTGAAGCTGTCTCTTGGGGAAGTGCAGCTTATCAGAGAGATGAGTTCCAGAGACATTTAATTGAGTAGCAACAATGGAAAAACAATATCATATTGGTTTTGACGATACCCACGGCGCTTCCTACGCGATTCTTCCCGGCGATCCGGGGCGGGTAGAAAAAATCGCCGCATACCTGGAGAACCCCCGTTTTTACTGCCAAAACCGCGAATACACAACCTGGCTGGGAGAATTGGCGTCTTCCAAAAGCGGCGTAAAAAAAACAGTGATGGTCATGTCCACCGGCATGGGCGGGCCGTCTACAGCCATTGGGGTGGAAGAGCTCTATAAAACCGGCGTGAGGAATTTCATCAGAGTCGGCACTTGCGGCGGTATGGCCCTGCCTGTTACCGGAGGAGACCTTGTCATTGCCACGGGAGCCATTCGCATGGAAGGCACCACAAGGGAGTATGTTCCCATTGAATTTCCCGCAGTGGCAGATTTGCAGATAACAAACGCCCTGGTCGAAGCCGCAAAAAAAATCAATGCGCGATGGCACGCCGGGATAGTCCAATGCAAGGATTCTTTTTACGGCCAGCACAGCCCGGATCGCATGCCTTCCGGTCATGAACTGATGAACAAATGGGAAGCCTGGATTAAAGCCGGCTGCCTTGCATCGGAAATGGAAAGCGCAGCTTTGTATATCGTCTGCCAGATACTTGGCGTACGGGCAGGCTGCGTTTTGAATGTTGTTTGGAATCAGGAACGTGAGCGCAAGGGTTTGGAAAATCCCCAAAGCCACGATACAAGCCTTGCCATTAAATGCGCTGTAGAGGCAATACGGATTTTGATTGAACAGGAATAATTACTTGAGGCTCGCTCACTTACCTGTTCCGTTCAACGTCCCGGCGCTCGCAATGTCCGCTTATAACGCAGCGTGAGCAAAAAGGGCTTAAAGGCCGGCAAATGTTTTGCCCGTATAATACAAGAAGGCCGTTAATTTTTTTCCAGTATTTTTTCGGTAATTTTTCGCGTAACACCATTTCGGTTTTATCCGGGTTCGGCGTTTTAACCCAGCCTGCCCTGTTGCAGATTCTGTGTACGTGAATGTCCACACAAATCCCGTACAAACCAAAAGCTTCGGTGAGAACCAGGTTTGCTGTTTTCCGCCCTACGCCGGGCAGGGCAAGCAGGGTTTCCATGTCCGCCGGCACCTGGCCTTCGTATTTTTCCAGCAGTATCGCGGCGATTTTTTCAAGGCTTGCCGCCTTGTTGCGGTAAAACCCGGCGGGGTAGACCAGGCGCGCAGTTTCCCCGGCGCCCAGATTTAGAAGCTCCGCCGGGCCGGGAGCTTTCTCCAGCAAACGCCGGGAAGCGGCACAGGTAACTTCATCCTTGGTTCTAAGGCTCAAAATGGTGGACACTAAAACCGCCCAGGGTTTATTGCTTTTTGCTTCACCGGCAATTACAGATACAGAAGTGTCTTTTATTGCTGCTGTCAATCGATCGGCGAGCAGCATTTTGTGCCACTTTTCCAGGCTGCTGAAAATGTCCGCCCAGTTGGGGTTGATGTTTTCGTTGATTCGTTCGTGAGGGTTCGTGTGGTTCGTGGTTAAAAAATTGTTACTCATCCTTTCCCAAAAGACAAACTGCCAAAGCTTCCACCGCTTCGCCGCTTCCAATGGGGCCTAAGCCCTCGCTGGTTTTCCCTTTGACAAAAACCCGGCTCGTTTCTATTTCCAGGGTTTTAGCCAGGGAGCGGCGAATTTCTTCCCGGTAGGGGAGGATCTTTGGCTTTTCGCAGACTACAGTGCAATCAAGATTCACGAGCCGCCAGCCTTGGGCTTTCACTTGCTGCCAGGCATTTTTTAAAAGCTCAAGGGAATTCGCGTCTTTCCAGGCCGGATCGTTGTCCGGGTAAAACTCGCCAATGTCTCCCAGAGCGGCAGCTCCCAATAGCGCGTCAATTATTGCGTGGGTTAAAACATCCCCGTCAGAATGAGCAAGTTCTCCCTTTTCAAATGGAATCTCCACCCCGCCAAGCAAAAACTTTCTGCCTGAAACCAAACGATGCAGATCCCTTCCCAGGCCAATTCGTGTAATTCGTTGTTCCGCTTTCATCACCCAATATCCTCCAGGTAAGTAATTTTTCTGTTTTTCGGATCGCCCGGAATCACTGCAACCTGCCCGATGAATTCTCCCCAGACTTCGGCGTCATCGGTGTATTCAAAACCTGCGGTTTCTTTTTCCCGGGCTTTTTCGTGGGCCCTGAGAATTTCCGGAAATTTAAAGCCCTGGGGGGTTTGGGCGATGCATAAAGCTTTTCGCCTCAGGTGCCGTGTGATGAATTTTCCGCAGCCGTCAATTTCTTTCGGGGTTTCGGCCAGGGGAAGTACCGGGATTACTGCGCCATTGCGGATAACAGCTTCAATGATGCTTTCAATCAGCGTTACATTTATCCAGGGTCTGGCTCCGTCATGAATTAAAACAAATGAAGGGTTATGAGATTCCAGAAACGAAAGTGCATTAAACACCGAAGCGCGGCGGGTAGGGCCGCCGTGGACAAAATGAATGTACCCCTCGCGTTTAAAAAGTTCTGCCGGCAGGCAGGATTTGGCAATGTTTTCTTCGCCCGGCGGCAGGGTAATTACAATTAGTCCTATTTGCGGGCTTGAGGCAAAGGCAGAAACGGCGGCGCCAAGAACAGAAAGCTGCCTTGTTTCACCGGGAATTAAAGGCATGGGCAGATATTCTTTTTTTTGACCGGCCATTCTGGCGGATGATCCTGCCGCTGTTATTATTGCTGCGTTTAACACACGCCCGGTCACCGGGATTCCAGGCGGGTAAAAATCATGTTTTCTACTTCATCTTTGGGTTTGCGCAGCGAGCAGGAAACTTCGTCCTCAAGGAGTTTCAGGGCAGAATCGTAGAGCTTTCGTTCCAGAATAGGCAGCTCTTTTACCTTGCTCCTGTGATAGAGTGAGCGGACAATTGTGGCGATATCCATGACGCTTCCCTTTTTTAGAAGATCCATATTTGTCTGATACCGCAGTTTCCAGTCTGACGGGATGGGTTCGTAATCCTCGCTGATAAGTTCCAAAGCTTTTAGGGCTTCGTCTTTGGCAACTATCGGCCGTATCCCGAGTTCTGCCGCCTTGTCCACCGGAACCATGATAGTCATGTCCGACACTTCAAGATAAATCACATAATAGCGAATCTTGTTTTCTTTAAAAAGCTTTTCTTCAATGGATTTGATTAACCCAACACCCTGGCTGGGATAGACGACCCGCTGTTCAACCTGAAATTTCTTGGGCGCTTTACTCATTGCGTCAGCATTATACACAAAAAATTGCGGAATGGGAAGCCATTTCCTGCTTACAAGTGCTTGCCAGCAAGTGCTTGCAAACAAGCTTGCAATATAGGTGATAAACAGACATACTACTGTATATAACTAATCAACAGGAGAAACGATATGACAAAAAACGTTTGTGATCTTTGCGGTTACGTTTACGATCCGACCCAGGGGGAATCTTCAGGAGATATTAAACCTGGAACAGCGTTTGCGGATATCCCTTCCGGATGGGTTTGCCCCCTTTGCGGCGCCGGAAAAGATGTTTTTTATTCGGTAGAAGACTAGGTTTCCAATGTTATCAAGGGATGATTTTGTTTTTACCATTGGGTACGATGGCCCTGTTGCTGTAGTAGACAATCAGGCAAAAAAGAAATACAAAAAGCTCTCCACCCGGGAATTGGCTGAAAAAGGTCTTTTCAGGGCGGCTTATTCTTCGGCTGTGTATTCCAAAGACCCGGAAGAAGTACGCCTGGTTGTTGAGGCTTATCAGAAGCTGGGGGGACAATCCCCGGCGGATATGTCAGCAATTGGCCGGTTGTTTGGGGTTTACCTGGTGGATGTCAAGCGATCAATATCACTATAGCCAATGGCGAATAGCAGCTATTGACCCGGTATTTCTCTTTATGTTACTCTGACGCTAAATTTATATTATAAGGATGTTTTTATGGATACATTATCTTTATCTCTGCTAATGGCACCTGGCGGGGGAGCTGAGGGCGGGGGAGCTTTAATGAGTTTTCTGCCCCTTGTGGCCATAATCGCGATTTTCTACTTTCTGATAATCCGCCCCCAAAGCAGAAAGCAGAAGGAAACGCAAAGGATGATTTCGGCTCTCAGAAAGGGAGACCGGATTATCACTATCGGCGGTGTTCACGGGGTCATTACGAACGTCAAGGAAAATACCGTAATTGTCAAAGTTGATGAAAATGTAAAACTGGAGTTTAACCGCGGCGCCATTGCCACTGTGGTAAGTCAGGGAAGGGATGACGGCGACAGCGGGGAAACTTCTTAAGAAAAGAGCATTAGAATTCTTGGAGCAAAAATATGAGTAAACGCTACCGGTTAATCATAGTCCTGATAGTTATGGGTCTGTGTTTTGTTTTTCTGCTTCCCTCGATCCGCTGGCATTTCTGGACGCCATCTCTGGATCAAACCAGGGCAATGAGTACCAGGGAGCAGATTAGAACCTATACAACCCAAACAGCCCAGGCAGATTTGGAAAGGCTTATCGCCTTGGCACGGAATGGTGAAGATATGCCAGCGGAGCTGTATTTTCTGACAGCAGAAGCGAGAAGAAACTTCAGAGCCGCAAGACAGCCGATGCCCGAAAGATGGGATGCTGCGACTGTTTTGAGCGCTTTTGCCTCCCAGCATGAAGTTCGGGAAGTATTGGAGTCGCATTACCGGGAGCAAATTTTTGCCCTTAAGGATTTACAGAGGAATGCGGTTCAGCTTGGGCTCGATCTTTCAGGCGGTTTGAGCATTGTTCTGCAGGCGGACATGGATGCACTGCAGGAAAGACTGGGCCGTTCGCTTAACGATGCGGACCGGGAAGATGCCATTGAGCGGGCTCTTGACGTTCTTAACAGCCGTATTGACCGCTTTGGTCTTACCGAGCCGGTTATCCGCCGGCAGGGGCCGGATCAGATCTATGTTGAAATTCCCGGCACTGCGGATCCCGAGCGGATTAACGATATTATTATGGGAAGGGGTAGTCTGGCTTTCCACATAGTGGATGAAGAAGCCACGGCAGCTTTTAATCTCTTTTACAATGCCAACCCTGCGAATACTTTTGATGCCAGGGGTGAATTGCTTAACCCCGGCCTGGTGCCTCCCGACGTAGTTATTCGCGGCGTCTATGACAGAGACCGCTACGGTCTGGATGTGCAGAGGCGGAATGCCTTTGGCAACCCCGATTTTGTGGCAATCAGGAGGGAAGTCGGCCTTGACGGAAATCATATCCGGAGCGCCGAGGTAAACCGCAATCCCATTGACGGCAGACCGAATGTTACATTTTTGCTCGATTCTGAGGGCGGAGATATATTTTTCAGATTAACTTCGGCAAATGTTGGCAGGACCATGGCGATTGTTGTGGAAGACCGGGTCAGATCCCAGGCTGTTATCAGAACCGCCATCAGGGATGCTGTTTCGCTTGAGGGTTTTGGAGCTGAAGAAGCGCGAAGCATTGCGCTTATGCTTAGAACCGCAGCCCTGCCGGTGGAGTTGTCTGTTATCAGCCAACAATCCATAGGAGCGGCTTTGGGGGCAGATACCATAACCCAGGGCTTCCATGCACTTTTGGGCGGACTCGCTGCGGTATTGATTTTCATGATTCTCTATTACAGAACTGCGGGAATTAATGCGGTTATAGCCCAATTATTGAATTTTTACATAATGTTCAGCGTTCTTTCGGCGTTTAATTTCACCATAACCCTGCCAAGTATTGCAGGATTCATTCTTACCATCGGTATGGCGACAGACGCCAACGTGATTATTTTTGAACGAATAAAGGAAGAACTGCGTCTTGGCAAGAGCCGCAAAGCTGCCATAGAAACCGGATTCGACAAGGCTTTCTGGGCCATTATGGACTCCAACATTACCACCTTTATTGCAGCCCTGTTCCTTTCCCAGCTTGGAACCGGCCCAATCAGGGGTTTTGCTGTAGCTTTGGCAATCGGGGTTTTCTCTTCAGTGTTTACCGCACTGTTTGTATCCCGGCTCATATTTGATTTCGGTACCGATGTGGTGGGCAGCAAAAAGCTTGCAGTCAGTTGGAGGATAAAATAAATTTTATGAAGCAGATAATTCCTTTTTCCAGATATTTTATTCCTGCAGCAATTCTCTCGTTTCTTTTGCTTGTGACCGGCGTGTTCGGCCTCTTTAGAATGGGCTTTAATATGGGCATCGATTTCAGACCCGGTCTTTTGCTCGAAGTTCAAATAGCTCCTTCTGCTTTACACATGACTTATGACGGCCCTGGAAATGCCATAGTGTCGCTTAGCCGCACAAGCCTTGAGATTATTATTTCTGGCGCCGCAGTCGATGAGTATAGCCATGTGTTTTCCTTTGCTTCATATCCGACACAGGCTGATCTTGTCCGCGCTCTTCATAGAATTGAAGGCATAAGCGTTTCTCAAGCGGCAGCTCCCGGTATAAGCTCATCCTGGCTGATCCAGAGCGCGGCAAGCAGTCCATGGCTTGAAGAGGAAGTTCCCTTTGTTCTTCATTACCTCTCGCCGGATGCAACACCCATAGATATTGGAGATGTCCGCACCAGTCTTCTTCCTCTGGGAAGCGTTGCGGTTCAGGTTCTTGGGGCTCCTGCCGAGCGGCGTTTCATGATCCGCATGGAAGACAGCGAGATCTATGGCAGGGGTGTCCCGTCAGAAAGGATTATCAACACTCTGGAAAGAAATTTTGGAGAGGGAGTTGTCGTCGTAGTCCGTTCGGATTTTGTTGGCGCCCAGTTTGCCAGACAGCTTGCTGATCAGGCCTGGTGGCTTGTATCATTGACACTGGCCCTCATTCTTTTGTACTGTACTTTCCGCTTTAAGTTTCAGTTTGCCCTGGGTGCGGTGATTGGCATTATGCACGCCGGTTTTGTGACAATTACTTTTATTGTCTGGCTTCAGATTGAATTTGTTACCCTTACCATAGCGGCTCTCATGACTGTTATGGGTTACGCAATAAACGATACCATCGTTGTATATGATCGCATGAGGGAAACACGGCGGCTTTACCCGGATGATATTTTCAGAGATGTTCTTAACAGGGGAATAACCGAAACCTTAAGCAGAACCGTCATCACAACCTTTACAACCATGCTGGCAGTAAGTTTCCTCTATATTTTTACTACCGGAGCCATGAAAGATTTTGCCCTTTGTCTGCTTATAGGAATGGCAGCCGGAGTTTATTCGACCATCTTTATTGCGTCAGGCTTTGTTTACTTCTGGGATATTCAGAGCCAGAAACGCTCCAAGAGAAAACCAAAAGAAGCCAAAGCCGTTCCGTTAAAGGCGATGCAGTTATCTCCCTGATGTGAAAGTAATCCGTTCACGAATTCTTGGATTTTGTATGGGCGTTCGCCGGGCTGTGGAAATGGCCCGGCAAGCTGCAGAAGAAAAAAATACTTTACTCGAAAATTTATCACACGGAGGCGCAGAGGCACAGAGGGAGGCGTTTAATCAGGGAGCTGCGCCTTGTTCCGGTGTATATACCTTGGGGCCTTTGATTCATAATAAGAGAGTTTTAAAAGATCTTGAAGAACAGGGAATTGCCTGTATTGAAGAAGGTGATAATACCGGGTCCTTTGCGCCTTCGCGGTTTCGCGTGAGCTTAATTCCAAGTAACTCTACCGTAATTATCAGGGCTCACGGGGTTTCTCCGGCTGTGGAAACTGAGCTGCGCCGGCAGGGCTTGCGTATTCTGGATGCCACCTGCCCTCATGTAAAGGAAAGCCAAAAAAAAGCGCAATATTTTTCAGAAAAGGGATACAGGGTTTTCCTTGCAGGCGAAAAAGATCATGCGGAGATAAACGGCATTCGCGGGTGCGTTACAGACTGCTTTGTTGTTGCAAACCCCCAGGAAGCTGAAGAAGCTGCTGCCGCGCTTTACCGCCAGGAACCCGCTGCGAAAACCGCGCTTATCGGTCAGACAACAATCGCCCCGGAAGAATACAGGGTTATTGGTGAAATGATAAAACAAGTCTTCCCGAAACTTGAAATCGCAAACACAATTTGCAGCGCCACGGCAGACAGACAGGAAGCTTTACGCGAACTATGCAGCCAGGTTGATGCTGTTATAATCGCCGGAAGCATGGAATCGGCCAATACCAGGCGGCTTCTTTCACTGGCCGGGGAATTGGGAAAACCTGCCTGGCTTGCAGAAACAGCGGGGGGATTGCCTTCCGAAATCTGGAACTATGAAACTGTCGGGCTCAGTGCCGGAGCATCTGCTCCGGATGAGCTTATTGATGAGATAGAGCAAGCGCTATCCGCTGTATTCCCGGAAAATATAGTAACTTTTTCCGCTGAAGATACTTTTAAACTATAGGGTATATCCTTGATTGAAACGAAAACAAATTCTTTTTTCTCCAAAATATCTCCTTTCTGCAAGGGGGTTATGCTTTTTGTTTTTTGCCTCATCTGTGTCGCTTCTGTTTTTTCTTTTGGAAGGAGGGAGCAGAGAGGAGTTTCACTTTCTCCCATAGAAGCTTATTATGCAGGGCAGATTGAGGAAGCAATTCGATTGCTTTCC
>JGI20163J15578_10000701_pt1 | contig 13819 bp, 10 predicted proteins | sample TergutCu122P1_FD_15578 | JGI IMG/M metagenome (IMG submission 15578)
TTTTCAGATTCACATCTCTTGCAGCTTGGCATATTGCATCAACCTTTCTGTATTGTTGATGCTATCTTATCATATTTCTATATATCAAACAACACTCCCAATTAAAGTTTACGTTCAAACAAATCTTGAGATAGTAATCAACCTTTCTCAAGGTTTGTCTTTTCAAAGTACAACTGCTGAATTTGTGCATTTAGTCGAGCGTTTTCTAACTCAAGATCTGTCTTTTCGATATCTCGTTGCCAAAGCACGGTTGCAAGATTACCGCCAAAAATCGACTCAAAATGCTTTGCTTTTAGCTCACTATCTATAAATATGACGTTTCCATAGCTTATTGGTTCATATAAGATACAGTATCTGTTTGAGAACATGAGCTTATACAACTCAATTTTTATTTTATTGTCTATTGGCACTTCTATAATAAATAATTTAATCCTAAATCTGTTAAAGTCCAATGTTGAAAGTATGTCAAACTCCATACCCTCTACATCAATAGAAATAAAATCACAATTCCCTTCAAAATACTTTTCAAGTATCTCATTGATATCAACAAGGTCAATTTCCTTTGTGTTAGTTGGTTTTACACCATGAAATTCCATGTTTTCAGTAACGAATGTGTTCAAGACATGATGTTCAGAAGAAAAATTGAAAATCGCCTTGTCTTTAATATTTTTGCCAGCAACGCCAACACTCAGCAACGTATCATCAGGTCTTATCTTATTTAACTCATTAAGTAGGGATTCATTTGGCTCTACTAACACACCTCTACTTCCGCTCCTATAAAAATGATATGTGTTACTTAATTCTATAGGATGATTGGCACCAATATCTAAATATGAGGGATGCTTTACTCCAATACGATCAAAAAAACCTCTTACTATAATATCGTCTTGGTATTGAGCAAAAGAGCCTATAGCCATAAGTCTCATATCTGACTCAAATTGCTCTGCTCGAACCAACAACTGTTCTATATTCTGTTGTGATTTACAAGAAATATAATTCATGGTTTCTTGCAAACTTTTCTGTAATTCAGACGAAATATAGCTCTTAGTTTCTTGCAAACTTTTCTGTAATTCAGACGAAACATAGCTCTTAGTTTCTTGCAAACTTTTCTGTAACTCAGACGAAACACAGCTCATAGTTTCTTGCAAGCTTTTCTGTAGTTCAACAGAAATATATTTATTACTTTGCAGTAGATACTCTTCTCGGTTTTCTTGTTGTTCGATCGAGAATTTTTCTTTGCTCTGCTGTATCTCCATCATAATCTGATTTTTATGTTGCTGCATTTCAACTAGGATAGCACCAACAAATCTATTATGAACTCTCTGATATATAGGTCGAAGCAACTTTTTAATGATTCCTGTAAAAATGTATTTTTTTGCTATTGGTGCAGGAATTGAGGTGGGTACAACCTCTGAAAGGTTAGAGTTTTGTTCAGTAGGTAAACTCATCGGTATTAATTCCTCCTTTGATTTAGAAGATCTACTGAGTAATCTGACATAAGCTTTTTTCACTGTTCCGATATAACCATATCTTTTTAGTGCTCGCCTGAATCTATTAAGCTTCGTATACCGTGATTGTGACACAGATTGAAATTCAGACAGTGGCACAACATCCACCTCATCTAGGTAACCAAATGAAGCCGCCATAGTATGCATATATTCACCGGCAATGGTAAAGCCAGCCGCAAAATAAAAATCTTTCAAAAAACAATAAAAATCACGCTTCGTAGCCATTTCTAATATTTCGTCATCTGTCAGCTGCTCTATTACATTAATCAACAGTAAGCTATACTCTATATTACAACACGTACTAGCATACTTTCCTTGACGATTTAAGCCATCGCGCGCTATTGTAAGTACTTCGGGAATATGTTTATGTGGAAAAACTTTTAGCATACGGATAAAATAGTCATAGTCTTGAGACACACGTCGTTTTTCGTCAAATATCCCTACAATATCGAAGCATGCTTTAGGTATCAGCATAGCACATCCATGTATATGTGCATACAAAACATGGAACAACTGAGACTTTTCTCTTGCAGGATATTCCTTAATAGAACTCTCACAGCGAATGACATCTATCTTGTCATAATCAGCATTTATTACATCCCAGTTACAAAGTATTATTGTATTTTTGTTTGAGAGTTTCGAAAGTGCTATAATTTCCCGTTCGATTTTTTGTGGGTAATACTGGTCATCGTGCGAAAGCCAAGAAAAATAGTCACCACGCATATTGGCAATCCCCATGTTGAGCGCCGTGGACGTTCCTCCGTTTTCTTTTGAAAAGTAACGCACTCTATCTCCGTATGACATTGCTATTTGTTCAGTATCATCATTTGAACCATCATTAACAACAATTATTTCAATTTTGTCATATGTTTGATTAAGCGCACTATCTATCGCTTCTCGCAAATAATTTGATCCATTATACACTGGTATCACTATAGAAACTAAAGGGTGAAAATCATTCATGTTAAAGTCATCCCTCTCACTATTATCATGTAGCTTTTTTAGCTCATTGCGATTATGTTGCTTGTTAGATAATTTCCGTATGAACCTTAAAATAATACCAAGTAGAAAAAATTGTTTTGTTTTAAACAAAAAATTTATTACTCTTATTTTTTTTGTCATACTAGTTTTTTTTACAGATATAGAGCGAACAATTACACCAATTATTGAGTCATAAAGTTTTTTATAGTTCGAGGTAGTATCACTCATTGCATAATGAATAACACCAACAGCACGGGCAATAATATCATCATTTAATTCACTAAAATTGTTTTCTAGTAACGAATTGTGAAAATCCTTTATTGCTGAGATACGCCAGTTTAAGTCTGCATGTGTAGTGGAAATCGTGTTTTCTCCGGATATATACGTATATAGTGGCATGTCAATGAAGTATATGGATTGACAGTTAGCTATTACACGCACTTGGTGCTCAAATTCAGCTCCTACAAGATTTGGATCAAATGGTAAAGCTTTTTCACGACGAACCATACAAGTGACATCACAAAATGGTGTTGCACATAGCGGAGTCTGACCTATTACAAATCTATCCGTCTTCGGATTTTTGTATAGTCTGTTACCTCCCTGCCCTCTATATAAATATAGCGGCCAACTTGCATCCCACATACTCCAATATATCATATCTATATTTGTACTACTTTCTGTTGCTTTAAGTGCTGTCTCGATTGTTATTGGAGATATAAAATCATCCGCATTAACATGCATAAGCCATTCACCAGATGCTTTACTTTGCCCCAGGTTACGAGCTACCCATACACCACCGTTAGGATAGTGGTAACAATGAACACCACCTATGCAACGACTTTTGTTTATCTCAGCATACTCATCCAAAAACGTAGCTGTCTCAATGTCAGACCCATCATCTGTTATAATCAACTCAAAATCTATGCATGTCTGGTTAAGAATACTTTCAAAGCAACGCCTTAACTCATGTGGTGATTTATTATATACTGGTACCAATATGCTTACCATTTCAGTAACATCCCATCTTCATTTATTTACATCATTTATGATGTGTATTGGGCGAAGTTGAAAGTAAGTAACATAAAGCCCTAATATCGCATTATGAAGAGCCCATTCCGGCTCGAATGCGTCTGGAAGTTCAAGGATAATATTTACGTACTCGTCATAGAATACATGCTGTGGAATCAAAAAATGTATACTTTGTTGGTCAGACGTGGCAAGAACTTCACCAATGAAGTGATTATTAATATGCAATCGTACTCGTTGTTGTGAGCCGAGAATGTGTAAGTACCAAAGTTCATACTCCACATCTTTCATGATAGGTTCTTCGAGCCTTAATCTCATCTCAACAAGATTATCCCATGTCCACACGCCTTCCTGTTGTACCGTACCAAAACCTCTGTAGATGCTATACCTCACTCGAACTATTGATCCTAGTTGGTATGTAGCCACACTAGTTTCAGGTGTTATCACACCAATTTTTCGAATAGTGTCTAAATTTCTTGCATCATTTCCTATCTCAAACTCAATTACAGAGCCTCTAGGAAAGTGAATACCGGTAAATATTGATGCGAAAGCGTAATAAATAAAATGTCGTCTTATCCGTGGCATTAACTCATCAATACAAAATAATGTACACCCAAATTTAGCATATTCACTCATGAAAGCAGAAGCTATTGTTGCAGGCATTTCAGTAAATGAAACCGGTGCTCGATTTACTGTCATTGCTTCCTGTCGTTGGTTTGCCTGCTTTATCAACAATACAGGATTTTGAAAGACATCGGCTTGCCAAGAATCATATTCATTAACAATGTGTCCATGATCTGCAGTGACAATTATTGTAGTATTATCATAGAGTTCTACATTCTTAAGCATTTGGATATATGTCTCAATGATATAAAATGCTCCTCGTGCCTGTCGCCATATATCTGTTTCAGTAGCGTCTACTTGATAGGCATGCTCATTCATATTACGCGGGAAATGAATACCTCTTAAATGAAATAAACGAAATATGTTTATGTTATTTACCACATTCAAACCATTCTCATTTAAGTTCGCAAAAAACAATGGGTCATCAATAACGAAGGGGTTGAGATTTTCATTTGCTCCCATAAATCTATTAAATTGTCCTGTATAGATTACAAAGAAAGGCTTTACGAAATGAGGTACAGTGCGAAATGCAACAAACTCATATAAACTTCCTAACAGACCAATATACGAGTTAACAGAAGCTTGTCCTGTATGAATGTTATCAACAATACTAATAAGGTTATGTGAAAGAAGCGAAGGCTCTGTATATATTCTAGTATCAAAATTATGACTTTTCAAGTCGCGATAAAGGTCTGTTTCTCTAAACACCCTAATAATATACTCTCGGCGACCTTCCCCATTATAATACAAACCTGTCATTAGCATTGGTAGACCAAATGGTGTGGTTGCTCCTCCAGATACAGCATTTGGGAAATACATAAAATCTCGAAACAAATCTTTATATTGACAATACCGTTCAATAAGTTCATCAAAAAATGATGCACTAAATGAGTCAAGTACAAAAATAATGATGTTATTATTTTCCGATATATCAAACATACCTTCATTTGATACTATAATTCTATGCTCTTGCTCATTGGCAGATAAGAGGGATACACTTAATGAAACACACTGCATTAAAACGATTATTAATGCAATGGCTGTAAGGATCTTTCTATAATTTTCTTTGCTAATTTTTTTGATTGCAAAAGGCAATAAAAACATAACTAACCAAATAAATAAATTAATGAATCCCCAAACCATATACTGATTCCAGTTGATTCCTCTGCCATCCATTGGGCCATAATTAATAGCCAAAAATGTCCCTTGAATATAGAAAGTAAATCCCATAGTCCAAAGTGTTGACAGATAGAAGATTCGTACTTTGTTCTTTAGAAGATAAGCAAAGCCAAACAGTAACAAGAATGATACTATAAAAACACCTATTGTTAATGGTAAAATATCGTTCACCGTGAACCAAAAAACATCAATATTATGGTAAAACAAATCAAGCGGTGTAAAAATAAATAGTGTAAATGTTAAAAGCAAACAACTCCATAATGAAAATAAAATATCCTTTTCAGTTTTTGGAGAATTTTTCATAAACTTAGTCACATCCTATGATCATATGGTAGTATCCTTAATTTTATATCAAAATCATTTTTGTATTACTTATACCTCACTCCAAACCATAGTCTATACCCCAAATTAATGAGTCTACTTTCGTTTGTTAACTTCTGAACTCTAATTAATCTTACAAAACGTGCCACCATTGTCAATATACTATATGTTGCACGCTTTAATAGTCTTGGTAAAGTAACCTGTCCCCCACCCAAACTTTTAAGACAAGCCTTTGCATACAAACGGGCATCTCTGTAGTTAGTATATCGCAGAAACTCAACCTGGTTATCCCAAAAACTCAATTCACTCCCATCAACTTGACAAGCTTCATCCTCTGATATATCTTGCACCATTTTAAGCCAAAAACGGTTGGCTTCAATGCGAGCAGCTTCATAGCGATGGGTAACTTGTGCACCATGCTGGCGTTGCGACACAAGCACTGCATTTACATATGTTAGTTTTACACCGCGCAACATCCGAAACCACATGTCATAGTCTTGAACTGCGCGCAAACTCTCATCAAATTTACCAACACGACTAAAATGACTAACATGTATTAACAACGTACAACCATTGAGAACTTGCCGTAATATTGGGAATAAACCAATTGTCAAATCCGTTTTCGGGTATATCTTCGCTATATTCATTGTCACAAGGTGCATACCATCTTTATCAATTACATCATAGTCCGAGTAAGCTATCCCATTACAATTGTTTTCTAGTGCTATTATTTGATTATAGATTTTATTCGGATGATATAAATCATCATGACTAAGCCATGAAAAGTATTCACCATGCATTACAGATAAACCAAGGTTTAACGCAGTAGAGACGCCGCCATTTTCCTTTTGATAATAACGAATTCTATCACCATATGAAATGGCAATTTCGTGTGAATTGTCTGTAGAGCCATCATTAATTACGATAACCTCTATCTTGCCATATGTTTGCGCTAATGCGCTATCTATAGCCTCTGCAAGATAATTTTTACCATTATACACCGGAATAATTATCGAAACCAGAGGTATCACTTTTTCCGCCATATAATTCGATTGATAATGTCTGTGTAGCCTTGGATAATCCCACATACTTTTGCACTAACATTAGCGTCCGTGTAATCAGGAACAGGGCTTGCGGAGGTGTCAATTAAAGTTGTTGCTAGCTCAACAGCTTGTAAAATTGCCGTTTTACCAATTCCGCCTATAATCATACTACATCTATCTATCGCTTCTTGTCGTTCCGTACTTGTACGTGCTGAAACTGCAGGAAAACCTAGAATAGAGGATTCTTCTGCTAGTGTTCCACTATCAGACACAACACAAAATGAATTTTCTTGTAGGGTAATATAATCAGAGAAACCAAATGGTTGATGCATTTGTACCAGCGGGTTAAAATATACATTGCGTGCATCTATGGCTTTTTGGCTGCGAGGATGAACGGAATATAATACAGGCAAATTATATGTGTCTGCTAAACCATTAATTGCGTCAATAAGTTCATAAAAATTATGCTCAAGATCTATGTTCTCTTCCCTATGAACAGATAAAAGAATGTATTTTTTTGCAGTTAGCCCAAGATGGGATAAAATATTAGATGTCCTGCGGTTTTGGAGCACTTCTCTCATAGGAGAGCCGGTCACAAATGTGTACTCTCGTTTAAGCCCTTCTGCCAAAAGGTTACGTCGTGCTTGCTCACTATAGGGCAAGTTCACATCACTTATATGGTCTACAATACGTCTGTTAAGTTCTTCCGGTAAATTTTCATCAAAACAACGATTTCCCGCTTCCATGTGAAACACTGGTATCTTCAAACGCTTTGCTGAGATTGCTGAAAGGGCAGAATTTGTATCTCCGAGAATTAATACTGCATCCGGACATGCTTCAGCCAACACATTATAGCTTTTAGCTATAATGTTACCAATAGTCTCGCCCAAATCACTTCCTACAGCGTCAAGATAATAGTTTGGAGCTTTAAGGTCCAAATCATCGAAGAAGATTTGATTTAGTGTGTATGCGTAATTTTGACCGGTATGAATAAGTATATGGTCAAAAACATTATCAGCAAGTTTAATGACAGAAGAAAGACGAATGATTTCCGGGCGGGTACCTAAAATTGTAGCGAGTTTTAGTTTTTTCAAAATTACACCTCTAAATATAATGTATCTGGATACTCCGGGTCAAACTGCTCATTGCACCACATAAACGTAACTAAATCGACAATGCCTGTGTTTTCGATATTGTGTGTATACCCCGGTGGTATATCCAATACTTCCAACCTATCTCCTGATACAGGATATTCTACAGTTTTATCAGATCCAATAAGCCTAAAACGAATAATGCCTTCACCACTGACAACTAAGAATTTTTCATTTTTAGTTTGATGCCAATGATTACCTTTAACAATATTGGGTTTTGTGATGTTTACAGAAAATTGGCCATGATGCTTTGTACGTAATATCTCGGTAAAACTACCACGGTCATCAACATTCATTTTCAAAGGATAGGAAAATCTGTCTTCCGGCAAATATGATAGATACGTGGCGTGGAGTTTTTTTGTAAACGCATCGCTTAAATCCGGAATAGATAGTGAAACACGACTATTCTTAAAATCTTCAAGTAAGCAAACTATGTGTCCTAATGTAGCACTATAAGTAACTACAGGTATATTTTTGCCTTCAAGTGCGCGTTTAAATACATCTATTACATCATCTATATATGCTAAAGTCAATTCATTACTTGAGTCATTTACAGTTATAGGAAGATCCCTAGCTATATTATAGCAAAATGTCGCAACTGCACTATTATAATTTGGGCGACACCACTTGCCAAAGATGTTTGGGAAGCGATAAATAAAGACATTCGCTCCAGTCTCCTTAGCATAGGTTCGAAGCAGCTCTTCTCCTGCAAGCTTTGAGTAGCCATACGGATTATCCAAGACGGCTTGAGTTGATGATGATAGGGCAATTGGACAAGTATTTCCATTCTTTTTCAACATCTCAAGCAATAGCTTCGTAAAGCCAAAATTATTATCCATAAACTCAGACTGATTTTTTGGGCGATTCACACCAGCTAGGTGGAAAACAAACTCGGCACTTTGGCAGTATTCATCAAGCAGTAAGAAATCTGTATCAACATCATAATTAAATAGTGTGTGTTCAGCCAATGCCATGCACAAATTCTTGCCAACAAAGCCATTTGCACCTGTTATTAATATTTTCATCAATATGCCTCCGGATTCTGCCCAATTAGAGATTTTTGAATATAATCAAGCATTAATAACAAGTTACGAAGTTCATTTTTATCTAGCTGTTTAGTATTGTGAGATGTATAGTCTATTGCTTCTGAGATAGTATCTTGTCCGCTACGCGTAAATTTACTATAATTCAAATCACGATTATCAAGCGGAACACGATAATACTCACCCATATCTTCTGCACGATCAAATTCCTCTCGTGTAAGAAGTGATTCGAATAACTTCTCACCATGGCGTGTACCAATTTCACGAATATTTACCTGATAATCAAAAATTTCACATAATGTTTCGGCGAGTAGCTGAATAGTTACCGCAGGAGCTTTTTGAATGAAGGTGTCGCCGCTATTTCCATGAGTAAATGCAAACAATACCAATTCCACAGCATTTTCTAAACTCATCATGAACCTAGTCATATTTGGGTCTGTAACCGTTAGTGATTGTTTTTCTCGTATTTGCTTTATAAATAGTGGAATGACGGAGCCACGAGAGCACATTACATTACCATATCGAGTTACGCAGATAGTCGTAGATTTCGCACTTCTTGTTTTAGCGAGTGCAGTTTTTTCCATAAGTGCTTTTGTCATACCCATGGCATTTATTGGATAAACTGCCTTATCAGTTGAAAGGCAAATTACATTTTTGACACCTGCATCTACTGCAGCATTAACGACATTCTCTGTACCCAGTATATTAGTGCGAACGGCTTCACCGGGGAAAAATTCACAAGATGGCACTTGCTTTAGTGCCGCCGCTTGAAATACATAATCAACGCCCTCCATTGCGGCACGAATGCTTTCATAATTACGTACATCACCAACATGGAATTTTAATTTTGAATTTTGATAAACATTACGCATGTCATCTTGTTTTTTTTCATCGCGGGAAAAAACACGAATCTCACCTATATCGCTATCTAAAAAACGTTTCAAAACAGCATTTCCAAATGATCCCGTGCCACCTGTAATTAAAAGAGTTTTGTTTGTAAAGGCCATTGTCACTATCCTCTCATTCTTGATAAATTTTCAAAATTTCATCACACATAGTTTTGTCATCTAATTTAGCATCACGTACGCTCTTTGAGCCATCAATACGCTGCAATTTAGCCATGCTAAGTGCTGTTTCTGCCCATGTACCTGTATCATTCAGTGATATAAACTTAATACGATTGCTACAACCTACAGTAATTGGAGTCTGGTCCGAAACAACACACCCAAGCCCAGCACATTGTGCCTCCAAAGCAGCCAGTCCAAAACCTTCCGCCAATGAGGGCAATAAAAATACATCAAATGCCTGATATAACCGCTCTACATCATTTCTTGCACCCAAGAATTTTACATAATCAGATAAACCCATAGCACTTACTAAATTCATTATTTCTACTTCCTGTGGTCCTTCACCAACCAACATTAATATGCAATTACTTTGCATGCACATCTTCATAAAAACGTCCAGCAAAAAAGTATGGTTCTTTAACTTTGTAAATCTTGCCACATTACCAACACATAAAACATCTTTTCTAACACCTAGTTCCTCACGTATCTCTTGCCTTACGTCTGGGTTGTATCTAAATCGCGACGTAGATATGCCATTACTTACAACATGTGAATGTTTTTTTCCAAAAGCATATTTCGCCGCATCTACTGAAACTGCAACATTGCAATTTGCTAATTTAGTAATACCACAAGTTAGCACCTTATTCCGTATACGTTTAAAATGAGTATCTGCGCCTAGCGTACTATGCACATGGATAATACGCCCAGGCACTTTTAACCATTTTGCAATGCGCATATATACAAATGCTGAATTTAATAAGTGCCCATGAACAATCCTGTAAGGAACATTTTGTAGCAATATAATAAACTCTCTTGCAAACAAGATGCCAAATTTACTTGTAATGCCTGGCAATTTATACACATTTCCACCTTGATTGATAATTTTCTGCCCAATAGATGGGTCGCACATACCATAGACTGCTACATCATGCGTGAAATCCCTGACACCTTCAATCAATGAAATAACCACAGATGCTACACCACTGGCCGGAACCAAGTGATCCACAACATGCAAAATTCTGCGGCTAACCATCAACTGTCTCACCTCGTTCGTAAGCCCGGCAAACTTCGTCTACACCACCGGCACATACAATTCTGCCTTTATGAAGTAACATTGCTTTTGTACACATTTTTTCTATTGTGGAAATCACATGAGAAACCAACAAAACAGTAGTACCCCCGGATAATAACTCTGTTATTTTAGTCTCACACTTTTTTGTAAACAGATAGTCACCCACACCCAATATTTCATCTACAATAAGAATTTCTGGTTCAATTTGTGTTGCCACTGCGAAAGCCAATCTGGCGTACATTCCGGATGAAAAATTTTTAAGTGGTACATTTTCGAATTCCCATAATTCTGCAAAGTTCATAATATCTTCGTATAACCCTAGCATGTGGGTAGGAGAGTAGCCGTACATGGCACCATTCATGTATACATTATCTTTAGCTGAAAACTCTGGGTCAAACCCGGCACCCAATTCTATCAAAGGAGCAACTGTACCTTTTATAGTGATGCTACCTTTAGTAGGCTTAAACACACCCGCAATTAATTTTAATAAAGTAGATTTTCCGCTTCCATTTAAACCTAAAATACCTAAAACATCGCCACGGTTGACATCAAAACTAATATCTTGTAATGCCCAAAACTCATCGAAATGTAGTTCACGCTTTAGTGCTTTGACCACGTATTCTTTAAGTCCCATAACTTTATCGCGATTAAGGTTGAACATCATAGATACATTTTTTACAGATATAACCGGTTTCTCCATACATACCTTCCTTACAAATACAATATATACTTATCTTGTTGAGATATCTTTGTATAAAGCCCCAAGCATAATGCAGCAAGCGCAAATCCTATACAAATTATATTTGACCACAAACCTGGGATGTTTCCATTAATAGCCAATTCGCGAAAATAATCTACGTAATGAAACATGGGATTTAGGTGAATTAAATGAAATACCCGTTCGGGCAAGATTTCTACAGGATAAAAAATTGGAGTTAAATAAGTAAGTAGCGTAACAAATACACCATAAATATAAGTAAGATCACGAAAAAATACAGCTATTGCTGATAGAAACAATCCTATTCCTAATGAAAATACAAGCACATACAACAATGGAATAGGAATTAGAAATATTGTCCACTGAAACGGAACTCGTGTTACGAAAAAAACTATAAAAAATGCAATCAATGAAAATCCAATATTCACCATACTAGACAGCACTTTTGATAATGGTAAAATGTATTTTGGTACATAGTTTTTTTTAAGAATTGTACTTCCGCCAACAATCGATCCCATAGCTTGATTAGTGGATTCACTAAAAAAACCAAAAATCAATTGTCCGCTAAGGAGATACACCGGAAAATGTTCAATTTCAAAACGAAATATTGCGGAGAAAACCATTGTTAATACAAGCATTGTCAACAAAGGGTTCAACAATGACCACATTACACCTAAAACACTTCTTCGATAACGAGTTACAAAGTCTCGCTTTACCATAAGGGCAAGAAGGTGGCGAAACCGCAAGAATGTTGAAATTTGATTTTGTACAAACTCCTTTTTGGTTATTACAACTAAAACAAATACTATAACCACTGCAGTAACTATCGCTAAAAACCCAGAATTTATTATTAATGCACGAGACATACCGGGGCGTTGACCTGCAACTTCAACAGGCAAATAGAAAATGAACAGTATAAATAATAGAGCGGACAAAATTATTCCTATATTCGCAAAGTGTTTCTTTGTCATTTATTCACCAGCCCACCTTGATTTTGCTACGTTTTGAAATGCTATGCAGCGCGTAGCGCATTGTTAACAACAATGAAAGTAATGAATTATACCCCACCTTACGATAGGCGAAATATGTCATCTTCGCGGATTTTATGCGATTCCCCGAAATGGAACTGCCGGACAGCCTATACATTAATAAAGGCTGGTCCAAACCATATGCACACCCTATCTCACGCAAAATTTGCAGCCATACAACATAATCTTCGTGTAAAAAGCCTTCCGGAAATGGGTAGCGAAGCATCAAATCCTTAAGAACCATAACGGATGAACATGACATTACATTGGCGGACAATAGGTCACAATACTGTAGTTCTCTTTTTGCGTACAGTACATAATCGGAGCGTGCGCCAGTCTCATTTACGTATGCTGTACCTGTGTACGAAATTTTGGCAGACGTTTCTGCGATAAAATCTAATTGCTTTTTCAGCTTGGTGTCGCACCAACTGTCATCGCTGTCGAGGAAAGCAATCCATTCGTTTTTTGCCTGCTTAATACCAAAATTGCGAGACCCGGCTATGCCCATATTTTTTTCGTTGGTGTATAACCTTATACGCGGCTCATCTTTTGCAATGCTGCATACAAGTTGTGCCGTAGAGTCTGTAGATGCGTCGTTTACTATAATTAGTTCCCAGTCTTTGTATGTCTGGGATATTACAGAGTTAATGCTGGACACAATGGTTTTTTCCGCATTCCATGCAGGCATTATTATGCTTACCATTTATATCACCACATTTTGTCAAATTATTGAGACTATGTCAAACCATGATGAATGGTACCATTTTGTACGAACTACGTCAAGGTCGTATGAAAAATTAACCGATAACTAAACGCGAGACTACCCCCTGATATCAGTAATGTCAACAACTTAAGGATCAAAGAGTAAATTTCAAGTTGAGTTTAGCATTTGCGATTGGGCTAAAGTTTCTGGGGAAGGAACGCCCGGGACGAACAGCAGACTTTGACCTGGCCATGATGCGAACAATCTTATCCAGCGTTTCATTGCATAGAAGTGGGTTGCCCGAAAGTGCGGCGAAAATGAAATTGTCGCGCATTGTGATAATAATATTGCTGGT
>JGI20163J15578_10000702_pt1 | contig 13816 bp, 13 predicted proteins | sample TergutCu122P1_FD_15578 | JGI IMG/M metagenome (IMG submission 15578)
TCGCCCGTGGTATGCTTGAGCATGGATATGAAGTTGACCGCAAAGTCCGCCCGCCGTTCGTCGTATCGGCTGGTCGGGAGCATCAGCGGTGTTGGTTTATAATTGAAATCGGGCATGAGCCGTCCTCCTTCCGTGCAAAATAAAAGACTTCCGAAGAAGCCATTAAAATCTATCTGTACGAGAGACAGCCCTGCCACACCGGCTCGGTGCTTGCGGGGTTCTGTCCTCGGTTGTTTCCGTAGTTAGTTGTATTTTTGCATGATAATGGCGTAGACCGCCTGTAACTCTTCAGTTGGTTCGATATCCCAACCCCTGTCATAATTTACGAGGTCTTTGGTTTCGCCGACCTTTCGGATAGTCAGCTTGCTGACCTTTCCGCCGTCGATGCCGAACTGGGAGCCTTCCTCATAATGCTTGACCCAGTATTTGTACTTGCCACCCGTCGATGGGCAGGCGATAATCCCTTCACTCCACATTCTTTAAACCTCCTACAATTCAATAATATCGGTGTCATTCAATTCGCCTGTCAGTATCAGGGTCGAGTATGCTTTTGTGTTCATGAAGATGAAGTCCGCCAGTTCATGGAAATCCATCTCCAGAGCTATTTCAAACACCACCTTGGTGTCAAACATATTGGTGCGACCTGTCGCCGCCGCCTTACGGCATTGTTCTTTAATAACCTCGGCTTTGGAAAGCAGGCGTATCTCATCCTCTCCGTAAGCCGCTCCAAGGTGGGAACCGCTGTCCCATATGATGAAGACTGTGCCAATATCATCCACGAAGTCCACCGTACCGAGGTCGCCGGGCTTTAGCTTGGTGTAGGGGTCGTTCATGCTTAACAGTTCTACCCGTGCGCCGTTTTTGTACCTTGCCCTTCGTGCTTCAAGGGCGGCTTTTGATATGAAGCTATTCATCACCAGCCACCTCCGTTTCAGCTTTCTTGCCTTCCTTCCAGCTTGAGTTGCCCTCAAGCCTTGAAAGCAGAATCTTCCGAGCCGTTTTATACTCGTCGCCGATGAAGCCGAGGGAGAGCAGAAAGCACCGCATGGCGTATTTTGGATTATCGGGAGCATCCTTTTCCTTTGCTGTGACACGCTTCTTTTCAATCGCCGTCTTGCAGAGCAGGCTGATTAAAGTGGCGTAGGCTTCGGCGTGGTCGCCGTCAATCGCGCCCTCACCCTTGAACCAAGGGAACTGAAGCGTGTCGGCTGTTTGTTTAATCGGTAGGTCGTCCGCACCGAGTGCCGCCTTTAGTAGCGGTGCTTTGGCGTTAACCAGTTTGACGAGGTTGTCGAGTTTTTCGGGCGTAAAGCCGTCAAGGGGTATCTCGATGGTCAGGCGGTCGGCTCTGGGTGTAATCTCCACCGAGCGGACAGTGTTGTAATCATCGTCCAGTTGGAAGAGTTCGAGCAGGACAACCTCGCCCTCGCAGTATTCGTAAGCCTGCCGAAGCGCGTCCTCGTCGTCCTCAGCCGAAAAAACCTCCATGCGGTCGGGGCAGTCGGGGTCGCTGAGTTCCGCTTGGTAGGTGTAGCTTTCGGGGCAGTCGCTCGCCTGCATTCCATCTTCGCCGATGGGGTCGCGGCGTTCTTGCCCAAGCCCCAGTTCTTCACGCTCGGTGAGTTTCAAGTCCTCGAAAACAGGGGCTTCCTCGTCCTCGGCTGATGCGCCTGCCGCTTCAAATGTGGAGCGGTCAAATTCGTAGCCTACTTGTTCCAGTCCGTCAAAGACCCTATTCATGGTTTCGGCGTCGGTGCGTTCATCCCAAATGATGGTGCAGTCCTGCGCGATGGTGATGTTCATCACGACGTAGCTGAACCTGAACCGCTCGCCTTCGAGGACGTTGCCTCCCGCTCCTGTGTAGACCGGCGCGACGCCGACCAGTTCGCCGATTTTGTAGGTGAGGTCTTTTCGGGCTTGCTGCCCCTCGGTGTTGATTCTTAGTTTGTTCATGGTAAATTCCTCCGTTTTCCTTGTATTTGCGGGGATTTTCGTCCTCCGCGCATTACATATATCACTCTAAACGCCTTAAATAGCAAGTCTTTATGTGATAATAAATGTACCGAATATCAAGGAAAAACAGCCAATTAGCCTTGTGTACATGACACAATACCACCGAGGACGAAAACCACGCACGGCAGAGCTACGCCGTTGCCCCACATCTTATATTCAGCCGAGTCGGAGTGCGGGTCTTTCAGCCATTTCACGATTTGATTTCGGGTCTTTGGTTTCGTGGATGTTCCTTTAATAATGCGGTCGGTTTCCCAGACCTCCGTCCAGAAGACGATGTCTTTATCAGTCGGCTCGTCTGTGCCAAGCCCCTCGCACCAGTTGGGTGGGAAGCCTTGGAGCAGAGCGCATTCGGTCGGAGTGAGCCGTCTGACCACATAGCGATTCTCAATCACCATGTTCTCACCGCCGGGGAAATCACCACCCTTGGCTTTGAGCGTCCCGCCGACCTCGACTTCGCGGTAATTGCTGTGCTGATAATTCTCGACCGCTACTCGCTCCACGACCGCTTTGCCTTCCTCAATCTGCTGATTCTGCGGAAACTTATAGTCGGAAGCGCATAACGCGCCGACCCTATCCTGATAGCAAACCGAGTGCCGTTCCACAGAGTTGAGCGTGAACGATACTTCGCCGCCGTAACCGTCACCACGATGAGAGGGACGTGACCCGTTGCCTTCCACAGCTACAACCGCCATGCCGCCTGCGTTTTTGTTTGGGTCAGGTACAGAGGTATCGAGCGTCCTTGCGGTGTCGGCTTCGTAAATCCCTGAGTGTGGATTTGCCGATTTCATGCTGTTCGAGGATTGTGAACAAATGCCATAAACAGCCAAGGGAACAAATACGGTCTGATCATTATTGGTAGAAAGCGTGGCAGATTTATTATCCTGTACCAGCACACCCTTGCCGCCGCCTTCACAACCTGAGCGGATTTTTAAGGTTTTCGGTTCAAACACACATTGTGTTCCTTTATAATCCGTGCTTGTGAGGGTGTTTGCCACATCCTCGCCAACGGTCAGGGCATATTGCCGTTCGTTCATCACGAGAGGGACATTGCCACCGCCGGTTCCCATGCGTTCGGTTAAAGTCTGCACCGTTCCGCTGTCGTCGATTTTTATTCTTGAGTCAGCAGGATGATTTTCAATCGCCACTGCCAGTTGGTTATCGCCCATGTCGGCTCGGAGCGCGCCTGTAGGTTCGCCTTGCCAGACGTGACCGCCGACCCTTGAAGCGGCGCCGGGTTCAAATACAATCGGTTGATGTCCGTGTTCCTGCGAGCGGAGCGTTCCCGTTATATTTTCGGACACATCCATGTAACTCCCACCTTGGTCGTTTAGGACGCTGACTGCGCTTCCAGAGCCAGCCGCAGAACTTCCGGCAGTTGCTTCCCACGGGAAGCCGCCCTGCGTAGGATTCCCTGACAGGCGCGACTCGTCAAATAGTATTTTTCCGGCACATTCGCCTGTAAAATCGACGACAATGTAACAACGACGGCGTCTCTGGGCGACTCCCCAAAATTGAGCGTCAAGCGTTCGCCAGCCGATTGAGAAACCGTCTCCCACAACCTCTCCCGAAGTTGACCACTTGCCCTTTTCAGGCAAAGGTACTGACAGGGTTTCGTCTTTAATTTGGATGAGTTCATTGAGTACCTCCTGAAAATCCAAGCCTTGATTGCTTGAGTACATACCCGGCACGTTCTCCAGCACGGCGAACTTCGGATATTCGTTATTGGTAGCGACGAGCATCTCCTTGATGATTCGGGGAATCTGATAAAACAGTCCCGACCGCTCGCCTTGCAGCCCAGCGCGTTTACCCGCTACTGATAAATCCTGACAGCAAAAACCCGCCGTGATGATATCTACAGGTGGAATTTGGGAGCCGTTGACTTTGTTGATGTCTCCGTAGTGCTTCATATTCGGAAATCTTCTGGTCGTGACCCGAATCGGGAATGGCTCAACTTCCGATGCCCAGAGCGGTTCGATGCCCGTTAAAAAGGCTCCGAGCGGAAAGCCGCCGGAGCCATCAAAGAGCGAACCTAATGTCATTCTTTTATCCACGTTCAGCCACCTCCTTAACCAAGTCGGCATAGGGGATGGTCTTACCGTCGCGTTCGCAGGTGATATCCTCGCCGCCGTTGCCTTTGAACTCGGCATAACGGCGCAAGATGACCGATGCGTACTTTTCATCCAGTTCAAGCATATTGCAGATGCGGTCGGCTTGTTCACAAGCGATAAGCGTACTGCCCGAACCGCCGAATGTATCCAACACGATACCGTTCGCCTGACTGCTGTTCCTGATGGGATAAGCGAGCAGGTCGAGGGGCTTGCTTGTCGGGTGGTCGCTGTTGCGCTTGGGCTTGGCGAAATTCCATATCGTGGCTTCGGCTCTGCCTGCGTACCATTTGTGGCTGCCTGTTTTCAACCAACCGTATAGGATAGGCTCGTGCTGCCACTGGTACGGCGAGCGACCCATGACAAAGCTATCCTTGACCCAGATGCACGTTCCCGAAAAGTGGAAACCCGCCTCACGAAACGCCCTGCGGAAATTTTCGCCTTCAGTGTCGGCATGGAAAATATACGCCGAGCCGCCTCCTTCGAGGTTATCGGCGAGATTCTTAAAAGACGAGAGCAGGAATGCGTAGAACTGGTCTGCCTTCATGCTGTCGTTCTTGATTTTGAGACCGCTCGCCGACTCGAATGCTACATTGTAAGGCGGGTCGGTCAGGACGAGATTGGCTTTTCTGCCGTCCATCAGCCTTCTTACAGTTTCGGAGTCGGTGGCATCGCCGCAGATGAGCCGATGCCTTCCAAGCGTCCACACATCACCGGGCAAAACAAAAGCCGCCTGTTCAAGAGCGGCTGTGAGGTCGAATCCATCGTCGTCTATATCGTTACCATCATTGGCAAACAGCTTCTCTAATTCCTTTTCATCAAAGCCCGTCAGCCCAAGGTCGAAGCCGAGGTCTTTCAAGTCGGCAAATTCCAAGGCGAGCAGTTCCTCATCCCAGCCCGTGCTTAGAGCGAGTCGGTTATCGGCGAGGATATACGCTTTCTTTTGTGCCTTGGTCAGATGCTCCGCAAATACGCAGGGGATTTCGGTCAAGCCTTCTTCCTTCGCCGCCATGATGCGACCGTGACCCGCTATGATGTTCAGGTCTTTGTCCACGATGACGGGATTGACGAATCCGAACTCGCGTAGCGAAGAGCGAAGTTGTAGAATCTGCTCTTTGCTGTGGGTTCGGGCGTTTCGCGCATACGGCACAAGCCGGTCTATGTTTACTTTTTCAAATCGTTCTGTAGATTTCATATCCTAAAACCCCCTGTTCGTGAGCAGTTCGAGAAAGGCGTTCTTCTCCTCGCCTTGATTGCCGCTGTGCCTGTTGATGATTTGCATAATTAGGTTGAAGTCAGCCTGCATCGCCTTGTAATATCCCTGACCCGCTGTGACGTAGGGTGACAGCTTCAATTCCTTGGTCATCCTACCGATTTTTCGGTTCATGGCTTCGCAGGCAAGAAATCCCTGCCTGTTCAATACATAATCCGTTATGGTCTGCGGCGCGACATAACCGTCACATCCACGAGCAGTGATGTATTCCTCGATTTCATTTCTAAGCACGTCAGCCGACGGCACTTCCTTTTCACATTCCTTCATTGCCATTGCGAAGAAGTCAGCCATAACATTCTTGGAGTTGACCTTCTTCGGTTTTGGAACATTAGCGCCATTTGTGTTGGCGGTCTTTCCTTCGAGTTTCTTGTCACCTATATTTTTCCGAGGACGACCTGCCCCCGGACGATATCCACCACTGGGCATGGGCGTCACCTCGCTTTTGATTATTTGATTTTGATTTCCGTTTTGATTTTTTGATTTTTGATTTTTGAAAAATTCACACGGCAGGCCGAGCGCGCTGTCCGCTTGGGAAGTCGCAGAGGTGCGAGCCGCCCCTCCGTCTTGCCTTAGAAGTAGTCGCCTTGCCCGGCATGAAGCCGAGAATGACATTCCTGACAAAGAGCGACCATGTTGTCCCAGTCGTTCGTGCCGCCGTCGGACAACTTGACCTTGTGGTGGGCAAGCGTAGCGGGAGTGAGCCGACTGTCGCGTTTACACATCACGCACAGCGGGTTTGCCGATAAGAACGCCGCTCGGATTTGTTTCCACGTCCTGCCATAGCGTTTATTGCTTTCGGGGTCTCGGTCGTTGCGGTTATATCGCTTGGCTTCCTGCTTGGTATGAACATCGCAGAAGCGACTTGATGTCAGCTCCCTACACCCTCTTTGGGCGCAGGGCTTCTTTGCTTTATATGGCATTGCCTTTTCCTCCGTTTCGGGCATGGAAAAAGGCATCCCCGTTTTTCGGGAATGCCTTCTGATTTTTGTTGCCATTATAATGATATCAAAATCCGATACTGCAAATCTATGTCTTTGACTGCAAAGATTTTAATTGCGCCGGATCTGTTCCACTTCTTTCAAAGCCTCGCCATGCATATAGTATACCTGCCTGATGCTCCAGCTAATCTCCACCGAGATTTCCTCCCACGTCTTAAAACATAAGTATCGCAGTTCCAGAAGCGTCTGGAGTTCGGGGTTCTCCACGCACTTCACCACCGTGATGATTTCATGCTTCAGGTCAATGAGTCGGACGAGGTCTTTGTTGATTTCCGATTCGAGGTCGACCATCTTGGCGATGATATCCTCCATGCGATGGACGTTGCGGGTGCCCTTGGACGGTGGGACATCAGACAGGGTTGCGGTCGCTTTGGTGGAGAGGGCGCGGAGCGATTGAATCTGCTCGATTTTGCTGTTGATACGTTGGTCTATGCGGTAGGCTTGGGACAGATAATCCTTCGCCGTAAGTTTGTGTTTGCTCATAGGCTACCTCCGATAATTTTGGTTTCCACTCGGATTGGCAGCTTTTGACTCCCTTGATTGACTCTGATTTACAAGTTCGCCTTGACCGCTTCAATTAAGGCGGTCTGGGTTCTGTCTTTATCGGACAGGGCTTTCATCACCCGCTCGTCGATAGTGCCTTTGGCGATGATGTGGTGGAGTACCACCGTTTCGGCGGTCTGACCCTGCCGCCACAAACGGGCGTTTGTCTGCTGATACAGTTCAAGGCTCCATGTCAGCCCGAACCATATAATTGTGGAGCCGCCTGATTGGAGGTTCAGCCCGTGACCTGCTGATGCTGGGTGAATAAGAGCCACGGGCAGTTCGCCGTTGTTCCATCTGGTAATACTGTCTGACGTATCCATCTTGGAAAATGGAATGTGACGATCTTTCAGCCTTGCTGTTATCCGCTCCAAGTCATGTTTGAACCAGTATGCTACAAGAACTGGTTTGCCGTTAGCCGCTTCGATTAAATCCTCAAGGGCGTCCAGTTTACGGTCATGAATGTGATGGACTGCGCCGTCGTCGCCGTAGACCGCGCCATTTGCCATCTGGCACAACTTGTTTGATAAGGCGGCTGCATTAGCGGCGGTAACTTCACCGCCTGAAAGCTGAAGAACCAAGTCGCACTTCAGTTCATCGTACCGCTCACGTTCTTTATCCGATAATTTCACAGGATATTCTGCGGTCACCAGTTCCGGCATGGTCAGGTAGTCGATAGACTTCATGGAGATGGTGATGTCAGCGATTTTGGCGTAGATTTCCTTTTCCGCAAACGGCAGGGGTTTGTAGCTGAAGATGACCTGACCGTTTCTTTTGTCGGGTATGAAGTAGTCGTTGCGATACTGCCCGATGAATCGTCCGAGCCGCTGACCCATATCAAGTAGCCGGTACTCAGCCCATAAATCCATCAGGCCGTTGCTACTTGGCGTTCCCGTTAGCCCGATGATGCGTTTGACTTTAGGTCGCACCTTCATCAGCGACCTGAACCGTTTTGTCTGGTGATTCTTGAAGGACGACAGTTCATCGACCACCAAAGTATCGAAGTCAAAGGGAATGCCACTGTCCTCGATGAGCCACTGCACGTTCTCACGGTTGATGATGTAAATGTCGGCTTTGGCTCTGAGCGCCGCTTTGCGTTCCGCTTCCGTACCGACCGCCACCGAGTATCGCAAGTCCGATAGATGCTCCCATTTACCGAGTTCGTCAGGCCATGTGTCCCGCGCCACCCGAAGCGGCGCGATAACCAAAACCCTGTGGGTTTCAAAGCTGTCGAACAACAAGTCGCAGAGAGCGGTCAGCGTGATTGCCGTTTTGCCAAGACCCATATCAAGCAGCAGGCAGGACACGGGGTTCTTGTCGATGAAGTCGGCGGCGTATTGTTGATAGCCGTGTGGTTGGTATTTCAAAACAAGTCACCTCGAATTTCCATCAGTAGCCCCGGTATTTGCGCCCCATCGTCCAAAACATAAACTTCAAAGCCTAACCGCCATAACAATCCATGCCTCGCTTCCTGTAAAGGGCTGGGTTTCTCACCATGCCGCTTGACCTCGACAAAGGCGATAATACCGGTGGGAAGAAGTACAAGGCGGTCGGGCATCCCATCAAAACCGGGGCTTGTAAACTTGGGCGCGATACCTCCCATCGCCTTGACCGCTTGGACGAGTTTTTGTTCTATGGTTTTTTCTCTCATATAACCTCCGATTTCCCATATTGCCGATTGCCCGTTTTTTCCTATAATTACTACGCGGGCGTATTACGTGTGCCTATTACTCTTATCTATACCTATATAAATTAGTAGTAGAAAATGGGCAATAGGGCAGACAGCAACCGCAGAATATTGATTTATTAGGGGCTTGCGACCTTGCCGATGTCGGTTGCCGAAGCCCCAAAACGGGCATAACGGGCAATAAAAACCCTTCATTCAGTCCTGACGAACACGCGCTGAATACCGTAGATGGGCAGTGTTTTCTTGCCGGTCTTGTTGCCGTCGAATATCGACCAGCCGCCGACACGGTTCAGTATGCCTTGTATCTCGTATGAGTCAGCCTTCTTGATGGATTCGCGGGATTTGCCGAAGCACTCGCACCATATCTCCATCACGCAGACTTGATTCCTGCGGACACTTCCCTGAACCCGCGTCGGGTCGTCGGGAGAGCGGATGTATTCCATCCTGCGGTAAACGTCCATAGACTCCCAGTTATCTGGGAGTAAGGTTTCAAGATACTCCAATACCATGCCTTCGCGCTCATCATTCTCCATTGCGTTTCGCTGTTCGGCATAAGCCGCCATCGCCACGTCGCCTTTGAGGAACAACTCCTCACCCTCGGAGTATTTAACAAGGGCTTCCGCCCAAATCTGGTCTATATCCGTGAGTTCCCATGCGTGGAGTTTACTATCACCTGATACCCACACTGGCCAGAAGCGGCGGTTGCCCGTGATGTCCCGAAGGAAGCCGCCGTCAGAGTTGGTCGTGCCGACGATGATGCATTGGCGCGGGTGGCTCTCAACCGCCCGACCATAAGAGGGGCGGTACTTGTCGTCGGTACGGGTAATAAAGGATTTGACCGTTTCCACGTCCATTTTCTTGATGCCCGCCAACTCGCCGAGTTCCAGTATCCAGTAGCCCTGCAGCTTCTCAGGAGCGGTCTTGTCCTTCATATCTGATATGGCGAGGCTGTCGGAGTACCATTGCTGACCGAGTTTGGAAAACAGAGTAGACTTCCCGATACCCTGTTTGCCGTTTAGAACAAGGATGGAGTCGTGTTTCGTGCCGGGGCTGATAATCCGAGCGACCGCCGCCACGAGAGTCTTTCGAGTGACGGCTCTGGTGTATGGCGAATCTTCCGCGCCGAGGTAATCGATGAGCAGCGTGTCGATTCGGGGAACCCTGTCCCATTCGGGCAAACCTTCGAGATATTCCCGTATCGGATGGTAGGCTCTGTCGTCTGCAACCTTCGTCAGGGCGAGTTCATAGTTTCGAGCCGAGAACGTGCCGTAACGTTTGTCGATATATGCCACAAGCTGGGCGGTGTCGGCATCGCGCCAAGGCTTATGCGGTCGCTCCCACGGCAGTTCGTCTCCGTATATCTGGTTGGCGAGCCGATTGTGCCTGATGCCTGTTAAAGTTTCATCGTTGTTCAGGATAAGAAGCAGATTGCCGAGGGTGTTGGCGAGGATACCGCTTTTTTCACGCTGAAGCTGTGACTTCCAGTCGGTATCTTCGCCGAAGTCGGATTCAGCCTTGGCGATTCGTTCCTCGGCAAGGAGCAGCGTCACCTTTTCATCGTTAATGGCAAGTTCGCTCATCGCCTTGAAGCCCGCTTTCTCGTCAAGGTCGGTGAATTTGTGGACTCGAACAAGGTCAAAAGCGTTTAACAGCCTGCCGCAAGCCGGGTCGGTGGCATGGTGGGAATACGACCACTTGCCTTCATAAAGCACCACGCCTGCCGAACTATCAGCGGCAATATAATCATAGCGGCCACCCATCGCCGATGGTTCATATATGTCGAACAGGAATGTTGTGATTACATCCTCAATTGGATAGGCACGGCAGAATGCGCCGACCACACCTTCTTTGGCGAGCGGGTCTTGCTGCTGTCGGATGCTGCGCTGTATCACCTCGGACTGGCGGCTTGATGTCGGCCAGAGCGAACAGTCCCGCCAATCCGATAATTTGGCAAGGTAGACATCAGGGTCGAGAACATCGCCGTCGATTGCTTTGAATATATACTCGCCATCCGATGGCGTGGACGGCCAGTACATCAATCTCTCAGGCTCATAGGTACTGTCGTCGAAAAAATCCATGCCGATAACTTCTGCTACCAGTCGGGAAAGGGCGGCGTATTCATCGGGCGACACCTCACGGGATAAAGGGATAACTACACGAAGCCGGGGTTCTTCCGGCGTATGGCTGTGGGTTGAGTAAATAACGCAGCGATGCGGGAAAAGCATCTCCACGGTATCGACAAAGTTTCCGTCGGCGTGGTCGGCATCGAGGGTAATCCCAGAACGGCTCTCTACTGTATCCTTTTTACGCCTGCCGCTTTTAAGGTGACCGAGAACGTAACCACCCACGTCCTTTGCGGCGTCGCGTCGGTCTTTGGTAAACTTCTTATATTCTGAAACGGTCTCGGTGGTACGTCGGGTAGCTTTGAACCGTTCGCATAACTCGTCGAATGTGGTTTTCTTGTTGACCCACCGCTTTGATAAACGGCTGTCACCGTATGCGATTTTAAGTTCCATATTCCAGCACCTCGCATTTGTGGTTAAAGTATTTGATGGGCATTCCGCGTTTCTTCGCCTTGACGATTTCGGCGGCCATACCCGCGCTGATTCTACCGCCGAAAACCCAGAGTTCATCGCATTTGCCAAGCAGGACAAGGGCGAAGAACAGCCCAAGCTCCCTTTGTTCCTTGTCGCCGTCGTCCATAAACTGCGGATAATGCAGGTGCGGCGCAATCGGAATGCACCCCTTGGAAACGGCAAACCTACAAAAGCTCCGCGCCCTGACGACGTTGGACTCCGTATCCCCGGCAAACGGCGAAGCGACATAGACGAGCGGGCGGTAAGGTCTCGCCGGGGCTTCCGATTTAGCGACTGCCATTAATGCCTTATAAGCTGTCGGGTCTGGGCAGCCGGATCCGTTAAATCTGTCCATCGCTGTTCCTTTCCCCAAGGAATAAGTTGATGAAGTATTGCTGTCCTTTACCCGTGACCTTGGTAGTTTTGCTGATAGTGACATGACCGTCCGAATGGGTGATGGCAGTCTCCTTAACACGGAACAGTCCCAGTTCCATTGCCCTCTGGGTCGGCGCGTTATAATCCGTGCCTTTACGCTTGATGAGGTAGCCATCCTGACGGAGTCTTTCAAAAAGGCGGTTCTGTCCAATTTCCACACCGTTACCCTTGAGAATTTTCGCCAGTTCACCGATGAGGATAGTGCCTTCGGAGACCGAAACGGCGTCGGCAAAAATAACCTTCGGCTTATTCTTTGTGGCTTCAAGTTGCAACCGTTCCTTTGCTGCTCGTTCGTCTTTAAGAGCGGTCAGCACTTTAATCCAAGCGTCGGGGTCATTCATTAACTCCTCCAACTTAGCGGGGGTGAGATAAGCGCCGTGCTTGCGGATGGAGGGAAGCACCTCGTGGGTGACCCAGCGTTTGAACATTTTAGCTTCGGGCTTGTCGGAGCGGATGATTACGTTGTAAAGACCGCTTTCATTGATGATGTTGGTCTCACCCTGACGTCCTAAGTCAAACTTAGCCCGTTCGTCGTCATCCAAACGGTCGGCGACAATGCTGGGGTTGCTAAGACCAAGGACATCGCATACATCCTTCAAAACCCACCACGTTTCACCATTCCGCTGTACCATCCGCACATCGTTGCCTTCGTAAGAAAATACCTGTAGATTGTTCATCTTGTACCTCCTGAAAATTATTTTTCGAGAGGCAAAGAACCCCTCACCATCCACAGGACAGTGAGGGGCGGCTTGGCAACCGGACATTTAATCTTTTTTATAAAATGGGCAATCGAACCCATCGGCAGTGAGTAAAAGCCCCTCCGCCCACGGCGGTGTCCGGCTCATCTGCTGACACAAAACCTCGGTGGATAGCCTTGGGTCGGCTTCGATTACGATTTCATCGTGGACGTGCATCACGATAGAACAATGGCGGAGCGTCTGCATGGCATAGGCTAAAATATCCCGACTCGTAGCCTGTACGATATTTTCCACGAACTTGGGTCCGTAACTTTCGATGCGTTCCCATTTTTTAGTACCGCCGACACCTTCGTAGGTCACGCAGGGCGCCCCGAACTGGTTTGTGCCGATTCGGGGCTTGACGTAGGAAAGCCGCCTGCCGGAAGGGAGCGTGATAAACAGCATCCCACTTTGGACACCGAAGCGGATGCCGTGGGTTTGTGTGACCGTCCTGTCCCTGACCGCAGTCATAGCGGCACGGTCAACATCCCACCAGAACCGCACGATGTTCGGGTTTGCAGACCGCCAAGCTGAAACGAGCGGTTGTAGTTCGTCTTCCGACAAACCCATATCCAAAGCACCCATCGCTTTGAGCGCGCCGACCGAACCGCCGTAGCCGAGGGCGAGTTCGGCGATTTTACCCTTTTGCCGTAGTGGACTGCCTTTTGTGACTTCTTCTATAAGCACGTTAAACATCTGGCTTGCCGATGCTTCATAAATTTTACCGTGGGTGGCGAATACTTCGTTTCGCCAATGCTCCCCGGCAAGCCAAGCGATAATTCGGGCTTCAATCGCCGAAAAGTCGGCGACGATGAGTTTGTTACCGTCTTTTGGCACAAACGCCGTGCGGATTGATTGGGAAAGCACATCGGGTATATTGTCGTAGAGTAATTCCAAAGCGGTGAAGTCGCCGTCATGAATAAGCCCTCGCGCCTGTTCAAGGTCGGATAAGTGGTTCTGCGGGAGGTTTTGCATCTGAATCAATCGCCCCGCCCATCTGCCGGTTCGATTCGCACCGTAAAACTGGAACATACCGCGAGCGCGACCATCGGCACAGACAGCGTTTTCCATCGTCTGGTATTTCTTAACCGATGATTTCGCTAATTGCTGACGAAGTGACAGAACTTTGCCGAGCGGTTCCGGCGCGTCTTTGAGCAGTTCCGCGACTGCCTTTTTGCCGAGGGTATCGGTTTCCATGCCGTTATCAGCGAGCCATTGCTTCATTTGTTGTACGGAATTCGGATTGTCGAGGTCGGTCAGTTCCTTCATCAACCGGGTCAATTCGGTTCGGGAACGGGTATCCGCTTTTATGGCGTTTCTGACAAGGGTCATATCCAAAGCCACGCCACGGTCGTTTATTTCTTGGTCTTGAGTATATTCTCTCCAAATGTTATCAGGAATAGGGAACTTGGCGAGCCGCTCTTGGACAGAGAGTTCCGATTCAACGTC
>JGI20163J15578_10000703_pt1 | contig 13807 bp, 12 predicted proteins | sample TergutCu122P1_FD_15578 | JGI IMG/M metagenome (IMG submission 15578)
ATTTCTCTGCCATCAGATGTACCAAGAAGATCCCGCATTCCTCCTAAGCCTCGAACTTTTCTTTGCATTTCCTTTTTTGTATAGTCGCCGCTGTAGCATAGTTCAATTACATCCAACACTGGTACTGCACCTGAACGCTCTGGAGCAAAAGGACCATTATCATCAGCATAAGAATCGACCATTCTACCCTTTTTGTGAGCGCTTACTGTGATGCCTCCACCTAGGTGGGCAACAATTAAATTAATGTCTTCATACTTCTTGTTTACTGATTCAGCATACCATCTAGATACAGCCTTACTATTTAGGACATGGCAAAAGCTTTTTCTAACTACTTCTTTCATGCCAGTTACTCTAACAACATCCAAAAACTCATCTGATGATTCTGCGTCATAAATATAGGCCGATACTCCTGCTTCTTTGGCTATACCATGAGCAATCACTGCTCCTAGATTAGAAGCATGAGGAGAGATTCTCTCTTCCATAACAAGGTCTATCATAGCTTGATTTACTTTGTAGCCTCCAGCCTTTATAGGTGGGAAGAGCCCTCCACGCCCCATAACTATGGATAAGTCTCTAGCCTTATAGCCATGCTTTTCCAAAGCTTCTATTACATGCTTTTGACGCATAGGAATCTCTTGGGTGAGATTATCATATTGTTCTATCTCATCTTGAGGGTGAACAATATTTTCATTAAACAATTCCTTTTCATTTTCGTATAAAGCAATCTTAGTTGAGGTTGATCCTGGATTAATTACCAATATTTTATAATTCATCTTCCCCTCCTATTTCACTAACTCAAGGCCTACAGCTAGGGCTTTTTGATTTATTTCAACAAATTGAGGCTTTACTTCACTGGCAATAATTTCATTCCAGTTTACATCTGTAAGCCCCATCATTTTAATTATTGTTCCTAGTAAAACAACATTAAGAACCTTGGGATTACCAAGAGCCAACGCTTTAGAAAAAGCATCTACAACCATAATGTCTGAAGTTTTTGCTTTTAATTCATCAATAATCTCTTCTGAATAATCTGCTGTTCCAGAAACTACTGGCATAGGCTTAATTTCATAATCATTAACCACTACTTTTCCCTGGGGCCGCATATACTCAAGCCATCTTAAAGCTTCCATTTTTTCAAATGAAATAAGCATGTCAGCTCCACCTAGTTCAATAACAGGTGACTGAACATTCTTGCCATATCTAATTTGGCTAGATACGGAACCGCCTCTTTGGCTCATTCCATGAATTTCACTCATTTTAACATCATATCCTGACTGCATCAGGCCTATTGTAAGTAGTTTACTGGCTAAAATGGTACCTTGGCCACCTACACCTACTAATAAAATACTTTTCGTCATTTCAATTATTCCTCCATATTTTGTACAACTATAATTCCAGCTTCCAAGTGCCTCATTATCAATTAACAAGGGCTTTGCTTCTTATCAGATGCAAATCTATGCATTCACAATAGCCTTTTTGGGGCAGATTTGAGCACATACATTACAACCTACACACTGAGGGCTATCGATTTCCGCCACATTTGCCCCTTTGTTCATTGACAAAGCAGGACATCCCGAGCGGATACATAGCTTGCAACCAATGCATTTGTCTGATTCCACTACTCTTTTTGTGGAGAATGGATTGCCATATAAGCCTAATTCATCCTTATCCATCCGCTTAAGAGGACATGGCCAAACTGTAATAATAACTGATGCCTCATCAAGAGCTAATGCATCCTTAAAGGCTTTTCTTACAGCGGTTAAATCATTTGGATTAATTTCAAATATATTCTTAAAACCTAATGCTCTACAAATATCAGCAATATTCATAATAGGAGCCACCTCTCCTCCTAGTACTTTGCCTGATCCAGGATTTTCCTGATGGCCGGTCATACCTGTTATTCTGTTATCCAAAATAACACTTATAGCCTTACTCCCATTGTAAGCAATTTCCATTAGAGAGTTTATTCCTGTGTGGAAGAAAGTACTATCTCCAAGAACACCAATTGCTCTTACATCTTGGCCGCTTCCATCAAAGGCTAATTGCATTCCATGAGCCACGCTAAAAGCACCACCCATACACACACTTGTATCCATGGCATTATAAGGAGGAGAAAATCCCAAAGTATAACATCCGATATCTCCAGAAATTGCCACGTTTTTTAACTTTCCTAACTCATAGAAGAACCCACGGTGGGGACACCCAGCACAAAGGGTTGGAGTCCTAGGTACAAGAAGTTCTTTATTATAATCAATAACAGGAAGCAGTGCGCCTTTAACATAAAGGCGAATAACATCAGGTGTCATCTCGCCATAAGGAGGGAATGTTTCCTTACCTTTACAAGGATACCCCCTGGATTTTACCCAGTTCTCAATATATGGGTCGTTTTCTTCTATAACATATACTTCATCTACTAACTCATAAAACTCGTCTAATAATTTTGTTGGTAGTGGATTAGTAAATCCAAGCTTAAGATAAGTTGCGCTATCTCCAAATACTTCCTTGGCAAAATGATAGCACATTCCTGAAGTTATAACGCCGATTTTGCCACCTATTTCAATTCGGTTAAGGGGTGTAGTTTCAGTATATTCCGCCAATTCCTTCATTCTTTCCTCTACCACAATTCGGCGCTTTCTAGAAAATTCCGGAATCATTAGATTCTTCTGAGGTTTTTTTTGAAAAGGTTTAGCAGGAACATCTAATCTATCGCCACATTCTACAATGCTTTTTGAGTGACATATACGGGTAGTTAGACGTACAAGAACAGGGGCGTCATATGTTTCACTAAGTTCGTAAGCTGCTGCCATCATGTCTCTACATTCTTGGCTGTTAGAAGGCTCAAACATAGGTAATTTAGCTGATACAGCGTACCAACGATTATCTTGCTCGTTTTGGCTAGAGTGCTGGCCAGGCTCATCAGCAGAAATCAATATCATACCACCACTTACTCCCATATAAGAGAAAGTAAACAAGGGGTCTGCAGCCACATTAACTCCTACATGCTTCATAACAGCAATGCTTCTAACTCCACCAAGAGAAGCTCCAATAGCAGCTTCTAAAGCAACTTTTTCGTTAGGAGCCCATTCGGAGCGAATCTCCTTATAGTTTGCAATGTTTGCAAGAATTTCTGAGCTTGGAGTTCCAGGATAAGCCGAGGCAAATGCTACCCCTGCTTCCCACGCTCCATGAGCTATTGCTTCATTTCCAGTTAATAAACGTTTCATAAATATTCCTCTCTTTCAACATGGTATTTCTACTCTATTGCCACCTGCATTATACAGATTATCTTATCTATTATAGGTGGCTAGCTAATTCACAAAAATTCAATCTAACTGCTTTTTATCCTGCCTTTATACAAAGCATAATTGACAACAGTTTCTCTTCTGCTGTAGCTCCCCTTGATACTAGTACAATAGGCACCTTCGCTCCTAAAACACAGCCTGCCATTTTGGCACCGCCCCAATAAATTAGACCTTTGCTTAATATATTTCCTGCTGCAATAGATGGAGCTAACATAATATCTACTTCACCAGCTATTTTACTAGGGTGCTTCTTGATATCTGCAGACTCTTTACTAACTGATATATCAAAGGATAATGGTCCTTCCAAAAGGCAGTCTCCCAATTCACCAGCTCTGCACATCTCTTGTAACTTCTCTCCGTCTACTGTTTCTGGCATTTTTTCGCTAACGGATTCGGAAGCAGCTAGTACTGAAACCATCGGGACTTTAGCCCCAAGACCATGATAAAATCCTACCGCATTCCTGATGATATCCGCCTTTTGTTCCAAAGTTGGATAGGGAATCATGCCACCATCAGTAATACCAATAAGCTTTTTATATCTTTTTATCTCTAGCACAGCCAGGTGAGACATGGTTCCTGTTCCTCTGATGCCTTCTTCCTTGTTTAAAACTGCTTTTAGTAGAGTCCCCGTTTCCATCAGGCCTTTCATTAAGACATCGCCTTTTCCCATGCGAATCATATCAATAGACTTCTTGGCACAATCTACATCATCTCTTGCTTCCACTATTTTCTCATCTGCTGGTATCTTACCAAGGCCTTTAGATATTTCTAGGATTCGACTTTTGTCCCCTACTAAGACATAGTTCATAGGAAATGTTGTGGCAGCCTCATATACAGCCTCTAAGGTGTGTTTATCATGAGCTGAAGCAACTACAAGAGTTTTGGGGTTGTCAGATACCACACTTCTTCTTAATTCTTCAAAATTTCTAAACATATTTCATCTGTCTCCTCTCTACTTAATCCAATATCTCGATGTTATGTCACCATATATAAGTTCACTACAATTTATGTAAGCACTTTCAGTAGGAGTAACTCCCTCGACATTCGCCCGATTTAAGTTCATCCAGGTTTGTTTAGGAACAATATCTTCTACTGCTTTCATTAAATCATCATTGTTCTTAGAAAAACCATATTCATATTCCATGGCAGCTGCTAAAACACCAGCACAGTTATGCCACCATTCTACTTGGTACAATATTCCCCTATCAGCAAGGAGCTTTGCCAGACGAATCTCTTCTTCTTGACTAGTAGCTCTAAGTTGGTTATTAGCTCCCCCAATAATAAATTTAAACTTAAGCTTTCTAATCTCTTCTTCTCCAAAAAGTCCACCCATTGCACTTGGACAGAAAATATCAGCATCCATACTAATAATCTCATCTGCTGGAACAATTGTGATATCATGGTCTGGATGTTCATTTATAAAGCGCTTTAAGCTTTCATCATTGATATCTGCAATATACAACTTTGTTTTTTCCTTTGCTAGATACCCAGCTGTTGCATATCCTACTGCTCCAAGTCCCTGTACTGCTACAGACATACCATCCAATGACTCAGAACCTGTTTTAAATTTAACAGCTTGCTTTAAAGCCAAATAGACTCCATAACCTGTAGGAACTGCTGTATCTCCTAAAGCAGATCCAGGGCCTCCACCATATTGCATGGTAAAGTGTTCGTTCATTACTTTTACCATTTCTTTTGGAAAAGCCATGTCAGGTCCAGTAATTGTCCGAACAGTGTCACAGGCGTAAGCCATAAATCCCATTAAGTCCATGTTGGTAATATCAGGATAATCCATTTGGATTGTGGTTTTACAGCCACCGTAAGGAATATCGGCAGCAATATTTTTAAAGGACATAGCCCGAGATAAATTTAGGGCATCTATAATGGCATCTATCTCTGGAATGTTAAGATCTTTGCGACGTGTTGCTCCAGCCATAATGGCATATTTCTTATTATTAATCCCTCTTCTAGGGCTGTGAATTCCACAGATAAATTTTATATTATGTTTATGGTTATAAAGCATGTCCATTCCGAAATGCTTTCCTCGTTTCATTAGCTCCTTTATTTCCTTTAGATAGCCTGTTTGTCCATGGCTTTCAATCATCTTTTGAACTTGAAAATCATCCAAATAAATGGCTTCATTTGTTAAAGCACTTCCCACATTAAAGGCTTTGTTGTACACGGAAAAGTCCGTTGACTCATCCCACTCCTTGGCCGCTGTAAGTTGAAAAACTCCTGTTCTAAAATCATAACGGAATTTAAGAGTTGTAAGGCCTTCAGCCTTTAGAACATTAAATAGACTTGACATTTATAAAGTCCTCCTTGATATTAATTATGCACGATTCCTAACTGCGCAGGCATTTTATGATTGTGCAGTGTGCAGTGTGCACACTTTGGCAGAAATAAGAATTCTTGGAAATCTACTGGTCAGACTCCAAGAATAAATTTGCCTCCTATTTCCTAAAATCATAAGTAAAGCAACACATTATCCTAAAATACTGCTACTTTAAATATACATGATTTACCACAAATATCAATGCGCAACATTAACAGTTCTTTCTTATTTCTTTAGTGTATATTGTCCCAAAACACCTAGACTTATTTTACTTAGTGTATCTTATAATGTAATGTAACTCTACTGACACATGTAAAAAATAATTCTACATCTCTTCATATGTCTGCTCATAATGCCTAAACAGTAACTCTTCTACTTCATCATGGTTGCCACCCTCAATGGCCTCACATATCCTACGATGCTCAGCTATACTGCGAGAATGATCCCAATCATCTCTTTGATGATTAGTGCGGTACATTAAAAACAATATATTTGATAATCTATTGAACATAGATAATAGATTGGGATTTTCTAAAACTTCGAAAATAATTTGGTCAAAGTAAATGGTTTCCTCAATAAACCCGTAATAATCATCTTTTGCAAGTAGATTCTCCTGGGTATTGATACTCTTTTTCATCAAACTTACGCATTTACCTATTCGTTCTTCTCTTACACACAACTCATAAGCTCCCACAACAAGTACATACACTGTGTGAGAAATGTCTCTAAAACTAGCTGTGGTAAGAGAAACAACTCGGGGCTTGGCATTTAATGATGTAATAACTAATCCATCAGCCTCCAACTGAGACAGAGCTTCTCGTATTGGAGTGTTACTTACAGACAGCTCAGATGAAAGCTGAGCAATATTAATATCTTCACCAAGGTTATACTCTTGCCTTAAAATTTTCCTTTTAATAATGTCGTAACATTGCTCTCGCATGCTAAGCTTTTTTATTATACCCATATCCGCTTGTTCCTCTTAGAAGTTGCCATTTAACAATTTCTTCTTAACAATTTCTTTTGTCAAACTCTTATTTTTCAATGCCCTCTTAGCAGTAACTCTCTTACAATTTCCTTTTAACAACCATTTTTACAAAAAGGCAACGTGGAATCTTATGATTCTGCCGTTGCCTTAATCTGTTAAATGTAAGTTCCTAATCCCTTTAGAATTATTCACTTGAAATCCATATCACTACTTTCTTAGACCTAATCTTTCGATTAACGAACGATATCTTTCAATGTCGGTTTTTCTAAGATATGCTAGTAGCCCTCTTCTTTGTCCAACCATTTTTAGAAGCCCTCTTCTACTGTGGTGATCTTTTGGGTTGGTCTTAAAGTGAGATGTTAGCTCATTAATTCTTGCTGTTATAATAGCAATTTGAACTTCTGGAGAACCTGTGTCTCCTTCTTTTCTACCATACTCTTCAATAATTGCTTGTTTTTTTTCTTTTGAAATCATTTCTTTCTCCTTTTTTTATAAGACTGCCTGACATCAAGTAGCGGTTGGAGTGTCCTACTACCTAACATCGGCTGCGAATTAATACTAGACTAGTATAAGTGATTTACATATCTGTGTCAAATATTTTTCTATTTTTCCTATTAGCGTTTTACGCAAATGGAATTTTTGACATTATAATTATAATAGTTGGTTTTATAGTTATTGCCTAGGCAACAATATTCTGATTTAATATAAATATAAAGCGTGTTTTGATGTTGCTAGTTCACTAACATGATTGGCAAACCCAAATAAGGGTCACTTCACCTGTCTAAATTAGTAAATTCAAGTACGCCGTGGCGTACTAGGGCGAGATTTGCGTCAGCTCTGCTGATGCTGTAAGCACAGATCTCTGCTATAAACGTAGGAGGACTAAGATGATTAACTACATTGACTTACACATACATTCAATATTTAGCGACGATGGGGAATTTACAGTGCCCCAATTAATGGAGAAATGCCAAGAGGCAGGAATTAAAATTATGTCAATTGCAGACCATAATTCCGCAAAAGCAAACAAAGAGGCTAAGAAAATATCCAAAGACTATGGTATAAAATACATCAGCGGCATTGAAATCGATTGTACTTATAAGGGAACCAACTTGCATTTACTGGGCTATGATTTTAATGAAAATAGCATAGACTTTGAAATCCATGAAGACAAAATTATGAATGGCGAAAGAGCTGCCTCTACAAAACGCCTTACTTTAACAAAAGAGCTTGGCTTCCAAGTATTAGAGTCAGAATTAAATGCAATTTCTAATCTTGAGGATGGTAAAATATGGGTTGGTGAAACATTTGCAGAGGTGTTACTTAGTAAACCTGAATATGAATCCCATGAGCTGTTGATGCCATACCGAAAGGGCGGGGAACGTTCTGACAATCCTTTTGTAAATTTCTATTGGGATTATTACTCACAGAATAAACCTTGTTATGTTCATGTTGATTTCCCCACTATCCAAGAAGCCATAAGTCTCATTCAAAGAAATGGTGGCAAAGCAGTACTAGCCCATCCAGGCAAAAGCTTATATAAGAGTTTTGAAAAAAACAAAACCATTCTTAAAGACATGGTTTCGTTTGGCCTTGATGGTATAGAAGTATACTGTAGCTATCACAGTTTTGATACTGCAAAGGTATTTTATGAAATAGCAGTGGACCTAGGTCTTTCTATGACATGCGGTAGCGATTTTCATGGCAAGGTAAAACCTGCGGTAACTCTTGGAGGTTATGATTTTTCTCTAGTTGCCCATGCTTTTATCACCCCCAGAAATTTAGTAAATACATAATGACAGCTGTAAGGGTCATAACACCTCCAACTGCGGCTTCATAAGGCATGACTTTAATACGCTCTGTCATTGTACACTTCATACCTTGTTGGGTAGCTAAGAAGATGTTGCCATGAGGCACGATATCTAAAAAGCCGCCACCTGCATGAAGCATTACAGCACCTGCCATTGCTGGAACTCCTGCTGCAAGGATAGTGGATGCAAAGGACTCACCACCAATAATAATTCCTGCTGTATTAGAACCTGTGGCACTGGATAAAATCGTGCTGGCTAATGGTGCCAAAAATGCAGTAGGCATACCTATATTATGTAGGGCGTTTTCTATCATGTTAGGGAAAACGGATACCGTAATGAGACCTCCAATTGCACCAGCACCAAAAAGCATAAGAGCGATTGGAGCCATGCGAAGAACTCCCTTGGAGGCAAAATCTGCAATATTTTTGCCCTGCCCCATAACAATTAAACCTACTACCGCTCCAATAGGCAGCACATAAAATGGATCCATTGGTAAGTTAGTAGAATTTATAAAGGAAATGCCAAAAATATCCCCAATAGGATTAAGCATAAGGATTCCAATTGCAACCCCTGGTGCCACAATAGATTTACCAAGGGAGGGTAAGTTTGTGGATTCAATGGTATCCTCTACATCTGCAGCCTCAACTTTATAGTGCTTCGCCTGTACCATTTTACAAAGAAGAACTGTTACAATCAGCGCTACTAAACCAGGAATGACTCCGTTAATCATTACCTCGCTAAGAGGTAGGCCAAAGGGTTCCGCAGCTGCTATAGCATTGGGATTAGGAGACATTACATTTCCTGCCTTTCCACCTCCACTAATAGCCAGAATTGCCGCAAATTTACTAACATTAGCCTTATACGCAACTGACAGTGCAATAGGAGCTATAATGAGCATTGTAACAGTAATAAATACACCTGATGCGGTAACAATCATAGCTGATAAGGCAATAGCAAGGATAGCACGCCTTTCGCCTAAGCCTTTAACAATCCCTCTGGCGATAGTTTCGGCTGCTCCGGTTTCAATTAGAGCTCCAACTAAGAAGCCCCCTGCAATAATCCGAATGTTAACACCTACAACCTGCCGCCCACCTATAATTACAATATCAATCATTTGAGACAAGTTTCCGCCTCCCATTAAGGCGCCTGCAAATACTCCTATAAACATAGCAAGTGCTGGGTTCATCTTCTTAATAATCAAAAAAATAGACAAAACCAGCGCAACAATCACCCCTAAAATACTAATACTAATATCTGACACATCTACCCCCATTACAATGTTGGGAACCATAATATACCTCCTTGACTTTTCTGCATTTGCCTAGGGCAATGCTTAAAATAAATTTCATTCAGCAGATTATAACACACTATGTATTTTTATGCAACATTTTTGCATAATTATTCATTAGGTTTTTTTGTTTCTTCCTTTTCGCCTTTGACATTGTTCTTATAGACCATCTTATCCAATTCTTTTGTGCACATTTTGATTGTAGCAATTGCCAGAGGTTGTAAAAAGCGTTTGAGCCTAACGCTTTTACATTAGCTAAAATAATATTGACTTTTGTTCTTTTCTAATGGACAATAATAACAGAGAATGAGATGTCCCCCTCCTCTAAGCGGTAGCGTAGGTGGTGGGCAACAAACTTCACTGAGGAGGGTACAATCTCCTTCTCAGTTATGGCCGCTGGCGGATGGCAGAGATTTGCACTTGAAAATGTCAGCAGAGCTGACGCAAATCTCGCCCAAGTACGCCACGGCGTACTTGAATGTTAAAGGCGAATGGCGCAATTTTTCAACAACGAGGTATATCACTAATGGAATATATCACTGTAATTGGCTCAGCCAACATGGATATTTGTGCAAAATCTCATAAAAGTATTATTCCTAAAGACTCTAACCCTGGTAGTGTTACAAAGTCTCCTGGAGGGGTCGGTCGCAATATTGCTGAAAACTTGGCACGCCTTGGAGCTAAGGTAAAGCTAATTGCTCCACTTGGTGGTGACCTATCAGCTAGGATTCTTCTTGATGATTGTGATGCTGTTGGAATGGACACCAAGTATTGTTATATAGATGAAACTGCAGTTACCCCAACCTATGTGGCTGTTTTAGACAACTATGGCGAAATGAATGTAGCTGTAATGGATAATTCATGCACCCTACCTATCTCCCATATCAAAAGCCACGCTTCTGTTATTCAAGACTCATCTATTATATTGCTAGATACGAACTTAGAGGAAGATATGTTGGCTTACATAGTAGATGTTTTTAAAGAAAATTGCATTTACGTAGACACTATCTCTGTAACCAAAGCTGAGAAAATCAGACCATTTATCGGTCAATTTCATACTGTGAAAATGAACAAATTGGAAGCTTCTTCCTTGGCTAATATGGAACTCACCAATGATGATGACTTTGTTAATGCAGGAAAGTATTTCTTAAGTTTGGGAGTACAGCGAGTTATCATTTCTCGTGGTGCAAAAGGATTGTATTATCGAAATAAAGCTACAGAAGTTTGGTTGCGCCCACCTAAGATCACCCCAATAAACTCCACAGGAGCTGGAGATGCCTTAATGGCTGGGATTGCATACTGCTCTTTAATGAATATGGACGATACATATACCGCTACTTTTGCTGGAGAGATGGCGAGGAGAACCCTCTTAAGTAATGAGGCTGTTAACCCCGAAATCACCCTTGAGGAAATTGTGGCACAGTGCAAGACTGCCCACCTAAATCATGGTTAAAAAAGATACTTCTCCTAGGAACCAATCTGAAGCCATGTGTTACAATAAAAATAACTTGTCATCCTTGGAGAGGGATGTTAAACACTACTACTATATAATACAAGGAGAGGGCAATTCCTTACGGCGTTGAAGTACCGTGTTTCCTTGCCCAACAGATTATGAATACTAAAGAAAATATAGTGGCGAATAATTTCCTAAAAATTAGCAACGAAGTTGCAGAAGCTTTAGCAGAAAACAAACCCGTTGTTGCCCTAGAATCAACTATTATCTCTCATGGATTTAATTATCCCGAAAACTTGGAATGTGCTCATACCTGCGAAACTACAATAAGGGAAAATGGTGCTACTCCAGCCACTATTGCAATTATAAATGGTGAAATCAAAATCGGCTTATCAAAAGATGAAATTCAATATTTAGCTGAATCAAAGAGTATTCTAAAATGCTCACGCCGAGATGTAGCAACCATCTTATCAAGAAAATTAAGTGGCGCTACCACTGTAGCAGGAACTATGCTATTTGCAGAAATGGCAGGAATCAAGGTTTTTGCTACTGGTGGAATAGGCGGTGTACACAGAAACGCGCACCTGACATTTGATATCTCTGCCGACTTAGAAGAGCTAGCTCAAACAGGTGTGGCTGTAGTTTGTGCAGGGGCTAAGTCCATTTTAGATATTCCTTTGACTAGAGAGTACTTAGAAACAGCAGGGGTGCCTGTTATCGGCTATAATACTAATGACTTTCCAAACTTCTATACTAGAAGAAGCGGAACTTTCGTTGACTATAACTTAGAAACCATCGAAGATATTGCTAGAATGATTTACACCTCCAGAAGCCTTGGATTAAAAAGTGGTATTCTAATCTGTAACCCTATTCCTCGTGAATATGAAATGGATTCTGATTTTATTGACAGCAAAATAGAAGAAGCCATTGTAGAATCAATGGAAAAAGGTATTACAGGAAAAGACTCCACTCCATTTTTACTAGGTAAATTACATGATATTACTGAGGGGAAAAGTGTAATCGCCAATAAGGCTCTTGTATTTAATAATGCCAAAGTTGCAGCAGAAATTGCTGTTGAATTGTCTAAACTGTAGTAGTAGATGCCTTTTATAGAGACACCCTTATTCCAATACATAAGTAACTCAGCCTAGCCTCACCTGTGCAAGTGCAACAGATGTCGAAGCTAGGCTCTTTTAGGCTCTTTTAAGCTCTTTCAAGCTCCTTTAAGCTTTTTTTGGATAAACTAACAGGTGAAATCATTAAGCAACTTTATTTCTTCTAAACTTCCAATAAGCATAAACAGCCACCCCTGTCACTAGAGCTACCCCTGCGGTGCCTTGGCCTATTCTTTTGAGCCTTGTGGCCCTTGCACCTGCTATATCTGCTGTTAACGCTTCTTCAAGAAAAGAATCATCTATTTCTCCAATTCTATCAAAAAGTCTTAAAAGGATAAAATTATTCATACAACTATACCTTCTTTCTCTAAATATATTTTCAACTTTTTCCTTGCTCTAAATAGCAAGGATTTCACTTTACTTTCACTCATATCACACCTAATGCAGATACCATGTATACTTTCTCCATGAAAGTATCTTAGAACAAAAACTACTCTAACTGTTTGGCTCATAGTGCTTAAGCAATCATTTATAGCCTCTGTAACAAGGTTAGCTTCATACTCTTCCTCTGGTATTCCTATCTTACTATGAGGTAAGCAATCTTCCAATTCGCTAAGAAGTGTATCCATTGCATTTCCGCCACGCCTAACTGTGCTTCTTGCCTTCACTTTGTTTATTGATAGATTTCTGTTGATTTTCATAAGAAAGGCTCCTAGCATCACCGGCCTAGTCGGCGGAATAGCTTCCCAAGCCTTAAATAATGTGTCGTTAACACTCTCCTCTGCATCCTGAGCATTGCGTAAGATATTCATTGCCGTATGAAGTAGCTGTTGGCTATACTTTTGCTTAGTTTCTTCTAATGCTCTCTCATCACGTCTAAAAAACAAATCAACAATGTCCTTATCGTCCAAGGCTCCACCCCCTTACTATGCATCTATACTTAGGTTTATCCAAAAATGTAATGCTTGGACTCTAGTGGCCTGCCTATCATTCCAGCCCTTACCTATATAGACAATAAATTTGGCTGTAGGTTTCACATATAACCAGTATAATTATGACATACTTGAAAAATATTTTCAAATATTACGAAACCTTTTTTAATTTTAATTGTCTATGTATGTATAAGCAATTTTCACAATATATAAAACTACACAATATCAAGAATTATTTTAGGAGGTACTATAATGTTTCAATTAGTTTCTTGCGGAGGCTGCGACTTTAGTAAAGAAGAGGCCCAAAAACACAGCGTAGAAATCGTTCCCTTTTATGTGACTCTGGACCATGAAACTCATCTAAAAGAAGGTGTTGACATTTCTAAAGAAGAGTATTTTAAACGCCTAAAAGAGGATTCCAAACTTTTCCCAAAAACTGCTCAACCAAGTCCCCAGGACTATATGGACGTATACACCCCTTACATAGAAGCAGGCAAAGACATTATTTCCTTAACAATTTCATCCAAGTTAAGTGGAACATATAATAGCGCAACTCTTGCCGCAAATACTTTAATGGATGAATATC
>JGI20163J15578_10000707_pt1 | contig 13765 bp, 11 predicted proteins | sample TergutCu122P1_FD_15578 | JGI IMG/M metagenome (IMG submission 15578)
TATCTTATAAATTCATTTTTTATTCAATACAACAAAGTGCGTGTATACAGGCGGAATTACAGCCAATATTCACAAAAAGTTGTTATTAACAAGTAATCAGCCGGCTGGGTTATCGCCAATAGTTTGACATACAGGACTCCTCCTAATCAGGCAAAGCGGCTATGCCTAGTCAGGCAAAGCGGCTATGCCTAGTCAGGCAAAGCGGCTATGCCTAGTCAGGCAAAGCTAGGGCCAATACCTCATCAAAACGTTCGACCGGGTGAAATTCTATACCCTTCTTCACATTGTCCGGAATTTCGTCCAGATCCCGGAGGTTTTGTTTGGGAATGATAATGTGTTTGGCCTTGTTCCGCTGGGCCGCTATGGTTTTTTCCTTAAGCCCGCCTACAGGAAGCACTTTTCCGGTGAGACTGAGCTCCCCGGTCATCACCAGGCGGTCTGTTACAACTTTGCCGCGAACCAGCGAGAGCAGGGCTGTAGCCATAGTGATGCCAGCCGAGGGCCCGTCCTTTGGAGTTGCACCTTCGGGAATATGAAGATGTACGTGGTTTTTTTCAAACCAGGATGTATCTATCCCGTAACGTTCTGCCGCAAGTTTTTGGGCTACTGTCATGGCGATGGCAGCGCTCTCTTTCATGGTGTCGCCCATTTTTCCCGTCAGGGTTATTCCTTCCTTGCCGGGCACCGAAGTGGCTTCAATTACCAGAGTATCCCCGCCCATACTGGTCCAGGCAATGCCAACGGAAATGCCGGGGCGGTCAGGCCGCTTTATATCGCCCTCGGGAAAAATGGGTTTCCCCAGATGTTCCTCGATTATCGTTTTGCTGATCGCGAATTTCATTTCCGGGCTTTTGGTGCCGGTCTCGGCAGCAACGGCTGCATCGTTTGACGATTCCTCCGCATCGACAATCTGCTTAGCGAGCTTTCGATGGATCTTGTCCAGGTTTTTCTCAAAATTCCGCACCCCCGCTTCACGTGCGTAACCGTTGGCAATGTAGAGCAGAGATTCTTGTGTATATTTTACCTGGCTCTTTTTAAGGCCGTTTTTTTCGAGGCTTTTGGGAACCAGATAATGTTTGGCTATTTCAAGTTTCTTTTTAAGGCCGTTTTTTTCGAGGCTTTTGGGAACCAGATAATGTTTGGCTATTTCAAGTTTTTCCGTATCGATATAACCCGGAAGCTGAATGATCTCCATACGGTCGATAAGCGGTCCGGGAATGGTATCCAGCGTATTGGCGGTAACCACAAAAAACACATTGGAAATGTCAAAGGGAATGTCCAGGTAGTGATCCCGAAAATTGGTGTTCTGTTCCGGGTCAAGAACTTCAAGAAGGGCGCTGGCAGGGTCACCCTGAAAACTCTGCCCCATCTTGTCGATTTCGTCGATCATAAAAACAGGGTCTTTGGTTTTCACGATTTTCAAACCCTGAATGATCTTCCCCGGAAGCGCGCCGATGTAGGTTCTGCGGTGCCCCTTGATCTCCGCCTCATCCCTCATGCCGCCAACGGAAAAACGGAAAAACGCTTTCCCCAATGAGCGGGCAATGGAACGGCCAACGGAAGTTTTCCCGACGCCCGGAGGCCCCACAAGACAGACAATGGAACCCTTGGTGTCCCGCCTCAGCTTTCTTACAGCCAGGTATTCAACAATCCGCGCCTTTACATCCTTAAGCCCGTAATGATCCTTCTCCAAAATCTCCTGGGCTTTTTTCAGTTCGAGATTCTCCGGCGCGGGATCTCCCCAGGGCAGGCTTGAAATTACATCAAGATAATTCCGGCTAACAACAAACTCTGCCGAGTTGGGATCCATCAGGCTGAACTTTTCCAGCTCCTGCTCCACGGTTTCCTTGATCTCACCTTCAAACTTGAAGGCATCAAGCTTTTCCTTAAAGCGCTGGTATTCGGAACTCTTGGCGTCAGTGGTCATTCCCAGCTCGTTTTTAATGGCCTTCAGTTCCTCTTTCAAAAAATAATCCCGCTGGGACTTCTCGATCTTTTCATTAATTTCTTTCTGAATCTTTTTTTGTATGCGCAGCAGCTCCTGCTCTTTTTTAATAAAAACCAGAACCTGCTCCATCCTTTTTCTGACGTTAAGAATCTCAAGAACCTTTTGCTGCTCTGCCTTGTCGACATTTAGGATGCTGGCGATAAAGTCAGCGATTTTTCCGGGATGATCGATATTGATCATGTTAAGGCGCATCTCCTCGGAAAAAAGCGGGTTGTTTTCGGAGATCTGCTTCATCTCGCTGACCAGCGCCCTGGTTAAGGCTTTTACTTCGCTGGTATTGTCCTCTTCGTCCTCCAGATATTCCACCGCCGCAATAATTGGGTTTTCTGGATTAAGGGTTTTTTTAATCTTAAAACGCTTGAGGGTCGAAATAAAGATATTCACTCCCCCATCCGGGAGGTTAATTTTTTTCACAATTTTTGCCGCAGTTCCGACCTTAAAGAGATCCCCAATCGAAGGCGTTTCTGTCTCGTTGTTGAGCATCACCAGGCCGATAAGGGCGTCGCCGGTTACCGCCTGGTCAACGACCTTAACATCCGCAGGATTCCCTATCATGATAGGTGTAAAAATCCCGGGGAAAATAGGCCGGCCCATAAGCGCCACCAGAGGCAGCTTATTGGGAAGAATTTGATCTATAGGAATAACACTTTGTTCTGCCATGATACCAATATGGCAAAAAAACGCCTGGAAGGCAATAATGGTGCGTGAAAGACCTGTGGTCTTGCTGCGTTTTTTATTCTATAATAGGCAGCATGGTGGAAAGTGGAAATTTTGACCGGCTCGTCTCCAGCTTGACTCTAAATGAGCGGCTGAAGCTCCTCGAAAAATTGAAGACGCAGTCCAATTTTTCCACCGAGCTGCTTTACATCGAGGACAAGGTAACTGTCCCTCTGGCGGATATTAAAGCCGAATATGCAAAACTTCCTTGGTATTACCGCCTTTGGTATTTTATTAAAGGCCTCTTCATGTCCAAAATTCCGGTAGATATTTTTTGGAATCATCAGGTATCGGGTTTGGCCAATAAAATAGAGCTGAAATCACCCGGATTGTATGACTATCAGAAAAATTTGCTCCTGCCGCCTTTTTACAGATTATTGGGACGTTTAAAAGAAGCTTCCAGGTTTTTTTATTACGCCCTGGATACAAGCGTAAACCGGGACAGGGGTTCTTTTTTTGCTTTTCTGGCTTCACTTGAAATGCCGGAGATTCACTCGCGGCTCCAGGATATGACAGACCCGAAGAAAATTATGGAAAAGAATCCGGATATTGAGGAAACGGAACTGCGCCAGATGGCTTTAAAAGCCATGGATGATACCATGTCCATAATCACAGCCGATCAGCGGGGTACTTTGTATTATGACGCCCGCTCTCTCTTTTGTCTTAAAGAACTGTCTTCTTTTCTTTTTGACAGGGCGCTTACGGCATTTACTTTCAACCCCGCGTTTAACGGAGAAACCTGTTCTGCCAATGTTCTCAGGGATCATCTTGTTAACCTTAATAACATCCTTTTTTCCCTCAAACTTGTTCCCCCAATGCCTCTTTTGAAATCCCTTTTTATTTTTATGCTGCAGGAAAGAGCCGCAGAGCCGGGATTTGAAATTAACCGGGAACTCAGTATGCTCCTGACCAAAGCAGAAGAGTCTCTGGGGAATATACGGGAATTCAACAAGTTTGTTCCCCTTAACTGGATAATCCGCTGCAGCTCCCGTGACATGTCCCTCTCGCCCCGTGAAATATCAGGCGGAGAAGACTGGTTCATGGTTTACCGTGATTACTGGAAAAAGCGTATAGAATCACAGGTTGCCGCACACATAAAAGAGAGCCGCCAGCGGGAACTGCTCGATACCTTTCGCAACTTTTTGAAAGGCAAAAGCCTCAAGGCACTGGAGAATGTTCAATCCGAAACCAATCAAAACGGGCTGCCAATAAAGGGAGCGTTTGCNCTCTCGTTTCTTCACACATTTTATCTAGGGGTTTTTATGCCCGAAATGAACAAGCTTCTGCGGCCCATTCTTATAGACGGAGAATTTCTTAAAAAGGAAAACCGCATCGAATATGCCGAGGCATATAATACCCTGATTAAACTTGAAGATGAAATTATAAGGTTCGATAGAAAATTGTCCCCTGAGGGTGATTACGGCGAGCGTTACAATCTGGCGAAGAGCGAAATGACTTCCCTCCCGATAAAGCGGCGCAAAACCCAGATAGTGCTTGATGAAGCCAACGGAGATGCGTCAAGAATCCTGGAACAGGCCCGGAGCGCATCCAGAACCATGGTAAACACGCTCAGCGGTATTCTGGGGAAAGATCCCAAAGCCAAATACGACAGCCTGGCAAATTTGACAAAATTTACCGCAAAAGAGAGCCAGTTTTACTCTGAAATCACCGAAATAATAAAACAGTTCCAAACAGTTTCCAGACTTTTGGATGAGATAGAAACCATGGAAATGGGAAGGTAAGGGAAAACGTGTACGACTATAAAGATGTTTACAGAATTAAAATTGCCGGAATTTTGACAAAACTTTTTGATGATGCAGGGGCGGCAAAAACAATTTCTCCATCCGACATTGTAACGGAAATTCCTCCCAATCCTGAAATGGGCGACCTTGGTTTTCCCATGTTCCCTTTTGCAAAACTTCTGCGCAAAGGGCCGCCGCAGATCGCTCAAATGGTGTCGGCGGAACTGCCCGGCTCTTTCGTTATGGGTCCTTATGTGAATGTGCGCCTAAACCGCGGGGAAGTTGCCAAAGGCATACTAACCGTGAGTTTGGCCGGCGAAACAAAACCAGGCCGCCCCGGAACTCTCTGCGGCTCCAGGGTCATGGTTGAGTATTCCAGCCCCAATACAAACAAACCCCTTCATCTGGGACATCTCCGCAACGATGTGTTAGGCGAAAGCATTTCCCGCATACTGGAAGCTAACGGCGCTGAAGTCCGAAGGGTCTGCATCATTAACGACAGGGGCATCCATATATGCAAATCCATGCTTGCCTATAAGGAACATGGAGAAGGGAAAACCCCGGAATCAGAAAGGATCAAAAGCGACCACTTTGTGGGGAACTGGTATGTCCGTTTCAGCAAAGACCTGAAAGAAGAAACCGAAGCGCTTGAAAAAGAAAAGGGGCTGAACAAAAAAGATGCCGAGGCCCAGGCACCCTTATTGCTTCGGGCTCAGGAACTGCTTCGCCAGTGGGAAGCCGGAGATGCCGAAACTGTAGAACTTTGGAAAAAGATGAACAGATGGGCAATAGACGGCTGGAAATCCACCTATGAGCGCACCGGCGTCCGCTTTGACCAATACTATTTTGAAAGCGAGACCTATCTTTTGGGGAAGGAAGAAATTTTAAAAGGCCTTGAAAAAGGCATCTTTTTCCGGGAAGAAGACGGCTCTATCCAGGTAGATTTAAGCGCGGAAAAACTCGATAAAAAGGTATTATTACGCAAGGACGGAACCTCTCTTTACGTTACCCAGGACATTGGCACTGCCATATACCGCCACAAAGACTGGCCATTTGACAAACTTGTCTATGTGGTAGGTTCAGAGCAGCTATACCACTTCAAAGTGCTTTTCCTGATATTGCAAAAACTTGGCTTTGCCTGGGCCGGTAACCTTTACCACCTTTCTTACGGCATGGTAAACCTGCCAGAAGGCAAAATGAAAAGCCGGGAAGGAACCATTGTTGATGCGGATGATCTTATCGACAGCCTCAGGGAAATGGCGCTGGAGGAAATTCGCAATAAAGAGAGGGAAGAAGCCGTGGGAGATTCAGAGGTAACCGCCGAAAAAATCGCCCTTGGGGCGCTCCATTACTTTCTTTTGCAAGTGTCCCCTTCCAGGGACATGCTCTTTGACCCGAAAGAATCCCTTTCGTTTAACGGCAACACCGGGCCGTATTTGCAGTACATGGGCGCCCGTATTTCATCCCTTTTGCGCAAAGCTGAGGAGCGGGGCTTCAAAGCCCTGTCAGGCTCCGGCGCTGAATTCCGCTTTGAACAGCTCACCACAGACAGCGAATGGGAACTTGTCAAAACCCTGGGAGCGTATAACGATTCGGTGGCCGCGGCTGCAGCAGGTTTGGATCCCTCTCTGGTGACGGCGTACCTTTACGAGCTAGCAAAGGCATTCAGCCGCTTCTACCACGAGTGCCCCATCCTTTCGCCGGAAGTTCCCCCGGAGCTCGCCGCCGCCAGGCTTGCCCTGTGCCGGGCTGTCCTTGCTGTTTTAAGAGATGCCTTAAACCTTGTCTGCATACCCTTTTTGGAAGTGATGTAAAAACTTTCTTTATGGACAGGATAATACTATCCGGCAGATTGCAGTCTTGCCGCGCTTTGTTCGTTTGTCCGTACCAGACGTCTTGCGAGCAGCTTTGAAAGAAATATGCCGTAATGCGGATACTCTCGAATCACATTGATAAAAGTTTTTTGCGTCAGGAGAATCAGCTTTCCGTCACTGGTAGCTCTTATCGAAGCAGAACGCCGCTGGTTTAGAAGAAAGGACATTTCACCCATGAAAATATCCTGGGAAGACAAACTGCCGACCGGCTTGCCCTTGTGAAGCACCTCGTATGTACCGGAAGAAATATAATAAAGATAATCGCTGGCTTCCCCTTCCCTTAGAACAATATCGTCTTTTTTGAAATGGATTATCTGTTCTTTGGAGAAACCTACAGGTACTTCATGCTCAACAAAGAAATCATGATTAACAATCAATGTGGCCTGATTCCCTTTAGCATTATACTTTAATTTATGGGAAAAACTGGTCGCAATTTTTATTCCCCGGCCATGCTGACTGTACTTGTCCTGTTTTCTTAACTTATCGATAACGGCTTTGACATCAAAGCCTCCGCCTTCATCACGAATGGCAAAAACTGTCTTATCCTGCTTGATATCCCAGGTAAAAGTAACTTTTTTCGCACTTATTGCAGGGTCTTTACACCTTTCCGCTATAAATTCATTGGCTGAAATCCCTTTGTCCAATGCTTTTGATTTTTCTTCATAGCTAATACCGCAATTACCGTGCTCAATGGCGTTGACAATCAATTCCGCCAAAGCCAGTTGGAGGTGCATTTTGCCATCCGGATTTATCAGCCCCCTTTGGGCCAGAATCGTTGCACCTATACTGGAATAAAGAGGGACAGCAAGAAGGTCATTGTCTATGGTAAAAGTCCCGGACGCGCCTTCAACAAGACTGTGGGTAAATTCCCGCTGGAAAATGATTTGAAAGTTCTGTTCAATTATTTGAACGCTTTTTAAAAGATGTGTTTTTATCCGGACTTTATTTAGCAAGGTAAGCACATTAATTGTTTTGTATTTTTTTAAAAGATCCTCTTCCTTGTCTTTTTCATGTGAAAAGAGACCTATAATTCCCAGGTTGAGTATCCACTTGTCGTTTTTAATATGGTCAACAATTCTCCAAATATTGATTTTGGAATCAGAAAAATTAATTGCCACAAATTCCGGCAAGGCATAATTCAAAAACTCCAAAATCTCATCTTCCTGATCCAGAAAAAGCAAATCATAATTATGATTCGGGGTCTGCTTAAAAGCAGCTTCCACCAATTTTTTCATTTGAGGATCTGAATTGATAATAGCTAGCGTACCCATAGTTGCCCCAGAATAACACAAATCTTGCAAGTTTAACAAGTACAAGCCTCCTGGACCCCTCTTGACCAAAAACTCTCTTTTGGGGTATAAAATCCTTTCAATCGTGCTAACAAATAGCTGCTGAGTCAAGCTCGGCTTGGAGAAGGAAAATTTTATGTATGCGTTAATGGAATTCAAGGGAAAACAGTACAAGGCCGAAAAAGGTGCTCTTTTACAGGTTGATAAACTCGATGCCGAACCCGGTTCAACAATGAATATCGATTCGGTACTCCTAGTTTCCGGGGATACGGTAAGCGTGGGCGCCCCCTATGTTCAGGGTGTCAAGGTTCAGGCAGTGGTGGAATCCCATAAAAAAGACAAAAAAATCATTGTGTTCAAGCACAAGTCGAAAAAGGACTATCGCCGCAAGCAGGGACATCGCCAGCAATATTCGGTGATCAAAATTCAGGACATTGTTGGGGTCTAAGAGTCCAAGCAGGGTCGAATGATTCAGGCAGACCTGATTTTGGACGAGGCCGGGCTGTTAAGGTCCTGCCGGGTGTCAGGCCATGCCGGGGCTGGAAAACGGGGCAGCGATATTGTTTGTGCCGCAGTTTCGGTCCTTACACGAACACTTATACGGGTTCTTTCCGGGAGGAAAGACATAATAATCCGGGCTGAAGCTCCGGAGAGGGGAAATTTCCTTTTGGAAGCAGATTATACCCCGGAAGGCAGAGAATTTTTGGCTGCCGCGGGGGCATTCCTTATCGAGGGCCTGCTTTCAGTTTCGACAGAATTTCCTGATAATTGCAAAGTTATTATAGAGCGGAGGAATTGATATGGCTCGCAAAAGAGGCGGAAGCGGCGCAAAAAACGGCAGAGATTCTAACCCCCAATATTTGGGTATAAAAGTTTTCGGTGGCGGCAGAGTGAAGGCCGGCTCCATCATTGTCCGGCAGCGTGGAACCCGCATCCACCCCGGCCTAAACGTGGGCTGCGGGGGAGATTATACCCTTTTCGCCCTCAAAGACGGCACAGTTTCCTTTGTTCAGCGCCGCGGCCGAAAACTGGCCACAGTGGTGCCTGAAAGCCTTTAGTTCGCCGGGCAGCTTTTCTTCACCTTTAAGGTTTCATATTGTCTCACAGGTCTTCTCCATCGGGGAATTCCAAATGTTTTCTCCACAGCGTCCCCCCGCCCCCCCGCCGGCATAATCCGGTTTATTATGCGACGAAATGCGGCAAAAAGGGGTTCATTACGTTGATAAGAGCAATCTCCCCCCACCGCAACATAGCCGAATAATGCCCGGCGAAGGGGCGGGGCAGGGTGCTGAGAAAGCATTTGGAATTCCCTGACTGTGCATATCAACAAAAAATGCAGACCGCAGGGCTGGAAATAATGGCAGAAAAGCCGCCCGGCCACGATAGTGGGTGGTATAAACTTGCTGATCAGACTAGACTACATAACAAAAGCCGGGCGGGAGATGCACAGTCAGATTCTACAAGCGCTTTCTCAGCGCCCTGCCCCGCCCCTTCGCCGGGGTTTATACGGATAACGCATTAATGCAGAAGTTCGCCGACGAAACAATAATCGAAGTATCCTCAGGTAATGGCGGAAACGGCTGTGTGGCTTTCCGCCGGGAAAAATATATTCCCAAAGGCGGGCCTTCGGGGGGAGACGGAGGCCGGGGCGGGAGTGTTATTTTCCAGGTCAAACGGAACCTTCGCACCCTTGTTCATCTGCGTTATAAGCATAGTTTTAAAGCAGAAAACGGCCGGGACGGCGAGGGTCAGGGACGTTATGGCCGGAATGGCGATGATGTGATTATCCCCTTGCCGCCCGGCTCAGTGATAAAAGATGCGGAAACCGGGGAACTAATCCGGGATTTTTGCCAGGATGAAAACGACTTTCTTTTTCTTAAAGGCGGAAACGGCGGCTGGGGAAATATTCGCTTCAAAACTGCGGTAAACCAGGCGCCAAAAAAGGCATTGCCGGGGAAACCCGGAAAAAGCCGCCGCCTTTTGGTAGTTATGCAAATGCTGGCGGATATCGGCCTTGTCGGGTTTCCAAATGCCGGAAAATCCTCACTCCTTGATAAATTTACCAATGCCCGGCCCAAAATAGCGCCTTACCCCTTTACCACCAAAATTCCCAACCTGGGGGTTCTTCGCGTGGGCGGCGACAGTAACGATGCCAGAGATATCATCATCGCTGATATACCCGGACTTATCGAAGGGGCTTCGGAAGGGCTGGGGCTTGGCATTCGTTTCCTTAAACACATTTCCCGTACTGCGGCTCTGGCTTTTCTTGTCGATTTAGGAGAAGATAATTACCTGGAAGCCTTTGACATACTCCATAAGGAGCTGGAAACATTTTCCCCGGAGCTTGTCGCAAAAAGGCGTATCATCGTTGGCACAAAGCTGGATTTGGAACATGCGGGATTGCCCGCCCAGGAAAGGCTTGCGGAATTAAAAAACAAATACAAAGGAGAGCAGGTTCTGGGGATTTCAGTTTTTTCAGGCGAGGGTTTACCGGAATTGACAGTGCTTTTAAATTCCCTGGTTCCCAAGGATGAAATATCATGAAGTTAGCGATTTTGGGAGGCAGTTTTAATCCCGTACATATAGGCCACCTCTTTTTGGCGGATGCGGTATTTACCGGGCTTGGTTACGACCGGATTATCCTGATTCCGGCTTTTCAGTCTCCGCTGAAACTGGATGCCGAGCTGGCTTCTGCCGCAGATCGCATTGAAATGCTGAGCGCTTCAATCGCAGGGGATCACCGTTTATTTATTGACGATTGTGAAATTGAACGGGAAGGAGTTTCCTATACCGTTGATACTCTTAAAGAGATAATAACCCGTTATGAGCCGGAAGGAAAACCGGGTTTAATTATAGGGGATGATCTGGCCTCCACTTTTCACAAATGGCGGAATCCTGAAGAAATTGCGGAACTTGCAGATATTATTGTCGCACGCAGGCTTCCGGTACTGCCCTCGGATGCTCCGCATCCGCCGGATGCGCAACATCCGCCGGACGCACCGCACTCATTGAGCGCACGTTTCCCCTACCCTCACAAAATTTTGGACAATGAAGTCATAAATGTATCTTCCCGGCTGGTTCGCGAAAAAATCAGCAGAGGTGATGCCTGGCGTTATCTTGTCCCAGCCGGAGCAAGGTACATTATTGAAGACCGCCAGCTTTACGGGTTTACCGGCAATACATCCAAAGATGGCACAAAAAACAGCACAACCAGCCTGGCAGAAATAACCATGCGCATAGAGAATGATGTTCGCTCTGTTTTGGACTTCGCAAGATTTAAACACTCCCGCAACACCGCCCTTCTCGCCTGGGACCTTTGCTGCCGCTTCGGCCTGGATCCCCAAAAGGGATATCTGGCAGGAATCGCGCACGATATTTGCAAAGACCTTGATGATGATGAGCTTATACGCCTGGCGCACAGAGACGGCGGAGGCATATTAAAACTGGAAAAGAAAAAACCTGGACTGCTCCACGCCAGGGCATCAGCAGTATTGCTTCAAAGAAAGTACGGCATAAAAGACCGGGACATTCTTGAAGCAATTCGTTATCATACAACAGGAACCAGAGACATGAACCCTCTTGCAAAGGTAGTGTACATAGCCGACAAGATCGAAATATCCCGTACCGGAATTAACCCGGTCTTGAGGAAAATGGGCACGAATGCCGATTTGGATACCCTTTTTGCTGCGGTTTTGGACAATACCGTAGCCGATCTAAAGGCGCGGCAGCTGGATATTTCATATGGAACCAGAAGACTGCTTGCCGCAATGCAAAAGAAGAATGGCCCATGAAAAAAATAAAAATTGACGCTAGCTTTTTACTTCTCGCCCTTATTGGGGTACTCCTGACAATTGCAGCTGTTTTTATCGTTTCGGCCCTTCGTCCGGATCCCATCAGGGATTCCCTTGCCGGGGAAACGATAATAAACACCCTTTTTGTAATTGAACACGAAGGCGTACCTCTTAGTTCCTACGTCCTCATGTTTTACCCTGCAACCAGAAGAGCTGCAGTTATCGATGTCCCAGGTTCCATAGGATTGATTATCCAGCGCTTAAACCGTGTTGACCGCATAGACAGCCTGTACGATCCCAGAAGAATATCACCCTTTCTCAATGAAATTGAAAGACTTTTGGACATAAATATTCCCTTTTCCATTGTAATCTCCCTGGATAATCTGGGAAAAATCACAGACCTAATTAGAGGGGTGGAAGTTTTTATCTCCTCTCCGGTGAATGAGTATGTTTACGGACACATACTGTTCCCTTCGGGAATTGTCAGACTGGACGGCGACAAAGCCAGGGTCTTCATCACTTATGAACTTCCGGACGAAAGTTTTGAGTTGGTCAATTTCAGGCGGCAGCGGTTTTTCATGAGCTTTCTCAGGCAGATTGGAGAAAAAAACGAGTTTCTCCAGCACCCNCAGGCTGCAAGAATGTTTTATTCTTTTGTCAGAACCAGTATCAATCAGCGGGCTCTGATGCGGCTTTTCACTGAATTTGCCAGAATAGACATTGACAGAGTGAGCGTCAGTTCTGTGGGGGGGAATGTCCGCGAGGTTTCCGGCCAGCCGCTGATTTTTCCCCACGGGGACGGCAGTTTGATCAGGGAAATTGTCCGCCAAAGAGTTACAAGTCTGACGCGCCCTATGGAAAGCTTCGAAGGAGACAGGGTTTTTACGGTGGAGATTCTGAATGGTACCACTGTAACCGGCCTTGCTGCACGTACAGCAGAACTTTTCCGGGGTTTTGGTTATAATGTAATTTCAGTCGGTAACGCAGACCGAAATGATCATGATAGAACCATAATTATTGATCGCTCGGGTTATCATGAAAGGGCAAGGGCCTTTGGGGAAATAATTCGCTGCAGAAATATCTACTTCGATCCCCTTGGGCTTATCGAAGCGGAAATGGGATTTAATATTCACAATTTTGAGTTTCGCTCGGATTTTACCCTGATACTTGGAAGGGACTTTAATGGACGATTTGTTGCAGAATAATACTTTGCAAAGCAAAGCGGCTTTGCAAAACAAAGCTTGTGCGCTTGGGGAATTTCTACAGAACCATCAGGGCGAAGATGTTGTAGTCATGGACATGAGGAATCTAAATTTCTGGACAGACTTTTTTGTTATAACGACAGTAAGAAGTAATATCCATCTACAGGGTCTTGAGCGGCATATCAAAAACTTCGTCAAGGAAAATGAACTGGAAATACTTCACAGATCCAGGAAACCTGACTCAGAGGATGAGTGGTGTCTTCTGGATCTGGGAAGCATTGTTGTCCATTTGATGACTGCCAAGAGCCGTTCCTTTTTTGAACTGGAACGACTCTGGAGCGCGGCTCCTCTTATCTACGGAACTTACTCGTCAAAATCGTCGTAATCGACGTCTTCCTCGTAGTCAAAATCCTCGTCTTCTTCGTCATCATCGAAGTCGTCATCATCGTCGTCATAGTCTTCGTCATCATCGAAGTCGTCATCAAGATCATCATCGAAGTCATCGAAGCTATCATCGTCATCCATATCTTCCTCCTCAATATCATCATCACCAAAGTAAAGGTAGGAAAGATCCTCGTTTTGCCAGCCGGAGCCCTCGTTTCCAAGAGGCATCAGAGCAAGTTGCGCATCATACATGGTTTCATCCGGAACCATAACATTCTCCATCAATGAATATATGTTATAATATCTTGAAACATAAATGACAGATTGTATATCTGTCAAGCTGATTCTTGCAGCAAGTCCCATCTTTTTTCTTTTTTCCCCAACTATTTTTTCCTCGAATACTATACTGTCAAGCCCCTTTATAAAAAAGTCATGGCAAAATATAATTTTCATGTGAAAAAAGCGGTGCCGGATGTTTGTTTTATAGAAGCCCCATGTAAAATTAATCTGCACCTTGAAATTGGGGAAAAAAGGCCGGATGCCTACCATAACCTGAAAAGCCTGTTTGTCAGCCTTGCTCTGGGGGATACCCTCCGGTTTGAGAAAACCGGCAAAGAAGGTGATTGCTCCCTCGAAATGAACTGGGACTTTCTCTCCCCGGATTTCATTCCCGCAGAATCCATTCCCCTGGAAAAAAACCTGATTTTTCGCGCAGTTTCCCTCTTTCGGGAAAAAACCGGCTGCAACAGCGGGCTTTT
>JGI20163J15578_10000709_pt1 | contig 13757 bp, 13 predicted proteins | sample TergutCu122P1_FD_15578 | JGI IMG/M metagenome (IMG submission 15578)
ATAGAATTGACGTTCTTAATACCACATCTATAAGCTCTTTAGTAGGCTTAAGGGTAACAGAGGACCATCTTTTTTCGTAACCAACTAATATTACCATAAGACAAAAGGGAATGCAAGACTTTTTTCAATGGGATTTTCTATGTGATTTTCTATGAAAATCTAATCGTAAAAATCTAATTCAAATCAACATGATCAAACCATTCTTTTACATCTGTACTTTCATTAAAAGCATCGATAGTATCCATCCAAATCATCGTACTTGCGTCACTTGGCATCTTCAAATCACCACGAGGTGACAAAGATATCTTGCCTACTTTTGGACCTTCTGGCATATTGTTCCGCTTGTACTGATTTGCAAAGAATCTCTTATAAAACTCTCTTAACCAATCCCCAATGGCTTCTTCTTGGTATTTCCCACTAAATGCATTTACTGCTAGGTTATATATTTTCTCAGGACCATAACGGTTATTCATCATATGGTAAAGGAAAAAGTCCAATAACTCAAAGGGTCCGATGATTCGCTCTGTTCTAATGGCGGTATTCCCCTCTCCAGGAGGCAAGAATTCTGAACTGATTGGGGTCATTAAAATATCCTGCAACACTAATTTCAACTCTTTATCAGAGATATATTCTGCGAAAAACTGTACCAAGAAACGAATCAATGTTTTTGGCACCGATACATTTACTCCATAATCTGCTACACTGTCTCCTCCAAAGATAAGCCAACCTAGAGCCAGCTCCGACATATCTGAAGTACCGATTACTAACCCTTCGTTTCCTGCAGCAATATCAAGTAGTATTTGATTCCGTTGTCTCGCCTGTGCAGTCTCAAAAACTTCGTTGTGGAGAGTAGGGTCGTGGCCAATATCTGCAAAATGCATATTCACCACATTGTTAATTGGAATCTCTCTAAGGGTAGTCCCTAACTTCTTCGCCAACAAAATCGCATTCTTGTGGGTACGCTCAGTGGTTCCAAAGCCAGGCATGTTCACTGCAATAATGTCTTTTTTCGCTTTATTTAACAAGGCAAAAGCCCTTGCTACTACCAAAAGAGCCAATGTGGAGTCCAAACCACCTGAGATGCCAATTACTGCTGTTTTAGCACCCGTTTGTTCCAATCTTTGCTTCAATCCCATGGTTTGGATCATCAACACTTCTTCACAACGAAGATTTCTTTGTTCTTTTCCTTGAGGTACAAAAGGATTCCTCTGGAATTTTCTACTTAACTTTACCCCTTCAAGGTCAATCTTAAAAGGAATGACTGGCAAAGTTTTCTCTTCTGCCACTTGATACAAGGTGTTTCTTCTTCGCTCACTCACCAATTTCCAGATGTCAATCTCTGTATAGATGATACCACTTTGGTACTTCTTCGCTTCCTTTAACACTTTTCCATCTTCGATGATGACACATCCTCCACCATAAACCACATCTGAAGTAGACTCCCCTTCACCAGCGTTGGAGTTAATGTATCCTGTAACCATTCGAGCAGATTGATCCAGAATCAAGCTACGATGTCGACTTTCTTTGCCAATCGCTTCATTCCTAGCGGAACTATTCACAATCAAGGTAGCTCCTTCCATTGCCGCCTTAGTACTGGTAGGTATAGGAGCATAGATATCTTCACTTATTTCAGCAGTAACCATCAGCTCTTTCATCCCACTGCCTTGGAAGAGTAAACCAGGTCCAAAAGGAATCAATTTCCCTTCGAATTCAATCTCCCTAGGTACTTTGGGCCCAGGGGTAAAATATCGTCTTTCGTATAATTCATTGCAGTTGGGTAGGTTTGACTTTGTGGTAAAACCAAGTATCTTACCTCGACTTAAAGTCGCCACCACATTGTAAATCTTTCCTTCAACTGCCAGTGGTATCCCCATAAATACCAGTACATCTTTCCCCTTGGTATAATCTGCAATCATATTTAAAGCTTCATTGCACATGTTCAATAATGTGTCATGAGTAAACAAGTCTCCACAGGTATACCCTGTAAGGCATAATTCTGGTAATACTAAAATCTTGGCTTGGAACTTTACTGCTCCGTCAATTAATTCGCCAATCACCCCTGCATTGTGATGCACATCCCCTAGACGAATCTTAGGCGTGGCGGCCGCCACTCTTACAAATCCATGATGTTTCATAGTTCTCCCCTTTTTTTGAATTTATTTTAGTCAGTTATTCTATCTATCCGTTTTAGTTCTTCACATATTTTTCCAATCATAGCATATTTCTAAAAATTTGTCAGGTGAAATCAGTTTAACATCTGCAGTAGCCTTTAAAAATTCCTTGTCCCCAGTCACAATATAGTCTGCGTTGATTTTTGATCCACAAGCTACAACAAGTGCACCTTCAAAGTCATCTATTGGTAATTTCAAGGCTGCCAAACAATCTTCATGATCTATGGATACAACGTGATAAGCTTTCAACAGAAAACTAAGAACTGATTTGGCTGACTCTACACTACGAGCTTTACTGTATAAATAAAAGATATCCGTAGCCGCATTGGCAGTGAAATAGCAATCCACCTCTCCCCTTTGTCCTCTCAATAATATTTCTTTTGCATAAACATCAAAAGGAGTACGCTCTTGCAATGCATCCATTATTACATTCGTATCCAGCAATACAATCATTTGGACAACCTCTCCCCTTTAACCTCTTCAAGTTCCACATCACTAGGAAGGGTTCCAAATAGCTGTTCTACTGATGTCACCTCCTTGGGCATCTTCTTCGCGTACCAAGGTTCTTTATCAAAACGAATTATTTTCGCAGCAGGCTTGCCGTATTTTGTAATGATAACATCGGATGTCTCTGCTAAGTCGACATATTTCCCTACATTTAATTTTAAATCGGATAATGAAACATGCATGATCTTTCCTCCTCCATACCTGTCAAGGCACAATTTCACCTCTCTCGTAAGGGTAATCAACACATTAGCCTTACGCTTTTATTCATCACATCATAACATTTAGGTGCTATTTTGTCAATTTTCAGGTGCTATTTTATAGGAATACCAAATACTGACACTCAATGTGTACACTCTTTCCCATGTCTTTTTTACTCTTTTCGAATTTCTTTTATTAACCCAATCATCTTCTCTCTGTATATGAACATAATAACAATTAAAGCAGCGATTAAAAGATACCTCACCACTAAATATTCATATAATAATGTAAAACCGAATCCAGCAACCATAAAAACTGCTGAAATCAATATAATAATCATTGGATTGTATACAATCGTATTATTCATATATTTCTTTTGTACAAATCTCATGTAAAAATAATGGCCTAAAACATAAACCATATAGCATAGAAGGGTTGTATATGCTGCTGCCAAATATCCAAATCTAGGGATTAACGCTAAATTCAACGCAATATTTAAGACAGCACCTATCATAGATACCACCATAATTGTTTTTGTTTTTTCAAAGTAGAAAGCAAATTTTGAAAATAGGCTATACATAAACATAAAGAACACACCCATGCTTACTGGAGGGATTACCCACATCGCTTCATGGAAAGCAGGAGGAGCAAAAACTGCAATCACCTCTGGAGCCGCTCCAATTAATAATAAATTGGACAGTGCAAGAACTATTAATATAGCATAAGAAACCTTACCGATATTATCACAAGTATTATTTTTTATATTTTTATATATCCAAGGTCCCATGGTGTTATCTATTGCTACATTTATGATTGTCATTAACATTGACAAAGAATATGCCAAGCTGTAAATACCTGTCTCTTTTGCCCCTCTTAGCATCCCTATCATCACTTTGTCCGAGGCACTTAAAACCGTTTGTGAAAGATAGTGAGGAATCAAAGGAATATTAAACTTCAAAGCATACTTCCAATATTCTTTATTATAGAACTGCTTCCCTTTTCGAAGTTGACTTACAAAAAAAATAAAATATACCATAAACTCTATTATGGTAATAGAGAGAATCCTTGCTTCTACTCGATGCAATGGAAACAATAGGACCACAACAATGCCTATTACTGGTTTTATCACTGCAATAAAAACGGATACTCGTACAAGTGCTTTATATTTAAAATCAACGCGCTGTTTCCCTGACCAAAACCCAAAAACAGCCGAACTCCACATAGAGACAAACATACAAACCATAACCAGAGTGGATAATTGAAATATCTCATTCCAAAATTCCTGACCGATTATATATATGATAAATGAAATTCCAACTGCTGTAAAAGATAACCCTTGCAATGACGAGGTGAACTTTTTTTGGTCTTCTTCAAATTTAACTAACCCTTGCAGATAGACTCCCATGGATAGCTTTAGTGTAACAAAAACAGATAATATGGAAAACCAGGACAAATATAAGCTAAAAACCCCAAATTCACTAGGGGTTAATAATCGAGTAAATATCGGGGTGGTTAAAACAGCAACCCCCCTTTGCAAAATTCCACTTAGCAAAAACCAAAAAGAAGCCTTTAGCTGAACAGGCAAAGCATGGTATTTTGTCAATCCTCTTTTCACAAATAACATATATTCTTCCTCATATGCAACCTCTTTACCTATTTTTTAATTTTATTTTTACTAAATCCTCGTTGTCTTGATATTCTCTATACGAGCGATTACAATCAATAATCCCTGGATGCTTTGCAACTCTTTGTTCGTGAGGTGGAAGTTTCATATAATCTCCAAAATGAGCCTTTAAATATTTGTCATAACTTTTAGGACACCTCATCTTTATGTCCTCAAAATCTAATAACACAGTCTCTTCAACCCACTTTGTAGGAAATATTAATCGTTGAACCCCACCATGCCATACAAACCCTGTCATCTTAGAAGAAGAGAAAGGCCTTTTTTTTAAATTTTCAAACCAAAGCTTAGAAAAAAAATTGAATTTCAACATTTTTTTAAGTGGAGATAAAAAAATCCACACCATTTTCCCTATCGGCTTTTTAATATCAGTAATCTTGCACCTATGATATTTATTCAATTTTTGATACAATCTTATTTTTTTAATATAAACTTTTCTTAAAAAAAGATTTTTTGGAATGCCAGCAATTGGCATCACATCAACAAAAACTCCTTTATAAGACTCTTTGTAATCCAATTCATGCTCCTCTATGAATGTGGTTCTTATGTCAAAGATTTTCATGATTAAAGCACGAGCTGTTATAACATCTTCCCAGATTCTTATTTTGTAAAAATCCGGTAACTCATTTTCAGCAACTGTTTTAAAGCGAAAAAAATGTTCAATGGGAATAGCAATATCTAAATCATCATCCCATGGGATAAATCCACTATGCCTCACTGCTCCTATACATGTTCCACCTATTGCAAAGTATGGTATATTATTATTTTCACATATCGTAATTATCTCTTTAGTAATGTCTAATATACATTTTTGTATTTGATTCATCTATTAACCTCAATTTTATTTTTTTGAAAAAGAAAACACACCAACAACATAGGGAAAAACATGGCTGGATTCAAACCATGAACCTCTGTAACACCATATAATGCCCACATTATCAAACAAACATTTATCTTGGTTATTTTTAAATTAGCAAGGTAATAAAATACAATTGAAATAATAATAATCCAAACTATCCCTAAGTTGAACAGCATAAATGTGTAAACATTATCAAAAGTATGCCAGTTTAACCCAAATTCAGGAGACCATGTGAAATTGTAACGATCATCTTGAATATTTTGACCAAAAAAAGTATATCCCCATGTATGCAATGCATATGCACCCAATCGAATACGACTTAATATAATTCGATCCATTACAAACGCAACCCAATGACCACCTATCCACATATACCCTAACACAACCATAATCACCGACAATATAGGTATTATTATTTTATTTATCTTACTTATCAATATTGATAAAGATGGTTTTTTCTTTAACAAAAATAATAGAAAACACAAAAAAATGACCAACAAATAACTCGTTCTCGTGTCTGTCAATATGAAGGAAAATGTACTAACGGCAAATATAATAACGATATGCTTATACTTTAAATACTCATAATTAAGATATACCCACATCAAAATAATACTAAACAAATAAATCGAAAAAGTATTTGGATGCCCGAACCCCAACATAAGTCGATTTCGCCCATGTTGCTCTAACACACTGAATGAGCCAGTGGATATTACTGTTATAAGATAGATTATTGTGTGTAAAGACAGTAATAATACATTGATTCGATAGATAAATTTAATCACTTGATCAATAGGCTCATCTCTTATTGCTAATATCATGAGAATTGCAACTAAAACAATAGACTCCCTCGTTAGTGCCCAAGAAATTATAGCAATCAAAAGAATTATCCCGTATATAACCAATGTGGATAATCGATACCTCTTCAATAGTATTGAAAACAACAAACAAAACAACCCTAATACTAATATGCTTGTTTCTACTAAAGAAGGCAAGATTAAAATGCGAGATCTTATGAATAAGATATTCAAGCATAAGAAAACCAATCCCAGATCGAGTATGCTATTTAATTTGGGTATATAAACCTTCATAAGTATAACATCCTGTTCTAATTAAGTGTTTGAATCAAATTATCCATGATTTTTGAGTAATTCTCTATAGAATATTTAGAAGCTGATTTTTGAGCTTCACAAATCATCTTCAAATTAGATTCTCTTTTTAAAATAATGTTGTTTATCACTTCCAAAAATTCTTTGTCCGAATTATTTTTTATAATATAACCACTTACTTTATCTTCAATAATTTCTGGCAGTGCCCCTTTATCATTACATATACAAATGCATCCTGCTAACATCGCTTCAACTACTGTAATTCCAAACCCCTCTTCACAAATAGGGATGTGAATAAAAATATCTGCATCTTTCAAAAAACATGCCACATTTTTACGCTTACCAACAAAATCTACTCGTTCATTTAAGTTAAGATTTGTAATTTTCTCCACCAGTTCTGTTTTATATTCTCCTTCTCCAACAATCGTAAATTTAAAATCAATATTGTTGTGTTGTAACAATTGTAGCTTGTCTACTATCAATTGAACTCCTTTTACATATACTAAGCGACCAACATAGATTAAACGAAGAGGATTCTTCAAATCATAATTTGAGCTTGCAAACTTTTTAATATCAACTCCGTTATATATCACTTTCACTTTCGATGGCTTCACTTTTAAATCTTCACAAATTCTTTCTTTCACATGTTTTGAAATTGCAATAACACAATCTGAAGATTTACAAGCACGAACGAAAAACCTGTTCTTTATACGATTTTTAGCACTGTCAATAGCTATATCTGTAGGGTTTTTATGTGTATATACAATTGTTTTAATATTTTTATTCCATCTTTTTAATGCGATTAGAGTTACAAAAAAAATAGGAGAAGCGAAATGAGTTATACACACATCAATATTATTTTCTTTGCATATTTTCTTTATAGCCTTAATTGTTCCTATAATATTTTTCTTTGAATTTGATAATTCAATGACGAAATTACCATTCGCCCTTATCTCATCAGAAATATCTCCACCTGTTCCTTTTAAAAAAACAAAAGTGTTTTTGTTAGTGGAATAAGTGGCATAGTCACACATTAGTCTTTCTATACCTCCTATTTTGCCACTAGTCATCAGATGTAATGTATTCATAATATGTCCCTTTTAATTCAAATTTATCTTCTGAAAACTTGTAACTCAACTTATGAAATGGAGTCAACTCCATTGTCGCATCTATAATCTTTTCATTATAAGGCTCAAATAATCGTAAAAGTAAAATATGAGGAATGGAATTACAAATCGGAATTATATTTTTCCAATCCTCTTCAAAATGGTTTAAAACAATGGCCATGAAACAATGAAATAAGAAATATTCTTTTAAGCTTTTGTTGTTTTTCCAATATTCATGGCACATACTTCTCACTGCCATAAGTATTCTATTATTTGATTTGGCATTTATATACCAACTGGAATTAATATAGCTATGTCCATCTCTTCCTGGCTTCAAACATTGATACACAAATAGATCCGAGTCAAAATAATAAGCTGGAATTCCCTTTTCCTCTCGTGAACAATATACTGTTGCATCAATCCAAGTGCCACCGTATGCTATTAACAGTTCTAAGCGTAATAAATCTGTCATATGAGTATGAGTAATGGCACCACTTTTCCATTTATCCATTATATGGTTTGGAAATTGAACATAATCCAACATATTTTCAGCTGTAATTAAAATGATTTCTCTATTCGTTAGATTCTTTTTCAATGATTCGTAGCACTTTTTCACAAGAATAGGAGCATTTTCTATCCCTTGAAACCAGCAAACCCAAACCTTATTGCTACTAACCGAAGTTAAGTTCTGATTATATTCTTTTTCAAAATTATCCAATACATAAAAATATTTTCGTTTTAATTTTTGACTTATCTTTAGCTGAGTTGTAAGTCGCAATTGTTCAAGAGCAACTCTACTCTTTCCCAATAATAAAAACTGAGTAATTGCTATGGGCAATACCCCTCCTTGATAATATCTTTTTATTAAACTCCAACCACCTTGTTTCTTAAAAACCTCGCTTAATTTATACACTATGAAACCTCATCTCGCTCAATAACACCATTTCTTACCATCTTCGTCTAAATATTCTGTGTAATCCTTTTCTAAATCTACAAAATCACTATGAGATGGAAAGCGGTTTATTATATCCTGACTAGGTATTTCCATCCATTTTTCTCCAAATCTTCCTTTTAAATATTCTTCAACCTTTTCAAAAACTGGCAAAAATGTATCCTCAAATTGTACATATCTAGGTTCTCCTATAATATCACGACCAATTCTTGTATCCTTAATTCGTTCTCGCCCAAAATAATAACCTACATACTTTGTTGTTCTGCTTTCATATCTATAAATGAAGTCAATAAGAATAGGCTTTGTCACGGGATTTACCATTAATGTCGATAATTTAAGAATCATCCTTTTGAGCATTGACTTTGCGGGAAAAGAACAAAGTGCAAGAGCATTGATTCTTAATAACTGAGTAGCAAAATATTGAAGAGCATGTAATATCCTACTATTTGGAGCAGTATACAGGTGTTTTATATCCACAAACACTGTATGATGTTGCCTAAAATTATATTTGAATTCATTACTTATCATCGTCGTTCCATTTAAACAAACACGACTCAAGAATAAGGGCCATTCTTTTGTGTTTTCACGTTGTAAAAAATACTCTTTTGACTCCATTTCTTTTTCAAACATTTCAATAAATTTTTCATAATTCACTAAGGTCATTGCAATATCTAGATCATCATCCCAAGGGATAAATCCTTTGTGCCTCATTGCGCCAAGAGCAGAGCCACTCATAAGATAATAAGTGATATCATGTTTTTTACAAAGCTCATCAATATCTTTTATTATAGATAAAATAACCTTTTGAATTTCACCTGTAGAGTATTCTTTCTTCAAAGAAACTCTCTTTTTATTATTCTCCATCATTATCCACTACATTTTTGATAAATCGAGTTAACTTTGTGCTAGAAATTCCGTCTGTATAATCAAGATAAATAACCTCCACTCCGACTGGTTCAAAATCTTTTTCATATTGTTGCCACTGTTTAGTTCCTTGCCAATCAGAGCCCACGAACATTTTATCGAAGTTATATTTCTGCCAAGCTTCATATTTATTTTTATTTCTTTGTGGAACCACCATATCTACAAATTTCAACGCTTCAACAATCGCCACTCGTTCTAAATACGGTATAACTGGTATTTTTCCTTTTTCAAGTTGAACCAACTCATCTGTGCTTACTCCAACAATCAGAAAATCGCATTGTTCTTTAGCGTTTTTAATAATATTAAGGTGTCCTATATGAAACATATCATAAACACCTGTTGTATATCCAATAATCACATTATCCTTTTTCATTTTCTACAATTCCCTCAAAAAATAACTCTTTATATTTGTTAGCAATGGATTGCCAACTATAATTATTTTCTATTCTTTTTTTTGCACTCATTCCCAGTGATTCCATTTGCTCATTATCAATTCCCTCTGCATATTTCATCAAGTTCACTAAACTTTCATTTTCTTTAGTCCAGTACAGCGCTGCTTCTGCTCCTACCTCTCTATTAAACTCTACGTCTAACAATAAATTTATCTTTGTACTTCCTAACGCCTCTAACAGGCTAGGATTTGTCCCACCTACTTCATGCCCATGAACATAAGCAAATGCATTTTCGCGAATTTTCTTTAACAATTCTCGGTCATATATTGTTCCAACAAATTTTATTCTTTTATCCTCATCCCATTTTGTTATTTTCCTTAATCTTTCATAATAATTATTCGCAATATCCGTGATTAATATTAGACTTTTCTTCGTTTTGCTTTTCATAAATTCACGAATCATAGTCTCATAGTTGTTTTCCGGAACTAATCTTCCAACAATTAAATAGTAATCATGAGATGATACATCATTTTCTTTGTACCAACTTAGCAACATTTCGTTCTTTTCTTCGATAGAGCTTTGTTTTATTTCTGCCCCATAAGAAATGAATGTTGTCTTTGGTGAGTATTGCTTATAAGTTTTTATAATATACTCTTCTATTTTTTTACTGTCACAGATGATTAAATCCGCGTGCTTTACCATCGTTTTTTCAGAAATTTTCCAATATTTCCTTACGAGCAAACTCCATTTGGCTCTTTTCCATTCATGCCCATCTGGATTGATGTACACCTCCCCTCCTAGCTGATGAATTCTTCTTCGAAAATATGCAATAAAGGGGCCTATCCTGCAGGCCAAAATGTATATGATAGGATTTTCAATTTTATTTCTCCTTATGTATACACAACAATCCCTTAAAGCCATAACATCATAATATATCGCCTGAGATGATCCAATGTTGGGAACTTTTATATTAAAACAGCGAGCATTGTTATATTTAAATTCTCCTTTTTCTATGCTTTTACATGCAACATGATATTTTATATTCTGCTCATCTTGATGGCTTTTCGTTAAATAATCAACAAAAGACTCATACCCTCCATATTTACCAGGAATTCCTTTTGAGCCAACTATGAAAATATTTTTCATCATTTCGCCCCTTTTCCAAGAAGAACCACAACTACACTCTTGAGTATAATCACCAAATCCAAACTGGGTGACCAATTATCAATATATTCCAAATCTAACTTTAACACATCTTCAAAATTCGTAATCTCACTTCGCCCGCTTACCTGCCACATCCCAGTAATTCCAGGTCGAATACTAAGACGTCTCTTATAGGGCAACTCATATTTCTCATACTCGTCTAAAGTTGGTGGTCTAGTTCCAATTAGACTCATCTCCCCTTTTAACACATTCCAAAATTGAGGGAGTTCGTCAATGCTGGTTCTACGGATAAATCTACCCACCTTTGTTATCCTTGGGTCTTTTTCCATTTTAAACATTAACCCATCCATCTCATTGTCTTTCATTAGCTCTTTTTTTCGCTCTTCTGCATCAACGTACATGGAGCGAATTTTATAGAGTTTAAACTTCCTTCCATTTTTCCCTGCTCTGATTTGGGAAAATATAACAGGTCCTGGTGACTCTGCCTTTAATATTGGTGTTAAAATGATGAGTATCACCCCTGTTAACACTAATCCTATAATAGCACTTACGATATCTGTAACACGCTTAATAACAGCCATCTGGAAGTTGTAAGGAGCCCTAGCAAATGAAATCGTGTTATAGCCTCCGAAAAATCGCAGTTCTCCTTGTCTTTTCTGTAATGCCATTCCGTATTCCTGGATGTTTAAGTTTACAGTTAATCCCATATCTTCAAAGTCTTCAATAATCTTGTCTAGGTATTTGTCATAAGTGTAGGGCAGGTCGATAAACACCTCATCAACAGCCATCTGGGCAAGTTCGTTCCAGGCATCTCTTGAATTAGATAGAATAGGCACTTTGTTAATTTCTGTGATTGGTCTGCTACTTATAGGTAGATCGTCTACTAGAATTAATCCTTTCGGTTCATATCCCCACACATCACCTTCAGAATTTAACCGTTCTATAATCTCTTTGGCTTTGCCCCATACGGTTACAATGATTAGAAAACGATTGTTTTTGCTTTTTTTGTAATGGTTCTTTAAAGTCCTTTTATAAATGATTCTTGCCAACCAGATAAAGAGTATTCCCAGTGCCCAGGTATAAGCGATGACTAATCGAGAAAAGGCTTGGGTGACTTGGAATGCAAATAGAAGGAATAAAACCGCAAGTAATAAATAGGTCATCTTTTTGAATACAGAGAAAAACTCCATTAAATAACCTCTTGTAAAGAAGTTTTTAGGTATACTGTCTAACATGTAGATGACCAGATATGTCATTACTGTGATTAGCAAAACATTGGTAAAGTCAGCCCAAGTCACCCCTATTTCAAAGGGGTTACCAAATCTTATGATGTTTGCTAAGAAAAATGCTAATAGTAAAGCGACAATGTCTAAAGCCAATACAAATAGGGACCTTACGTAGCGGTGTTTGCTTTCTAAGGTGCTTTTATGACTCCTTTGTTTCATATTCTCATTCCTTTTCCTTTTTCGTGAGTAAATGGTGGTTAGTAAACTTTATTCGTTATTAAACCATAAATTTATCGTACTTCTTCCTTTGGGGGTTTGCTGCTTAAAGCTGTTTTCAAGCAAGCTTGAACAGCTTTAAGCACTGATTCGTGCTCAGTTACCTTGCACCCCAGGTTAGCCATGCAATTCAAAAATGCTTCGCATTTTTTCATTTGGCGCAGAGCGCCAAATACGAACCACTGCTTAAAGCTGTTTTCAAGCAAGCTTGAACAGCTTTAAGCACTGATTCGTGCATGGCTAACCTGGGTTGCAAAATAACAGGAATACCCTATAGTTGGGCATTCCTATTATCTTTAAGTACATACTTAATTTAATGCATTATTACTTTTTGCGCTTTCTGCTTGCTACAATCATACCCACTAGCGCAAATGCACCNAGTAGATAAGCAAGAGTAAGATCGCTTGTCACCCCTGTTTGAGGTGAAGTCCCTGCAGCTGGCCCAGGNGCTGCTGGTCCTTGTGGCCCTCGTGGCCCTTGTTGTCCTGGAGCTCCTTGTTGTCCTGGTGGTCCTTGTTGTCCTGGTGGCCCTTGTTGCCCTGGAGGTCCTTGCTCGCCTGGTTCACCTTGTTGTGGTGGCGTTGGAGCAACTAAGTTGGCTATCGCCACTAACAGAGCTTCATTGGCAGCATTCAATTGTGATACACCAACTGTTCCTGTATCCACTCCAGCTAGTAATGCTTCTGCTTCTGCTAATGCGATTTGGAACAGAGCCCAACTGTTAGGAGTAAAGTCTGCTTGGTTCAAAGCATTTCCAGCTACGACCGTATTATTTAAGGTCTCTGCAGCAATTGCTACTAACGTAGGACTAAACTCAGGATCAGTTGCATTCGCTCTCATGGACATGCCTAAAAGCATTGTCACAGCCAATACCACTACAATCGACGTCTTAACTAGTTTCTTCATCAACAGTCTCCTTTCATAATATTTTGTTACTATATGCTCTAGGAACGAAAAACGTGTCCCTATCGCTAGATTGACGAGGCAAAGTACGCCTCTTTTATCAGAATTTCGTTCCGAAATTCTGATAAGCTATATTACATCATCAACACCTTCACCTTATTGGTATATAAAAGGTATTGATAAGTAACTCTTTAAGTGCTGATTCATCAACATGAAATTCAGCATACCTTTCACCTCGACTCTGAGTGCCAGGTAAAAACATCACATTTTCTGCGTCAAATTGATAAGT
>JGI20163J15578_10000710_pt1 | contig 13752 bp, 12 predicted proteins | sample TergutCu122P1_FD_15578 | JGI IMG/M metagenome (IMG submission 15578)
TTCTATATTTGACAATAAAAAAAGCCGAGACTTCCTTTAAAATAAAGGTTTGCTCGACTAATTAGTCTTTGAATTACACTGCAAAGTGTTTAAAACCCGGCAAAAGGCATTCTTTTACGATAAAATGAATTGACTGTTCAGTAAACTTCGTGGTTTAGACGAAAAACGATACTTTAACAACGTTAAGTTGTAAAATGAAGAAAGGGAGGTAAGGTATGTTTAAGTTAAGAAAAGTTATATCACTAATTTTAGTTGCAATGCTTATTGCCATGTTGTCAGCTTGTGGCGTTGATGACGCAGATGTTGATGAAGGCGCCCCAGAAAATGGGGATGAGGTGGTAATTGATGAAGACGCCCCAGAGCCTATTGAGGAGCAGGCAGATTTAATATGGATGCCTACAGCTAGGATCGAGGGTCCAGCTCCTCCAGATCCAGTAAATGCCAATGTTATTGTTATTGGTGTTGATGGTGCTTTCCAAGAAAGATGGAATCCTTTCATGGCGGAAAGTGCTTATGATAACCAGATTATGAGACAAGTTTTTGGGGCTTTACAGACTCGTGACGAAACAGGAGCGTTAGTGCCTCATTTAGCTGAAAGTGTTGATTATGAAGTTATCGATGGAAATACACTTTGGACAATTACCTTACGAGAAGGGCTTGTATTCTCAGATGGTAGCCCTATTACAATTGATGATTGGATATATAGCCTTTATGTTCGTGCGGATCCAAGTTTTACCGGGCCATCGTCCTTAATTGCTGGTGATAATCTTATTGTAGGAGTGCGAGAGTATTTCTATGATGATCCAAATTACTCCATAAGGTTGGCGGAGATTGAGGAATCAGCCGCCAGATTTTTACCTGGCGTTATGACTTTAGAGGATTTTAGATATTATGCATTAGAAACAGATGTTGGTGGATGGTTTGGAGATGACTCAGTCTATTGGATGGAAGAAGAAGGATTTGAAGATAGAGTGGCAGAAATCGATAGAGATGATGAAGATGCTATGAGAGAACTTTTCATCGAGTTTATCTTTGAGTATTATGCAGATTTTCACGATGTATATAATTGGTACAAGCAACCTAAGGTATTAGAGATGGCAATGGACAACTTAGCTGATGGAGTTACAGTGCCTGAGATTGAAGGAATTACAAGAATAGATGAATTAACAGCATCTGTATTAATTGAAGGTGTACACTTTGATGGTGCTGCAGGACTAACGCACTTTAATGGGCAAGGTCCAATTGTATCCCGTTATTTCTATGGTCCTTTTGAAAAGGGTGATGTTACCCCTGTTACTAACAACAACAATCCAATCGTTGGCTCTGGTCCTTTTGTATGGACAGGATTTGGAAATAATATTGCAACAGTTGTATCTAATCCATTATATTTCCAAGGGGAACCTGCCACTGGAACAATCCGTTGGCAATACGTACCATCGGAGGATATTGTAACTGCAATAATTTCTGGACAAGTAGATATTGCTAATCCAGTTGCTAGCATCCCTAACTTAGATGACCTGCGAGCGGCTGATAACGTAGAGTATGCACTAGTAGACTTTGCAGGATATCTGTATGTTGGATTTAATCATGACAATATGGCTCATGACGTTCGAAGAGGATTCGCTCACCTTATGAACCGCGCTCCATCTGTAGAAGCGTTCTTTGGAGATTTAGCTGTTGTTATTGAAAGGCCAATGACAACTATCTTACCAGAGTATCCACACGACGCAGAAGAGTTCTATGGATATTGTGTTGACAGTGCTTTGGAGTTCTTTGAAGCTGCAGGCTACTCTCAAGTAGACGGCGTGTTAGTTGACGAAGATGGCAATCAATTTTCTTACAATATATTTATAGCTGGAGGAGGAGTTGGTGATCACCCTGTATCTCCAATGTTAACTCAAGCAAGTGAAGATGTTGCCTCTTTAGGTGGCGAGTTGATTATCCAAGATGTTCCATTTAATGTACTACAAGCTGCTATGGATGATGGCACAGCTGATATGTTTACCTTGGCTTGGGGGGATGTATTTAATGCAGACAAAACTACACAATTCCACTCCACAGGTGGACAAAATAGATTTAATGTAAACAGTCCAAGAATGGATAGTTTATTAGAGCAAATCAACGAGGAACTTGACCTTGCTGCTCGTACTGCATTAGTAGCTGAGATGTTAGATTACGCCATGTATCTTGTAATTGAATTCCCAGTCTATCAACGTCAAAACTTGTTGGCATTTTATACCAGATACTTAGACACTAGCACTTTGCCTGATGTTTCTACACCGTTTTTCAGTTACGAAAATGTGCTGTGGCAAATCGCAGTTTTACAGTAGGTTAATAAAAGATTACGCAGAACGAGTATTTTATGACTGTGGAAGTATCTACTTTCTTAAGATGAGTTCTGTGGGTTACAAAGAATATAGCTTGCCCATTGCTTTTAAGCAGGGCAGGCTGTTCTTTTCACTTGATAGGAAAATGCTCCATTAGAGTTCCCTACTTGAAATTAGGAGGATTGTCAATGCGACAGTATATTATTCGAAGAGCTATTATAAGTATTATTACCCTCCTTGGGGTAACTGTTATTATGTATGTTCTTGTTCGCTCAATGCCTGTTGATTTTGTTACTATTCAAACTGCAGGAAGTCTCAATGTTACCGACGCCCAAAGAGAAGCCATGCGACAAGCTTATGGGTTAGGGGATTCAATTCCAGTGGGCTATGTGAAGTGGATTGGAAGTGTACTTCAAGGGGATTTAGGGACTTCATTTATGTTTGGGCGACCTGTAAGTGAGGTGTTGCGCCAATACATGCCAATAACAGCCATTGTAGCAGGAATTGCTCTTTTCTTTCAGTTGCTTTTTGGAATACCCTTAGGTATATTGGCGGCCAGAAAGCGTAACACCAGAATTGATTATACAATAACTTTTTTTGTGTTTATAGGCATTTCCTTACCATCGTTTTTCTTTGCGGCTATTTTGAAGATGATCTTTGGGTTCCATGGATTAAATTGGTTGCCTATTTCGGGAATGCTAAACCCTAGAATCATATATGATGGGTTTACTTTTGCCAAGTTTTTAGATTATACGAGGCATCTTATTTTGCCTATTACGGTTTTTGTAGTTACGTATTGTGGAGTGTTTCTACGTTTTACTAGAACTAATATGATAGAGGCATTGAATTCGGATTACGTTAGAACTGCACGTGCTAAGGGGGTACCTGAGCAAGTTGTGGTTTATCGGCATGCCTTTCGAAACACTTCAGTTACATTAATCACTCTCTTAGGAGCCTCTTTGCCGACGTTATTTTCGGGAGCTTTCATAACAGAATCTCTTTTTGCTATTGAAGGCCTAGGCAATATTGGTTTAAGAGCGGCAAATCAAGCAGATATTCCCTATTTGATGGGGTTTAATCTACTACTTGCTTTCTGTACAATTTTGGGATTTTTCATTGCAGATATCTTGTATGCAGTGGCTGATCCTAGGATTAGGCTTAGTTAGGAGGTTGTGATGGATAATAATAAAGATATGAATATTGAAGATATGAATATAGAAGATATGTTTACTCCTCAGTCTTTTAAAGAAGAAGTAGAGATTGCAGAAAAGCAATTATTTATGAGCCCTAGGCAGATTATAATGCGAAGATTCTTTCAAAATAAATTGGCAGTTTTAGGATTATTCGTACTTATTTTTATGTTTATGTTCTCATTTATATTCCCGTTGTTTTATCCCTATAGCGAAACGGAGTTATTCTATATACATAGGGAAACGGGAGAGCGTTTAAGGGGATATCAAACTGATCTAATTGCAGATTCGTTATTGGCTAGACTACAACCTATGAGCTCCCAAAACCTCCTTGGTACCAATGAGATGGGGCAAGATATGTTGGCCCGGCTTATGTATGGAGGCCGAGTTTCCTTGCTGGTGTCACTAACGGTTATTTTTGTGTGCTTGATAATAGGAGTTGTTTTAGGGGGGATAGCAGGATATTTTGGAGGAATTGTAGATATGATCGTTATGCGTATCTGTGACATAGTCTCCTCCACGCCACTTCTTCCTTTAATGTTTATTGTGTCATCTCTTATGGTAGTACTATCAATTTCTCCACAGAACAAAATATTTTATACAATGATAGCCATTGCTCTATTATATTGGACTATGGATGCAAGGATTGTTAGGGGGAATATTTTGTATCTTAGAGAAAGTGAATATATGCAAGCGGCTAAAGCTACTGGCATCAGGCCTATTAATCAGGTTTTTAGACATTTAATTCCAAACACTTTACCATCAATTATAGTTAACTCTACCCTAAACTTGGGAGGCATTATTTTATTAGAATCAGTTTTGAGTTTTCTGGGAGTAGGGGTAGGAGTGCCATTTGCTTCTTGGGGCAATATGGTTCAGTCAGTAAATAGTACTGAGGTTATGAGATTTCACCCTCATGTATGGATAACTCCAGGGCTTTGCATATTACTAGTTGTATTGGCCTTTAATTTTGTTGGCGATGGTCTAAGAGATGCGACAGACCCTAAGGCTAGAAGGTAGGTGGAATATGGCTAATTTACTGAGAGAGAGAAGAAGAAAATTAAAAAAGGTCCAAAAGGAAAACAAAGCTATTTTCCGCGCATACAATAAGGCCCAAAAACGGCGGATTCCAAAAACAGCATACTTAAAAGAGATGGAAGATAAGGATAATGTGTTGGAGATACGAAACCTGCAAACAAGTTTTTTCACCGATGTAGGTACAGTGCGAGCTGTTGACGGAGTAAGTATAAGTATTCCTTATGGGAAGACGGTAGGTATCGTTGGAGAAAGCGGTTGTGGTAAGTCTGTAACCAGTATGTCTGTTTTGCGACTTTTACAAGAGCCACAGGGGCAGATTGTAGGGGGGAGCATCTTGTTTAATAAAGGAGACGGAAAGGCAATTGATTTAGCTAAGGCGCCACCAAAGATATTAAACACCATTAGAGGAAAAGAGATTTCTATGATTTTCCAAGAGCCAATGACTACCTTAAACCCTATTATGACTATTGGAAAGCAACTAGATGAAGTATTAAAATATGATAACCATAATAAGCTTTCAAGAAAAGAGATTGCAAAAAAAAGCATGGAGGCATTGGAGCTTGTTGGAATAGCAAATGCCCAGGGGGTGTATAAGATGTATCCCCACGAATTATCAGGAGGCATGCGACAGCGTGCAGTTATTGCCATGGCCTTAATGTGTGACCCTAAGTTAGTGATTGCTGATGAGCCAACTACTGCTTTGGATGTAACGATACAAGCCCAGGTACTTGAATTGTTAGCAGAGATTAAAGACAAGATAGGCATGTCTATTATTTTAATTACCCATGACTTAGGGGTGGTTTCGGAAATGTGTGATTATGTGGCTGTTATGTATGCAGGCAGGATTGTGGAATTTGGAACCACTTATGAAGTGTTTAAGAAATCCAGTCACCCATATATGCATGGCCTAATGCGTTCACGGCCAACAGGACAAGCCCAAGGTGAGAGGCTGTATGCAATTTCTGGAAGTGTACCTAATCCTATCCAACTACCTGATTACTGTTATTTTAGAAGCCGTTGCGAGGAAAGTATAAGGGCATGTGCAAAAGAATATCCGCCTACCTTTCAACTGTCTGATACTCATCAGGTGTCTTGTTGGCGCTACATGGAGAAGGGAGGGGCTAGCTAATGAGGGATAATAGTCATAACTATGAAAATGTTCTAGAAGCAACAAATTTGAAAAAATATTTCCCTATTACACGGGGTGTAATGAATAAAACAATAGGTCATGTAAAAGCTGTTGATGATGTAAGTATTACTATTGGGAAAAAGCAAACCTATGGCTTAGTGGGAGAAAGCGGTTGTGGAAAAACCACCGTAGGGCGTACTCTTTTACGCCTGGTAGAGCCAACAGGTGGCAAATCAATAGTGTGTGGTCATGACATTTTCGCTATGAAACGAGAAGAGCTAAGGCGAATACGTCCCAAAATGCAAATAATATTTCAAGACCCTTACTCGTCTTTGGATCCCCGTCTCCATGTGGGAGAAATTATTGGCGAAGCTGTAAGAGAGCATAAACTGGTCCCTAAAAACAAGTTAAAGGACTATGTCTTGGAAATTATGGATAGCTGTGAATTGCGGCCCTACCAGTATGAGCGGTTTCCACATGAGTTTTCAGGTGGACAACGGCAACGGATAAGTATTGCCAGAGCCTTGGCCCTAAACCCAGAACTATTAGTGGCTGATGAGCCGGTTTCTGCCTTAGATGTTTCCGTTCAAGCTCAAGTTATTAACCTAATGCAAGAAATACAAGAAAAAAGAGATTTAAGTTATTTGTTTATATCTCATGATTTGTCGGTGGTTGAGCATATTTCTGATGTTATTGGAGTTATGTATCTAGGCAATATTGTGGAAACTGCACCAAAGACAAAGTTTTTTGCTAGCCCAAAACATCCCTATAGCTTGGCTCTATTAAGTGCTGTGCCTGTACCAGACCCAGACGTTAAAATGAATAGGGTTATCTTAGGAGGGGACATTCCCTCCCCTGCTAATCCACCTGCAGGTTGCAAGTTCCATACTAGATGTAATTACGTTGAAGAGATATGTAAGATGGAAGCCCCAATTTTAGAAGAAATTGAACGAGATCATTTTGTGGCTTGCCACTTAAAAGAGATGTTTTGATGATTTGTTTCTCAGACTATAAATTCAACCAAGACCCCCTTGAAGGGGGTTTTTTGCTATAGTATTAACTTCCAAAGTATCACCTTTGTATTGTTAACGTTATTTAAAACCTGTATAATAATAAGCAAGAACCTTGCAACTACTAATTAGGAGCACAAAAATGAGGTGAAACCATCATGAATAACATCGGGAGAAGGATATTTGGAGTACTTGCGGTATTATTACTTGCCGTAATGCTAACAGGATGTATAAATCCAATGGAGGAAATGGAAAGAGAGCTAGGAGAGCTTGACCCAACTTCTTACAGTGATATAAGAAGTTGGATGGAGAATGAACTACCGTATTTTGAGGAAGAAGTGGAAGGATTAGAGGTTACTATAACGGCTATTGATAGAGGCAGAGAGTCCTTAGGCAATGACTTTTTGGATAATGAGCTTCGTTTTGTGGAGTGGCGCTTTAATATCGTTGAAATCAGTCTTACAGTTGAGCTGGTTTATATGACCATTGAGGAGTATGTTGTTGCAAGATTAACAGAGATGGACAAAAACTCCCTAGAAGGAATAATGGAGTGGGTTGAAGAATTCAAAAAATATGAGGAGCTAGGCATAAATATTCTCCATAGAATTAGAGACGGAAATTACTTTAGTGGACCTGATGATTGGAGAATGGGGTTAGACTTCTTCATAGAATGGGATTTTTCTACACTACGTTTGTCAAATTATTACAATGTCAGAATTGAACTGAGATATGATCCTATGAGGTCTGCTACGGCAGGAGAAACCTTTGAGCTTGATGGAGTACAGTTTACCTTTGGGGAAGATATTACTGGAGGGAGAATAGAACAGCCAAATTCTCTTGATGATAGAATGCCCTATATTATAGTGCCTGTTACAGTAGAGAATGTCACAGAAGAAGAAATAAACTTTTTTACCTTTAGACTAAAACTCTTTGGGCCTGACGGAATAGAGCTTAGCGAGACTGTTAGAGGCCGTGGCAACGATGTAAGGCTTATATGGGATTTAAGACCAGGGGAGCTTTGGGAAGGGTATCTATATCTTTATTATGATGGTGAAGGAGAATATGTTGTAGAAATATCCAAATCAATGTCACCATTTACCGTGGACGTAATGATTCCTGTTTATGACGTAGAGATTCCAGAAAAGGAAGATCGCTATAGTAGAGAGGTAGAGATTCCCGAGGTGATTTTTGACTTAGGTCCTATAACCTTGTTTGATCATAATCTAGGCCCAGACTCCTTCTTCTATTCAGTTCCTTATGAAAGTGAGCTGGGGAATACCTTTATGATTTTAGAGCCAGGTGAGATTGTTAGAGACCCTGAAGGAGTTATCACCCATGACTCTTTGCGAATTGGATACACTTTCTTTGAAATCACATCGGAACATGGTTTTGAGAATGCTGTAGATAGAATGGAGCAATTTGCCCATGATTTGCAACAAGGAGATAATCCATCAATACTTATAGGTAATATTCATGCCACAGAAGATATGCGAACAGCATTTTTGCAAACCAGAAGAGGAGTGTGGGGCGATTATAACACTAGATTATTTGTAATCCAGATGCTACCAGGGGATGAAGAGGTTCTCGTCTTTGAAACATGGCTGTGGGTAATTAATGAAGAATCCTTAGAAGAAGGAGATCGAAGAAGCGCAGTAGAAGAATTTGGAAGACTTACAGGTATTGATTTTATTCAGATTTTGAGAGATACATTTGAGGGGTAAAATCCAATATATCTAGCTGAAACCTTCTCAGTTATAAAACGCCGCGGTTGGATGGCAGAGATTTGTACTTACAGCATCAGCAGAGCTGACGCAAATCTCGGCCAAGACAAGGCGTACTTGAATGGAGGCCACTGAAAAACGGATTTTCAGTGGCCTCTAAATATGAGAAGGAGAAGTCAATCTCCCAGGGCGATATAACTTGTGATGGATGGCAGGGATTACTTAATTGTATCCTCTAGTAATCTTGCCACAGACAAAAGCATATCCTCATCAAATCGCCTTGCCACTAACATACATCCAGCCTGTAATCCCTTTTCAGTTTTACCGATAGGGAAGGTTATACTAGGAAATCCAGTGGCAGCAGCTATTCCACAGTGGGCAGACATCATCATTAAAACATCAATTCCATGCTTATCAAAGTAGTTATCAAGGGAAGTGATGGCATCCTCTCTTTCAAGTAGGGCAGCTTTATACTCAGCTTCTTCTTGCCAATTTTCCGGCACCTTATTTGCAAGGATTAAGTTTCCTTGTCCATATTTTAGTGCCGTTTCGTGGTGTTTTTCATTATACTCAATAATTTCCGTAAGGTCTTTAGGTATCTCTGGATTATCCTTTGCAGCATTTGCTAGATAGCTATTAATTGCATGGCGGAACTCATAACGCATAAGTGGAAAAATAAACAAATCGTCTCGACTTTCAGAAATTGCTGTTATGTCATCATCAGGCAATTCAAGCACCTTCATTCCTAAAGACTTCATGTTAACCACCAGATTTTCGTTGGCTTCTCGCCACTCTTTAGTTGGTGGCCAGTTCTTATTGTCAGCACCAGCTCTGCAGATACCGATAGTTATTTTCTCAGGCTCCTTACTAGCCATAGGATGACTCTTACCTGTCATGGCCGAAAGCATCAAAGCCGCATCCTCAACAGATGTTGTCATAGGGCCTAAGGTATCTAGGGTAAAGGAGATAGGAATAACTCCTTCTTTGCTAATTAACCCATCTGTAGGCTTTATGCCTACAATACCACATTGTTGAGAGGGAGAAATAATAGAGCCATAGGTTTCGCTTCCAACGGTAGCAGGAACAATCCCAGCAGCCACTGCAACTGCTGAACCTGTGCTGGAGCCAGAAGGGTCGGCATCCTTGTCCGTAGGATGAATAGTTTGTCCACCTCGAGAAGAATAACCGTTAGGCATCTTTTCATCTAGGCGGAAATCGCACATATAGTTTGCAAATTCCGTCATATTAGCCTTTCCAACAATAACTGCTCCGGCTTCTCTTAAAAACTTTGCGGCATTGGCATCTTCCTTGGCAATGTTTTTTGCCAGCGACACAGAGCCGGCACTGGTAGCCATAGAATCTCCAGTGCTTACATTATCTTTCAGCAGAATAGGAATACCATGTAAGATGCCCTTTTCGCCAAGGCATTCATCCAACTTTTTAGCTATATCTAAAGCATCAGGGTTTACCTCAATTACTGAATTAAGGTGTTTATATTCTTCAATTTTAGCCAAAGCGGCTTTAGTAAGTTCCACAGAAGTGGTTGTTCCTTCACTTAAAGCTTGTTTCATTTGCTGTATTGTCATTGCACATCCTCCTAGAATTCATTTTAGTTTAAGTACGCCCTTTAGTGAAGTTTGTTGCCCGCCTTCTACGCTATCCTTTAGAGGGGCAGGGCATCTTCATCTCAGTTATATTTATCTTGCCATTTATTTTCTGCTTTTACAAGGTGAAAATGAAAAAAGATAGAAAAACCTTGCCTTAATGATATGGGTATGCAAATAGTAACACAGGTGGAGAGCCAGAAGATTATATGAAAAGTTTCACCATAATATATGAAAAGTTGATAGAAGAAAAGTTAATAGAAGAAAAGTTAATAGAAGAAAAGAGAGTCACCTGTGTTATAATACTTAAGGAGCGCAAAGGGCTTACAATAATCAACAAGCTAACAGTCACACATAGGATTAAATGTTAGTAGCTGTCCTTCACAGAGTCTGCCTAGGCCAGGCTTAGAAGCGGGTCACTTGCTTAGATTATTTATTTTGAGGGTGATATGCCATGGAAATAGGAATAATATACTTTCTAATTATTGTAATTTCAAACACTATCGGTGCTGTCTCAGGTATTGGAGGAGGCATTATTATTAGGCCTATTTTCGATGCTATAGGGTACCATAACGTGATTTCCATTTCCTTTTTCTCAAGTGTGGCAGTTCTTGTAATGGCAATAGTCTCCAGTACAAAAAAAATTAGGGATGGCATAACAATTAATAAAGAGTTAGTCACTCTTACGGCAATAGGATCAATTTTTGGAGGGATAATTGGGAATCTCTTTCTCGAAAGCTTATTAGTAAGAGCATCTAATGAAGATACCATTCTTGCTATCCAAATAAGCATTGCTATTACAACCCTTTCCATCTCACTGCTGTACACAATAATGAAATGGCAGTCCCTAGAGATGGCAGACAAAGCCATGTATCTATTAGTAGGATGTGCAACAGGGTGCATCGCATCAATACTAGGCCTTGGTGGAGGCCCCCTAAATGTTGTGGCCTTTATGTTCTTTTTTGGACTATCAATAAAAGATGCTGCAATATATTCCCTTTTAAACATATTCTTTTCCCAAATGGCTAGAGTGATTACAATTGGGTTAACGACAGGCTATCAAATCTTTGATTTAAATATATTAATGTTTATCATACCCGCTGCCATTATAGGAGGGTTAGTAGGGGCCAGACTAAGCAATGTATTTTCCGAAAAGAAGGTAACAGTCATTTATCAACTTATGCTTTTCGGGGTTATTGGTTTGAATGTAGTGAACCTAATAAGGCTTATTTAACAAAAGGTGGTGGGAGCCAAGGGGCAGAACGCGGAAAAATAGTAATTTTTAGAACTATAGTTGCAGGAGAATAAGAGTGAATAAGAACGATATTGTAGAAGTTGTAATAGAAGATATGGGAGTAAATGGAGAGGGTATAGGCAAAGTAGACGGCTATACCTTGTTTATTAAAGATGCCATTATAGGGGATTATGTAAGAGCAAAGATTACAAAAGCTAATAAAAACTTTGGATTTGCTAGGCTAAGTGGAATAATCTCCGAATCTGAGTATAGAGTAAAAGCTAGGTGTCCAGTTGCGCGCCCCTGTGGTGGGTGTCAAATACAGGAAATGTGCTACGAGAAGCAATTGGAGTTTAAAGAGAATAAAGTAAGGTCTAACTTGAAAAAGATAGGGGGTTTTCAAGAAGAGAGGCTAGCGAAAGTTATGGAGCCTATTATAGGGATGGAGCATCCTTTTAACTATAGAAATAAAGGTAGCTTTCCAGTGGGACAAGATAAATTTGGAGAAATCGTTACGGGATTTTATGCAGGAAGAACCCACAAGATTATTCCTAATACAGACTGTGTATTGGGAGTAGAAGTTAACAAAGTGGTTTTAGAAACTGTGGTTAGCTATATGAAAGAAAATAATGTCTCTCCCTATGATGAAGGCAACAAAAAAGGAGCCATCCGCCATATCCTAATTAGATACGGATTTACCACCAAGGAGATTATGGTTTGTTTAGTGATAAATCACAAATCAAAGGAATGTTTAACTAATGGCTACAAACTAGTTGAAAAACTAGAGAAAATAGCAGGCATGACTAGTATTGTAGTTAATTGCAACACTAAAGACACGAATGTAATTATGGGAGAAAAGGTGGAGGTGCTGTGGGGGAAAGGTTATATTACTGACTATATCGAGGACATAGAGTATCGAATATCCCCTCATTCCTTTTTCCAAATAAATCCTTTACAGACAAAGAAGCTATACAATTTGGTGATGGAATATGCAGACCTAAAAGGAAGAGAACAGGTTTGGGATTTGTATTGTGGTATTGGAACCATTTCCTTGTTCTTAAGTAAGAAAGCAAAAAGAGTAATTGGAGTGGAAGTTGCACCACAGGCCATTGAAGATGCCAAAATAAATGCCAAGATAAACAACATTGAGAATGTAGAATTTATCACAGGAAAGGCAGAAGAAGTGTTGCCAAAGCACTTTGGCAAACAGTCCTCAATGGTTTACGAAAGGCCGGACATTATCGTTGTGGACCCACCACGCAAAGGATGTGATAAAGCTCTTTTAGAAACTATAATAGCAACAAAGCCACAAAAAATTATATATGTAAGTTGTGATTCAGCAACCATGGCAAGAGATGTGAAGCATCTATGTGATGGCGGATACCAACTACAGAAAGTAAGGCCTGTAGACATGTTCCCCATGACAGTAAGCGTAGAGTCAGTGGCTTGCTTGTCAAGGGACTAAGCGACGCAGTGAAGCATATATACGTCACCTAATTAATCCATATCAAGGAATTCAGATGGAGTGATAATTTTGGGAGGGTTAACCCCTGATTCAAGTAAATCCTTATCACCAGTAATCAGAACATCACAGTTACCAGCAAAGGCAGCACGCAAGATAGGCCTATCATTTGCATCTCGCACCTTGTCTTCGCTTACAACAGGGGTTGATGGCGTAGTAATAAGTTGCACCGTAAAAAGAGTGCGGTATAAAAATAGTTCGAAGTCCTGTATTTTATGTGGGAACTTTTTGTTAATGACTCGATGCGTTTCGTCTAGCACATAATCACACACAATAGCGGAATTTGGAGGTGTAAACGCTTTTAAGAGTGCCTTGGCAGGCACACTTGTAGGGAACAGCCCCGCAGAAATTATGATGTTTGAGTCTATGAAACATCTCATATGCCTTCACCGTAGCGCATTTGAGAAATGAGTTCAATTACATCTTCATCAGAATAGATCCCTGCTTTTTCTGCTTCGCCAGCCATAGATTTTTGTAATTCCTTTAGTGCAAATGTTGCTGCATTCATTAGAATGAGCCGATCATTTTCACAAATTAATGTTAGACGATCCCCTACATTAATATTTAATTGTTCCCTGATATCTTTTGGGATTGTAATTTGCCCTTTGGGGAGAACTTTTGCATTATCAATAATTGGAATATTCATCGGTTTTACCTCCTTAAATAAAAGCGGTAGCAATTTTACTACTATTCCTACTTGCGTTAATTATACCTAAGAATCCGAGCAAAAGCAAGATAAATTTCCTAGGGCCAATGTATCTAGAATAAGACCCTAAATAAGCATTAAATTCTTATGACAGGAGGAGTAATAGTGGCACGTATAGCTAGTATATTTATTATAATTGATAAGCATTATGGAGACAATATCTCAGTCGAAGGTGATAGTGTAAATTGTTTGTAGGATTTAAAACAATAGAAAGTACCTTTTGATGTTAAATATTAGATGACAAGTGATATGTTTCTTTGATTATAGCATC
>JGI20163J15578_10000711_pt1 | contig 13750 bp, 14 predicted proteins | sample TergutCu122P1_FD_15578 | JGI IMG/M metagenome (IMG submission 15578)
CGACAAAAACCATGTCGGCGCCCTTTACGGCTTCGGCGATGGCTTCCTGATCTTCATTTGCGGCTTCTTCGCCCACTTCGGGCTTGCCCCCTGCGCCGCGGCCGCCTGTCAGTTTGGCGCCTATTTGCAGCTTTGTTTTCGCCTTGCTTTTGTTGAAAAGGTCCTGCTTGTCTGTGTTTACCGCGATGAAATCCACTCCGGAAAGGCCGCTTTCAATCATGCGGTTTACCGCATTTGATCCACCTCCTCCGGCGCCGATAACCTTGATTACCGCCGGAACCTCATCTTCTTCCTGCCTAAACGGGATAAAAGATGCCTCCAGGTACTCCTTTTCTTCACGTACTGCGAAAATGTTCATAAAACCCCCTCCTCGAAGGCCCATCGGCCTATACTATTTCTTTTTTTGAACGGCGAAAATACTTGCACCCTTCAAAATGATTACAAAAATTATGCGTGCTAGAAAAACTCATCTTTCAGCCAATTTATGAGCTTTGAGATCTTTCCAGACTGCCGTTTATCCCCTTGCTTATCCAAAGCCATATTTCCTGAAGACATATTCTCTCTGCGGTATCCTTCAAGAAGCAATCCAATGGCCGTAGCGTAAGGCGGTTTGCGATATTCTTCGACAAGCCCTGCAATATCCTGCGAAAGAAGAGGGCTTCCGATTCTGGCCGGCAATTTTAAAATTTCTGTGGCAAGCTCTACCGCACCGGAAAGCTGCGCCCCTCCGCCTGTTAATACTACTCCGCCGCCCAAAGGTTTTGGAAGATTCAGTTCGTTAAATTTTTCCCTTACCATTTTGAAAATTTCTTCCATTCTCGGCCTGACTATTGTAAGTATCTGAGAGCGCGGAATCGGCAGGGGCGGGCGGCCTCCAACTCCGGGAACAATAATATCTTCGTTATCTTCCAAAAGCGGCTCCCAGCAGCATCCGGCTTCAAGTTTTATTTTTTCGGCAGTATCCTGCGAGATATTTTTAATAATGGATATATCGCTTGTTAAATGCGAACCGCCGGCCGGGATTGTATAAGTTGAATATGGAGCGCCGTCCGCATAAACCAAAACATCGGTTGTACCGCCGCCCAAATCAATCAATACTACTCCCATGTCTTTTTCTTCCTGCGTTAATACCGAGCTTCCGGCAGCCAACTGCTGAAGAACAAGGTCTGTAACCTTAAAACCGGCGCGGTTAACGCATTTAACCAAATTTTGAGCCCCTGTAACCGAGCAGGTAATTATATGTACTTCCGATTCAAGGCGCACGCCAATCATATCCAGAGGATTGCGTATACCTTTTTGATCATCAACAGTATAGGTTTGGGGAATTACTTCGAGAATTTGCCTGTCCATGGGGATGACAACAGCTCTGGCAGCTTCGATAACGCGGTTAATATCTTCTGTTCCGATTTCCCTTGTTTCGCGTTTTTTGCCGGTAATTGCCACAACGCCCCGCGAATTAAGCCCGTTAATTTGAGTGCCGCCAATGCCTGTCCAGCACTCATGCACTTCACAGCCGCTCATCATTTCGGCAGCTTCTATTGCGGTAGCAACCGCACGAAGAGTAACTTCAATATTTACAACAACGCCTTTTCTTAAACCTGCACAGGGACAAAGGCCTACTCCTGTGATTTCGAGAATTCCCTGTTCATTGCGTTCGCCGATTACAGCGCAAACTTTTGTCGTTCCTATATCAAGGCCGACAATAACTCCGTCATTGGCCAGAACGAACCTCCTTTATCCTATACGAGCCTATGCCCATTCTGAAATCAATTTCCTGTGGTCTTTGGAAACCGGATTCAAGCACATCAAGCATAAGCAGCACATATCGAAGGGTATTTTCTGATAATTGTCTTTCCAAACGCACCCTTATTGAACTGTGGACAGGGAAAATAATCAAGTCAAAATCATCGTGTGTCTTACGATTGAGTCTGATTTCTGATATCGCTGTAAGCAGTTCAGGAGAAGTATCCAATATTCTGTAAATATCTTCAAGCAGGGGTACAAAGGCGGCCGGCAGCCTCATTCCCGGTGTTGGGTTCTGGAATGTCAACCCTGAAATAACCGGCAGTACGGCGCCGGTTTCCTGGATTCCGCCTATTTGAAATATTACGCCATGTCTGTCAATAAGCACCGGTAACTGTCTGCCGTCAAAATCAGCCAGAGAAACGGCAACAGCCATGCGCGGTTCAAGAAAAATTGACAGTCTGTCGGGAAAACGTTTAATCACCCTGGCCGATTCCACTAAAGGGTGTGCGGCAAGCCTTTGCTGCGCATCGCGGACATTCACAGAAATAAATGATGAGCCTTCCATTATGCCTGCGGCGGCCAATACATCAACGCCGTCAAAACCGTCAAAGCTGCGGATTTCCAGCCGTGAGAACGGAATAAAGGGGGTAATAACAAAAAACCAGATAAACTGTGCAAACAAAACTATCCCCGTAAATATAAACAGGCGTTTAAGGCCTTTTTCAATTTTTCTTGAGGAGCTTTGCCGGGCCGCGCCCTCCCCCATTACGCCATAACTGAAATTACCGGACATCCTGATCCTCCAGATTGAAACCGGCATAACCCGTATCGTTTACGGCCTCGTCTTTTCCGTTATTCCTTGCAACATTAACAATAAACCCTGCACAAATAAGGCTTGTTATAAGAGAAGAGCCCCCTGCCGAAAAGAACGGCAAAGGAATCCCCGTAGCCGGAAGAGCCCCGGAAACTACGGCTATATTCAGGAGCATTTGCGAAGCAAGCATAGTTGTCATTCCCGCAGCAAGCAAAAATTTAAAAGCGGAAGCGCTGCGCCATGCCACGCGGTACCCCAGAAAAACAAAAAAAGCGGATAACGCAAAAAAAAGAAATACCCCTATAAAACCGGCTTCTTCTGCAAACGCTGAAAAAATAAAATCCGAGTGAATTTCAGGAACGCTTGCAATTTTCCGCGTACCCTGCCCAATGCCCTGCCCCCAAAGGCCGCCTGAAATAATCGTAAGCAGGCTTGAACGCACCTGAAAACCGGCCCCAAGGGGATCCCATTCCGGCCTTATAAAACTTACAAGCCGCCTTACCCTGTGTTCGGCGGTAAAAAGCAGCAACCCGGCCAAAGGAGTAAATATCACAATAGCGGAAATAAAATAACGGTAGTGCAAACCCGCAAGGAAAAACAGCATAAGAGCGTTAAGCGCAACAAAAACTGCCGTTGAAAAATTATTCTGCGCGTAAATCAATGCGAAAAAAATACTTGTTATAAGCAACGGGGGCAAAATGCCCGAAGCAAAAGAATTAAGGCTTTCCTTTTTTTTGTCGAAAATATGGGCCAGATACAACGGCAGTACAAGTTTTACCATTTCCGAAGGCTGATAGGTATTTGCGCCTATTCGTATCCAGCGTGATGCGCCATGACGTTCCACGCCTATGCCGGGAACAAGGGTTAAAACGCATAAAACCATGGCAATAATCACAAGCGGGAAAATTATTTTTCTGACATGTTCAAGATCAATACGCGAGCTGATAAAAAACAGAATAATCCCCGCGCCGCCGAACACCAACTGCCTGGAAATAAAATGATGGCTGTTTCTGAAAAAACGATCGGCAAAAGCGTAAGAGGCTGAATAAAGAGTTACAAGCCCTATGCCGGTTAACAAAAATACACAGACGTACAACAGGTGTACGGTGCGGTTTGTTCCCCTTTCGGCATCAAGTTGATACACAAAACCCCCTACTGTATCTTTAATGTTGAAAGGGCGATAATCGCAAAAAGCCCGCCCAGTATCCAAAAGCGGATAACCACTTTGCTTTCTGCCCATCCGGAAAGTTCAAAATGATGATGAAGCGGCGCCATTTTAAACACACGCTTTTTCCGCAGTTTGAAACTTACAACCTGTATAACCACCGAAGCGATTTCCAGTACAAAAACGCCCCCAATTATGAGAATCAACACTTCTTTTTTTATAATCAGCGATATTACCGCAATGACTCCGCCCAGAGCAAGGCTGCCGACATCGCCCATAAAAACTTCCGCCGGATGTGAGTTGTACCATAAAAAACCTACGCAGGCGCCCATAGCGGCAAGGGAAAAAATCATAAGTTCGCCCGCGCCCGGAATAAAAGGGATTCCAAGATAATGCGAAAAGTCTACACGGCCCGACAAATATGTAAGAATCGCAAAAGTTGCAAAAACCAAAAGCAAAAGCCCTGCCAAAAGCCCGTCAAGGCCGTCTGAAATATTTACAGCGTTAGACGAACCGACAACCAGCAGGATACCGAACGGTATCCATACCCTGCCCATATCAAGCACCGGGTCCCAAAAAAAAGGCAGATATAAATATGTTATGCCGTCGCCGCCGTTATGATAAAGATAAAGAACCACAACAGTTGCAACCGCAAACTGTCCGATAAGTTTGCCCCATGCCGGAAGCCCGGCAGAACTGTGGCGGCGTATTTTCAGATAATCGTCCAAAAAACCTATTGCACCAAAAGCCACAAATGCAGCCATGGTAAGCAGCACCATTGGATTGCGTAAATCCCCCCAGAACAACATGGAAATTATTACCGAAATTATTATAAAAATTCCGCCCATGGTAGGGGTTCCGGTCTTGCACAGATGAGTTTGCGGGCCGTCCGAGCGCACTGACTGGGCTACTTTAAGCCTTCGCAAAGCCTCGATAATTCTTGGCCCAAAAATAAAACAAAGAAACAGAGTGGTCAAAGCCGCATAAGCGCCGCGGAAGGTAAGATAGCTGAAAACATTAAACGGTGTAAAATATATTACAAGCGGATATATGAACTCAAGAGCCACCTTTTGCCTCCGCAGTATTCCCAATCCCCGTAAGGATTCCGCTTAACCGTTCCAGGGCGCAGCCCCTTGAACCTTTTAATAAAACCAAATCCCGGGCAGGCCCGTCAGCGCTTTCGCCGGCTTTAATTGCACTGTCAACGGCGGCTGAAAGCTCTTTTATATCTTCTGTGTGAAAGAAGCTTTTGCCCGCTTTCTGCAATACCGCGGCGGCAGTTTTAATTTCCTTTCCAAACAGAAAAATCATATCCGCTTTTGATTCACACAAAAGCTGTCCCAAATGCTCGTGGGCGGAATTTGAATTATCGCCCAGCTCCAGCATATCGGCCATTACATAAATACGCCTGCCCGGCCATTCCAGGCTGTCGCAAAACTCAAGCGCCTTGGTAACCGACTCCGGGGAAGCATTGTAACAATCCCGGATTAACGTTGTCCTGCCTTTAACAATCTCCGCCCTGCCGAACATCGGCTTTACCGATTCAAGCCCCTGTTTGATTGCCTCGCTGCTGACGCCGGCCTCTTTTGCAATGGCAATGGCAGCTAACGCATCGGCAAGGCAATGTTTGCCGGGCAGGGAAAAATGCACCTTTTGGCCGGCCCACAGGATCTCGCTTCCTTCAAGGCCAAGGTCTTGCGCGCCTTCAAACTCGCTGAAAGTATTCGCGCTGTAAAAACGTACTGTCCCTTTTACATTTTCGGCAAGAAAATCCCTGTATTGATCTTCGTTTGGGATTAGTGCAACATCGTTATCTGTAAGGCAGGAAAAAATATCTTTTTTTTCCTTTGCAATCGCATCTTTACTGCCGAGAATTCCGATATGGGCAAGCCCTATGTTTGTAATCAATGCAATGTTTGGTTTAACAATCCTGGCAAGGTCGGCCATCTCGCCTTTATGGTTCATGGCAAGCTCAAAAACGCCGACTTCGTGATGGCTGCGGACTGAAAAAACAGCAAGCGGAAGCCCTGTCTCGGAGTTAAGATTTCCTTTGCTCATAACGGTGTTTTTTTCCACAGCAATAATAGCCGCGGCAATTTCCTTTGTGGTGGTTTTGCCTGCCGAACCTGTAATTCCTATTTTTAAAAGGTTGGGAAACTTTTGTAGATATATTCTTGCCGCTTCCTGAAGAGCGTACAAAGTATTGTCCACCGCAATGATCTCTTTCCCCATTTTTTTTGCCGTTTCAAGAATATTAAATTGCTGTAGTTTTGATACTTCAACCATTGCGCCGGCGGCTCCGGCTTTGAAAGCGGCTTCTATGTAGAGGTGGCCGTCTGTAACTGAACCGCTTAGGGCAATAAAAAAAGAGCCCGGTTCTGTATTACGCGAATCGATACTTACAGAGGTAAAACCTTTGCTTTCACCAAAGGAATAATGTTTTGCCTCAAGAGAACGGGAAAGAGACGAAAATTCCATAAGAAAAGCATCACAAGCCATACCCAAGCCCCCCTTCAACATTTATCTGCAATACATCTTCAGGCCGAATTCTTCTTAAATTGAGCTCGTTTACCGCAATATTTTCTATCCGTTTTGCAGATGAATAAAAAGCAATCTCGGCAATTAACCGCCTGTTTTGCTCTACCCTGTCTGTTTGAGCCCTTTCAAGCCGGGTTACTTCATTTTGAAGGCCAAGATACCTCTTTGACTGCCAAACGCACAAACCGAGAAAAAGCGGTATGGTAACAGCCATAAAATATAATAGCAGGTATCGCCTAATCATTGCCCGGCCTCATCTAAAACTTTTTTAACTACCCGCAGCCTTGCGCTCCGGGAAGGAGGATTACGTTCAATTTCCGCTGCGGAAGGCGTAATCCCTTTTTTGGTAAGAATATCTACACAGCGGCGTCCTTCACATCTGCATATTGGCGCTTGAGGAGGACAGGTACAGTCTTTATTCATTGTTCTGAAAAAATTCTTGACTATCCTGTCCTCCAGTGAATGAAAACTAATGATCCCAAGCCTTCCCCCTGGCTCAAGGATCCTCAGCGCCCCCTCAAGGAGATCGGGAAGCCGTGACAGCTCCCCATTTACCGCAATACGCAGGGCCTGAAAAGTCCTGGTTGCGGGGTGTATGGGCCCATGCCTGTAAGATGCTGGCGCCGCTTTTTCCACCAATGCGGCAAGAGCCCCTGTTGTAGTAATTGTTCCTTTTTGCCTTTGCTGTACAATCAGAGCGGCAATCCGTCTTGAATAACGTTCCTGTGCATTATTGTATAAAAGATCGGCTAACTCTTTTTCAGGCAGCCGGCCTAAAAGCTGTGCCGCTGTAATGCCGCCTGAAGTATCAAGGCGCATATCCAGCTCTTCATCGCCGGAAAAACTAAAACCCCTGCCGCTTTTTTCGTAATGATAAAGACTCACGCCCAAATCAATAAGGATTGTGTCAGGCCGTTTAAGCTGTGCAGGGTATTCAGCGAAAAAATCCTGCGACCAGCCTGAATAAAAATGCACCCTGCCGCCGAATGCTTCAAGCCTTTCTTTGGCACGTTCTTGTATACTATTGTCTGCGTCTATTCCTATAATTTTAAGGCATGGAAAACGGGATAAAAAAGCAAAACTATGTCCGCCCTCGCCCAGAGTAGCGTCCACCATTAATTCGTTATCCCCTCTTGGCGCAAGAAATCCAAGAGTTTCTTCCAAAAGTACCGGGGTATGGATAACTTTCATTAATTACCCTCCTCTTTTGAAAAGAAATCTTTTGCGCCAAGTTTTTTCATGGCTTCCTTGGCTGTTTGCTGTATTTCGTGCATATGGGTGCGGTAAGTGTCTGCGTTCCAGATCTCCAAGCGCCCGTTGATACTAAGAACAAGGCAATCTCTGGAAAGGTTGGCGTAGGAGCGAATGGCCGCCGGAACCGGAATACGCCCTGTTTTTTTGTCAATTTCGGTAACTTTGGCCGGAGCTTCAAATTGGTATTGGTAGGCCGAGTATTCCTCAAGGGAAGAAGCCGATTTTTTCAGGGTTTCCATAAATTTTTCATAATCGCCGGCGGTCATTACCCAGACATAAAGATCCTTACCTTGTGTAATTACAAGTTCCCCGTCAAAGCGGTCGCGCAAAGGCGCCGGAATTACAACACGGCCTTTATCATCCAGAGTGCTCTCAAATGTCCCAGTCAATAACCTTAAAGCCACATATTTCCCTAAAAATACAATATTTTACACCAAATCCCACTTTATTTTTATTATAGTCAGTAAATAAAAGCAAGAGGGAATCGGCTGTTTTATCGGCTTATTATTGCTTTTTATTCATTTTACCTATACACTCATGTAGCAAAATGCGTCATTTCGCTATTTTTGCGCTTTCGATATTCTATAAAGATGTTTACAATTGAAAATTGAGTGTGCAGCAAAGAGTTGGCGGGAGGAATTGATTGGCTAAACAAAAAAATAAAATCGGCACAAGAAATGAAAGCTCGCTCCACCGTACTCTGAAATTACGATATGCCGGACCCGGCGGAAAAACTGAAGTTACCGCAGGAGAGTTTGTTGCAGACGGGTTAAGCAAAAACGGCGAGTATATCGAAGTTCAAACCGGAAATTTTGCCCCTTTGAAAGCTAAAGTAAAAAATTTTACCGCCAAGGGAAAAATGAAGATTATCTATCCGGCAGCAGTTACCAAGTATATAGAAGTGTTTGAACCCAAAAAAGGGAAATTGTCCCTTTTGTACCGGCGTAAAAGCCCCTTGAAAGGTTCTCCCTGGGATCTTTTTAATGCCCTGATTTACGCCTGGGAATTGGCGCTTTTTCCCGGCATAAGTATTGAGATTATCCTTGCAGATATAGCGGAAAAACGCGTCTGCGATAATAAAGGTTCATGGCGCCGCAAAGGCGTCAGTATTTTTGACCGGGAGCTGGAAACCTTGCATGGAAGTATTATTCTTAAAAAAAAGCGGGACTATGCCCGCTTTGTTCCGTTCAAAAAAGGCGAAGAATTTACCAGCCTTCAATTGGCAAAACAAGCGGGAATTAAAGCGCCGCTGGCCAGAAAAACGCTTTATGTTTTAACAAAACTTGGCATTGTAGAAAGAACCGGTAAAAACGGGAATTTTTTGGTGTACAAAAAGTTATAACCGTAATTCAATCACGCTGTGCTGCCAGCATTATAAGAGAACCCAAAAAAGAAGCNCAAAANAGAATGGCAAACACTACGGCNGCTGCGGTAAAACCCACGCTTATAGTAAGCAAAATACCCAAGTTATTCAAAATGAACCTGTACAATAAAACAACCCAGTAAAAAACAACAGGCAAAACCGGAAACAACAGAACAAAAAAGTAGCGTTGTTTACCTTTGGGACGGAAACGCCAGCCCAGCATAATTACAAAAATCGCCATAGGCAGGAAAAACATGGCTCCAAAACGATTCAGTATTTCCGCCTGAAAAACCTCGGGAACATATCCTGCATTGCCGTCAAGTATTCTTGAAACAGCAAGAAGTTCGTTGACTTGAAGGTTTGAAAGACCGTATCTTACCGATGAAAGCAGTACAAAATCTTCATAGCTGATATCAAGAATCAGCCTTGGATTCGTTTCATGACCAATAAACCACTGGGGCCCCCAGTAGCGGCTTTCGTCAAAGCGATCCAGAGCCCTCATTTGTACCATTACCTGCTGTCTGCCATCAACATTAAAAGGCAATAGTTTTACATAAGGCGCATACAAACTAACCAAAGGGCTGGAGTGGACATCGAATCTTATGTATTCAAAGCCAACGCCGTAGGCAACATCGGGCAATAAGGAAAGCCCTGAAAAGCGCAGTACCTCCCTGCTTCCGGCAGGACCGGGCAGAGAGAATACAGCTCCTGTAAGTATCTTCCCCAGAGCAAAGGGCATTTCATCAATAAAAAAGGCAAGCTCTTCTATACCTCTTTGGCTTGCAGCCAAAAAATTAATCACATCACGATCATCCGGAGTTAAAGTTATAAGTTCGCTAAAAATATAAAAAGCCTGAATCCAGTCGCCGGAAACCATAGCCAGATAGCCGGAACGTTTCATTTCAAACAATGCAAAACGGCGTTGATCCTGCCGGCTGGGAGCAAGCGAGATGATCTCGTTCCAGGCCCTGCTTGCAAGCCTTACAGAAGTTGCCGCTTCCGGGCTTCCCGGAATTGCCAGCCGCTCTCCCAAAGTGGCAAGCCAATGGGCATCAAAATAGCGGCCTTCTTCAAAGGCGGTTTCCCCCATAGCGATGGCCGCAGTAACATCCGGAGGCTGTATTTGACCGGGCAAGCTCGCAAGCGCTGCACCATGCCAATTTCCACCGGCGGCAAGGGCTTGCCGTGCCTGAATCCTTGCCAATCTTTCATAATAGCGGTATTCATCAAAATGCGCGTCAATATCGGCTCTAAGGGTTGCCAATCCGGGACTGCCGGGCCACACTCTGTCAGCAATATCAAGAAATTGGGACGCTTCAAGCCACTGTCCGGCCCTGCTGTAGAAAAGAGCCCGCTCTCTTGCAAGGTTGTAAAGCTCTCTCTGAAAAATCATGTTTTCTTTGGAATTTTTTACAGTGGGAAGAGCCAAAAAGAAAATAAGCCCGTAAATAATGGCAGCAAAAATAGCAACAGAAACAGGGGCTGTAAGACGTTTAAAGTGCTCAGGAGAAAACTTGGCGCCGGATTTTTTAACCAAATTTTCATATGAAGTAATGCCAAAGGGAATCACAAGCGCGGAAAAGGCCAACGCCGGAAATAAATTAAAATAATCAAGCAAACCTAAAAGAAGCCGCCATTCACGTACAAAAACCGGCAAAGGTTCAACAGAGCCGGGAAAGATGAAACGAAAACACATTACAAGCAGGAACGAGACAAGCATGTATATAATAAAAATTACCCATGGGGATTTGATCGTATCTCTTTTTTTATTTTTCATTTTTTTGCCCTTTTTACCAAGGAAGCCAGAGCCGAATAAATATTAAACAAAATGCCAAGACCGCAGAAAATTGCGGGAATTATAAATTCTGCAGGCAGCATATTTCCAATAAAAGAACCAATCATGCCTTGTGTTTCCGGTGAATTAAAGAAAATTTCCATAGCTAAAACACCCCGGAAGGCAAGACAAATGAGAAAGAAGCTGACCAAAGGCCATGTGCTTAGCTTAAAGATAAAACCCAGGGAACTTAATAAAAAAACCAGCGCCCCGCAATAAATTAAAAAAGGAATTAAACCCTGATTAAAATGATTGTACATCTGTTGCGCGCTAAACCTTATGTCCATGGAGAGGCTTCTTAGTAACCAGGGGGTTTCATTTTGAAAAGGAATGGAAGGTAAGGTTAATTCAGCAGCAAGCGGCGCTTCCGGCTGGAAAGCAAGCGGGCTATCCGGTATTGCAACAACCCGCGGACCGCGAGGCTCCTCTAAACCCCTAAGCAGCACAATGGCGGTTTCGTTTCTGCTTAAACCATGGGAAAGAATCAGGCCGTCTCTCCCCAAGGGAGAAGCCATGTTTTGAGAAAACTGGATAGGCAGCGCAAATCTCCACTGACTAAGCCCTACAGATACCAAATAAGTAAAACCCAGTGAAAGAGTAACCAGACAAATAATAACCGCCGGTGTAAAACACTGTTTTCGTGCAGCAAACCCCAGACTTAACAACAGGGAGGTGTACAAGGTAAATGTTAATGCCCAGCGAGCACTGGCAATAAAAGCGGCCAATACAGTTTCCGGCGCCTGCGGCATAAGCCGTATCCATTCGAGCCAAAATACCAGAAAACGAAGCCCCGTTGCTGCCAAAAAAATAAGGGCAAAACTAAAACAAAAATAAAGCGCCAGCTTGGCCAAATTCTTCACACTTTAAGCATAACACAAACAAGGCTTTAATTTCAATAACCATTTGGTTAATTGTATGTAAATACGTGTTATGTATCACGCCATACCCTTAGTTATAAACGACTTATCCACAAGGCAAATATTCAAAACCGCACATAATTCTACCAGTCATATTGCTAATTGCTTAAATCAAAACACGTAATTCCTTACAGTGTAAGGAGTTAGCATATTTTCACTTGTAATTTTTTTCAAACTATACCAGCAGTGTATAAAAACACATACATTTGCCGGCTTATTCATACTATATGCACAAGTTTTCCACAAGTGGTATTTATTGCTTTTCCGGCAAGGCTTTCATCTTTTCTTTAAGCTCAAGAAGCATAATATCCGCTGAAGAATCGGACTTTTCCAGTTCGGCAAAACGTTTTTCCAGATTTGTATCCCGGCTAAGCTCATCAAGCTCCTTGGCGGCGTCAGCCTGGGCTTCCATTTGGTCAACTTTTGCGGCCATGCGGTCAAAAGCATCAAAGGCGCTGCGGTTGCCGGAAACGCTTGAGATTGTATTTTGAATTTTTTGCTGGGCTTCCGCACGTTTTGCGCGGGCAATCAAGAGGTTTTTCTTGCGTTGAGCTTCATCAATCTTATTTTGCAGCTCTTTAAGGCTTTCTTTAAGCTGATCTACCGAGGCTCTCTGCGATTCCCACTGTTTTTGATACTCGGCGGCGGCTTTTTCGAATTCCTGCTTGCGCAATAGGGCTTCTTTGGCCAAATCGTCCTTGCCCGCATTTACAGCCAGCATTGCCTTGCGTTCCCATTCCTGAACGGCATCCGCCTGCTTTTCCTTTTCTCTTTCCAGCTTTTTTTCATCGGCAATAGCCATTGCAACAGCTTTTTTCGACTCAATAAGCTGTTGATTCATGTCTACAATAAGCTGGTTTAACATTTTTTCAGGCTTTTCCGCCTTGCCGATTAAATCGTTTACATTTGCAGAGATAAGTGTTTTAATTCTTGAAAAAATACTCATTTTAGGCCCCTCCGCCAACGCTTGGCACGCCAAGTTTGCTTGGCGCTTTTTCCCTGTATTTTGAAAGAATTGGATAATGCTGGGTCAGTGCAAGGCTGAAAGCATCGAGCATGGCCCTAAAATCGTTATAATCCATATTGTCGTACTCAAGGGTGCCAATAAGAATGATTTTGCCGTTTTCAAGCGCATAACCGCCGTAGATCACGTCAGTATTAAGTTCCAGTAATTTAGTAAAAAGCTCAAGGCGGTTATCCTTTGGGGCGTCCATCACCTCAACCCTGATTATAACCAGCGGTTCGGCTAAAATAATCGCCGCTCCCTGAAGACTATGCTCTTCATCATCCACCAGCCAAAGGTTAGGATCCACCTGCTGATAGTTAAACATAAGGTCGATAAGGTACTGTTCTACTTTATTGTCTGCCATACTACTCCCCGCCAAAAAATTTACCCGTTATTCAGGTTGTTCAATGGAAAAAACTTATGGAATCATTCAGGTTATCTTTGATATTGTCCTTGGAAAACCCCATAAGCAGCAATATTTCAAAGATTTCAGCCTTGACGTCAAAAAGAACCATATCTCCGCCCATTGATTTTAACTGCTTCAACAAACATGAAAAAGAAGAAACACCATCAGATGAAATGAAAACAAGCTCTTTGCACTGGAAAATTAACTTTACAAAACCGGCTTCAATGGCCTTTTGAACACACTTATTGAAATAATCCAGATTGCATGCATCTATGTAACCAACAAGGCTTAAGACCAAATATTTGTCATTTTCAACGATTTTTTGAAGGATAAACCCAAGGCTATCATGTTTTTCACCGTCAAAGCCGGGTACGATGTCATCATTTGCCATGGTTATTAAACAATACCAATTTTGACAAAGTTTGTCAATCCTTTTTTCAGCAATACTCAACTTTCCACAAAAAAAGCCCCTGGGGCGGCAATGTGGGGCCGGCAAGACTGCGCTGCCCGCCGGCTATTATGTCCTGCAATTCCTGTACAGGGGTATTTTTCTCCTCGTAAAACAAAAGGGTACCCGCAACAGAACGCACCATATTCAGCATAAAGGCATTGGCGCTTATCTCAAAAACCAGATACTCCCTTTCAACAAAAAAACGGGCGCGGGTTATGTACCTGCTGCGCGATTTGCTTTTATCCCCTGCTCCGGC
>JGI20163J15578_10000712_pt1 | contig 13746 bp, 10 predicted proteins | sample TergutCu122P1_FD_15578 | JGI IMG/M metagenome (IMG submission 15578)
TTTTATTTCATCCCATCCCGGAAGTACACTTGCGGACGCTATTGAACTTGCGTTATACTTTAAGGAGGTTGGATTTATTCCTGATCAAGTGCAGGATTTTTATCCTACGCCCGGGACTCTCGCAACGTGTATGTATTATACAGGGCTAGATCCGTTTACTTTAAAAGAAATTCATATTCCAAATACTGTGGAAGAAAAAAAGATGCAAAGAGCACTTTTGCATTTTTACAAGCCGGAAAACAGGAAAATGGTTGAACTGGCACTTGAACGTGCCGGTCGCCCGGAGTTGCAGCAGGTGTTATTGGGGAGTAGAGCAAGTAGTAAGCAAACCGGCAGACAAGATGGTAGGCAAAATAGCAAACAAATTCGAACTGGCGGAAAAACAAGCAATAAGAAAGTGGGAGAAAGAAATAGCTTAAGCAAGAGCGGACAAGGAGCAAAGCAAAATGAATCTAATAGGAAAACTTCAAAACATAATAGAAAACGCGAAGCTTGAATATCAAAATATGCAGGCAGGTAGCTTTGCGCCTATACTGCAGTCCGGCACAGGACTTGACAACGTACTTGTAAAAGGTGATAATTTGAGATTGATGAAGCATATGCTTGAATCAGGGCATAAAGGGAACATAAACCTAATTTATATCGACCCGCCTTTTTTCTCGAAAGCAAACTATGATGCCGGCATTAAAATTCAATCCGATGTTGTTAAAAATATCCCGTTGATTAAGTTATATGCGTATCAGGATACTTGGCAAAACGGCATGGAAGATTACTTGCGGATGCTGTGCATTTCATTTTATATGATGCGAGATTTACTTTCGGACGATGGATGTCTATGGGTACATCTTGATTGGCATGGCGTGCATTACGTTAAAATTCTTCTTGATGAGATTTTTGGTGAGAAAAACTTTGTTAATGAAGTGATATGGGCATACAAATCAGGTGGTACAAGCACGCGTCACTTTTCCAGAAAACATGATTCGCTTTTGTTCTATTCCAAAACAAATAAATATTACTTTATCCCGCAGGAGGAAAAATCATATAATCGCAAGTTTAAGCCGTACCGTTTTCAAGGTGTCAAAGAGTATAGAGACGACATCGGTTGGTACACAATGGTGAATATGAAAGATGTGTGGCAACTTGATATGGTCGGCAGAACTTCAGCAGAGCGAACGGGTTATGCAACACAAAAACCTGAAGCACTTCTTGAAAGAATTGTTGCGAGCTGCTCAAAAGAAGGCGATTTGTGTGCAGACTTTTTTGGCGGTTCAGGAACGCTTGCAAGCGTTTGTCACAAGATGGGGCGCAAGTGGGTCTCGTGTGATTTAGGGGATTTAGCTTTTTCAAGCACTGCGAAAAGACTTATAAAAGCAGGAGCGAGCTTTGTGGCACTTGAGCAAATTGCTGAGCCGTTCATTGAGCAGACGAAGGATTGTGAATTGGGAATCACAGAAGAGTTAAGCCAAACACAACAGGCAAAAGCTAAGAGTAGAAATAACATAAAAGTGGATGTTAAGCTTAACGATTTGGATTTAAGCGACAAGAAAATGCTAAATATTAAACTTATTTCTTATACACCGAATATTAAGGCGTTAAGGCTAGATAAATCTGCAGAAAATGTAGTTAAAAAAGTTATAAAAGAAGATTCACTTAGTTTGATAGATTATTGGAGCGTTGACTTCAATTATGATGGCAAAGTACATAGACCGGAAAGTATTTTTTTATCGAGTGANNANAAANNATATGAATGTGAAAAACTGGGCTCGATTTTCGGCAATATCAGCATCCATATAGTTGATGTCTTTGGACAGAATACTTTTGTTGAGCGGACGGCTCAGTTATCCGCTTTGACGGAGCAAATTTGAAGTAGTAAAAAATATTAGCAAGAATTCGTAAAGGAGACGTTTTAATTGAGCAAAATTAATTTAAAAAGTAAGATAAATAAAGAAGCAATAAAAGCATTTTGCGTGGATTTCATGTTTTTAGTGTTGGCATGTGCAATCGGAGCATTTTCTCTTACTGCTGTTTTGATACCAAATGGTTTAACGAGTGGTGGTGTGACGGGGGTAATTCGGATAACTCAAAACTTTTTACCTTTCCCTACTAGTTTTTCGCTTTTGTTTTACATAGGAACCGCGATTATTTTGATCTTTGTTGCTCTCACGATAGGGCTAAAAGAGGTGAGAAAAATCGTACTTCTTTCAGTTTTATTTCCATCGGTATTAGTGGTGTTCGAGTGGTTAAATCTTAATTTGCTTGAGCAGCACGATATTCTTCTTGCGGCAGTGTTTGTTGGAGTGCTTGGTGGGATTTGCTCAGGTATTGTATTTTGGCGAGGTTATGCTTTTGGCGGAACCGACGCAATTGCAAAAGTTATAAAGAAAAAATGGTTACCACATATTGGCATTAGCCAAATCTTACTTGTTTTAGATGCAGTAATTATTATTGGTTCGGCATTTGTGTTTGGCAGAAACATTGCGCTATATGCCCTTATAACGCAAGTAATTTTTGCGAAAACCATAGATTTTGTCCTGTACGGTTTTGAATCAAAAATTGTTCAGCTTGAAATTATTACGAACACGCCGGATGAAGTTACGGATTATATTATGAATGATATTGGGAGAGGTGTTTCTGAAAGTATAATAACCGGAGCATATACGAGGCAAGAACGGAAAAAGTTGATTTCGCTTTGCTCACCACGTGAAAGTGTACTTATTAAAAGGTTTATTGCTAAAACAGACAAAAGTGCTTTTGTAGCCGTAATCCAAGTAAATTCTGTTTGGGGACGCGGTGAAGGATTTGGCGATATTGATGATCAGATATAGCCAATATCAAATTGCAGTTAATTTAAAAGCAAAGCGAAGTTGGAAACCGAAAGTTGAGAACTGAACTTGCTTTTGCACACATAATGTTCTATAATGACCACTAGATATTAATGAATTTTTCCTGAGTCACTATAATGGCTTTGGTGGAAAACATATTTTTTAAGTTATAATTAAGGTCTGCATATGCGCCCGTAGCTCAACGGATAGAGTAACTGACTTCGAATCAGCGGGTTGGGAGTTCGAGTCTCTCCGGGCGTGCCAGAATAAGGGACAGCTCAGCTTCGCTTTTTGAGATTTTGAGTTTGTCCCTTTAAAATTTCGCTTTAAATCGTTTATTATTATTATTATTATTGTTGTTGTTGTTGATATATCAATGAAGGAGACCGCTTATGATTACAGTGCTTACGAACGCAGTTGTTGCTACGTCAAATGACAAAATGCCATTTGCAAATACTGTGGCTTTTGAAGGTGAAAAAATCACATATGTCGGGGATTTAAACTTGGACGAAGTGAAAAGTAAATTCAATGACAATGCAAAAATTGTCGACTTGCAAGGACGAGGCGTGATTCCGGGAGTAGTTGACAGTCATACTCATCCGGGGCTTGTAAGTCAAAGTGCGTGGCATATTACGCTTCCTTGGACGGAAGATGTAAATGAATTACTGGATTTTATTCGCGATTATGCTCAAAAGACGCCTATTTCCGAAGCGCCGTTTTTGTATTTTGAGTATTATCCACCAAGTATGTTTGACCACAATGGACCAACTAAAGAACTTCTCGATAGTGCAGTTTCGGACAGACCATGCCTTTGTAATGATTTTACAGAACATCAGCATTGGCTGAATTCAAAAATGATTGAACTTATGGGTGTGACAAAAGATACACCGGATCCTGTGCCGGGGCTTGAAATGTTTGTGAGAGATGAAAACGGAGAGCCGACCGGATGGGCAAAAGATTGGGCGTGGACGCGTTTTGCTGACAATATGTATGAAAAGATAGGGTGGTGGCCGCCTACGGAATGTACGCCTGATTTAATGCGTCCTTACTTTGAATTTAACGCAAAGCATGGCATAACTGCTATTGCAGATGCACGCCTGGAAGGTGAGGCACAAATCAAATCTATATATGAACTCGACATGATGGGCGAGTTGAATATCTATTATGATGGAATTGTGCGATTTTGGAGTATCAAGGACTTACCTGATAAAATTGCGGAACTCAGGGATTATCAAAAAAAATATACATCTAAGCATATTAAGATAAATACATTAAAACTCTTTTTAGATGGTACAAATGAAGGTGGTAACAGTGCACTTTTGGAACCGCACCAAAATGACCCAACCGGTACAAACTATGGTGAAATTCAAATGGAAACGGATGAACTTAAAGAATGTCTTTTGCTTTTAAATCGAGAAGGTTTAGATATTCATATCCATGTGACCGGTGATCGTGCATTTAGGGTGTGTTGTGATGCAACTGAGTTAGCAAAGAAGGAAGCATCAGCGCAAAACATCCCTTGGACAATGCAAGTTATTCTTGCCCATTGCGAAATAGTTGACCCAGAAGATATGCCACGGCCGGCAGAGCTGGGTATAACGATAAACTGGTCGTGCCAATGGTCGGGGGGTATGTTTGGTGATGGCGCACTTCCATATGTGGGTCAAGAAAAATGGGCAAGAATGTATCAGTTTAATCCAATCATCGAAAGCGGTGCGCTCGTTACATTTTCCAGTGATTGTGTTTCAAATTATGAATTACATCGAGCAGATTTATTCTTGAGCATGCAAATTGCTAATACTCGTGTTGACCCTGAATATCCGCTTGACCCTGTGATGTTTCCGGGAAGTGTCAGACCGCCTGAGTCAGCAAAACTTAGCAGAGAAAACATATTAAAGGGATACACGATAAACGGTGCGAAGCAATTGCGATGGGAAGCTCTTTTCGGATCGATTGAAGAAGGAAAACTTGCAAACATGAGCATCGTTTCAGACAACCTGTTTGAAGTTGAAGCAGACAAAATTAGCGAGATTAATTTTGATGCGGTAATTTTTGAAGGTAGAGTAATACACGGAGCAATTTTCATTTGACTCTGGCATTATCCTAAATTTTGTGATAGAATACTGCAAACTAACAAAATAGAAGAAATCTTGAGGTTAAGTATAAAAAATTTTGATATCAAAAAAGTTAATAATAAAAGTAATTATGAAAAGGTGGTGAAAAAATGATTTTGACTAGAATGGGTGACGGATTTTTCGTTGAAATGACGGAAGCCGAAGTGCGAAAGGATATTGAAGCAGGCGTTTTAGACGGCTCGAAAAAAGCAAAATGTCCACCGCTTACTGAAGATGACATTGAGAGACTGATGGATATTATTTGTGATAAAAGAAAATTTGTCAGCGTAGAGCGCGGAAATGAACTCGTGTTGACATATGACTCTCAACCGCTAAAATTCACGAGGCTTGGACTTCCGATCGCAATGCCGCAGATAATGCAAACATACGAAAGGGCGCTCATGGCCGATACGTTAGAGATGGCCTATGTGCATTACAGTGCGAAGCCGGTAAAGATAATTCTGCCGGAAGAACAATACGCGGTAGCCGAGACACTTCTCACGACAACGCCGACACTACTTTACGGCTTTATGCCAAATATCCCTATGTATACAAAACCTGACGGCCCTTGCGACAATGCGGCTGAACTCATGCCAAAAGGATTTATCAAAGAAGCGCAGGAAGCACAGATGGAAGCTGCCGCAATGCTGGAATCGGATATTATGATGCTTGGGAATGCAATGCAGGAAGCGGGCGCAGACGGGCTGGATTTTGATACGACAGCAGCAGGCGGAGATGCGGAATTTTATGCATGTCTTCGCGCTGTGGAAAGACTGAGAGAATTATATCCCGAAATGAATATAGAAGTTGGCATGGCCGGTGAATTTGTCCTCGGATTTCATGGAGAAGTTAAGTACAAAGGTGAGCGTTTGGCCGGTATGTATCCACATGATCAGTGTAAAATGATTGCACTAGCGGGCGGCAACGTTGCAGGTGCAGTAGTTAACACGAATTCCAACAGAAGTTTTCCATGGAATCTTGCAAGAGCTGTTACAATGTGCAAGTATGCTGCGGAAGTCTCTCCGATTCCGGTGCATGCAAATGTAGGCATGGGAGTTGGTGGTGTGCCGATGCAGATAACTCCTCCGATTGATTGTGTATCCAGAGCTTCAACGGCGATGGCCGAAATAGGCAAACTGGACGGATTGTAGGTGGGTTATGGCGATCCTTCGGGAATGGCTATTGTACATAGTCAAGCGTCCGGAATGGGAGGCATCAGGACGGCAGGTGATTTAGTTGCAAGGATGCAGCTGGCAAAGAACATGCGCCTTAATGATGCTAAAAAATATGTTGCGGACAAACTGAAAGTTAGCTTGCGTGACCTTACCGATGAAATTGTTATGCGCGAAGTCAGAGAGGATCTGGATATCGCGACAGTGTTCATGGGGTATGGAGCGGCGAGCAGAGGTATTGAAGCAAAAGCGAATATCGCAAAACTGCTTGATCTTAATATTAACTGCGTAGAGAAATTTAAGGATAAAACAGGAATGCGATTTAAATAGCAATTTTTTAAAAAACATTTGACAAGCTATGCAAACTGTGGTAGAGTGGCTGTAGTTTTAATAAAGGCTGTGACGGAGAGAAAGATATTCTCAATCAGTATTCCACGTGGCATGCGAATTTGCGAAGTGCCAAGTCGTTGGAAATTAGAGATACTGCGGGTGGTGAAAGCAGGTGCTGACGGATATGTAAATACACTCCTGAGCCGGTATTCTGAAAAAAATCGGAGGAGCTTTGCGAAGCGATTTTTAGTAGGAATACACGGATGCCCACCGTTATAGGGGCAAGGATTATTTGATCCGGTGAGAGGTAGCGTAAGCTACAATCAGGGTGGTACCGCGGGAAACTTATAAATCTCGTCCCTGAGCAAGTTAAATTTGCTCAGGGACTTTTGTTTTTGGGCGAGAATCAAACTTTTAACGGTAAAGGAGAAAAACATCATGTCAAACGTAAAATTTTTATCAGGAGAAAATATTCCTCTTGAAATGCACAAGGTACGTATGGTACAAAAAATCAACTTGCTTCCGGTGGAAGATCGCCTGAAATGTATGGAAGAAGCAGGCTTTAACACATTTCTTTTGAAAAGTCGAGATATATTTCTCGATATGTTAACGGACAGTGGCGTAAATGCTATGAGTGAAAATCAGTTTGCGGCAATGATGCAAGCAGATGATAGCTATGCAGGTTCAGAAACGTTTTATCGCTTGGAAAAAGTATTGCAAGATATCTTTGGTACGAAATACTTCCTGCCTACACATCAAGGACGCGCATGTGAAAATATTATCGCCGAGACGTTTGTAAAACCAAACACTTTTGCACTTATGAATTATCATTTTACAACGACAAAAGAACACATCATGAAAAATGGCGGAACCGTTGAGGAAATCATTGGTGATGAAGCAATGAAGATCACCAGCGACAATCCATTTAAAGGTGATATAGATGTGAATAAGCTAAAAGCAGCAATAAATAGAGTAGGCAAGGAGAATGTTTGCTTTGTTCGTGTTGAAGCAGGAACAAACCTTGTAGGAGGTCAGCCTGTATCTATGAGCAACATGCGTGAAGTTTCTAAAATTTGTCGTGAAAACGGCATAATGACAGTTTTCGATGCAAGTCTTTTAGCGGACAACTTGTATTTCATCAAAACTCGTGAAGCTGAGTTTAAAGATGTTGATATTAAAGAGATCACGCGTGAAATGATGGGTCTTATGGACGTTACTTATTTTTCTGCTCGTAAACTTGGCTCTGCCCGAGGTGGTGGAATTATTACGTCAAACGAAGAAGCATATGTGAAAATGCGCGAGCTGATTCCGCTTTACGAAGGATTTTTAACTTACGGTGGAATGTCGGTGCGTGAGATGGAAGCTATGGCAGTGGGTCTTGTAGAAACACTTGATATGGAAATAATCAGCCAAACTCCAATTTTTGTTGAAGCTTTGTGTAATGAACTTCAAGCAAGGGGAGTGCCTGTTGTAACTCCTCCGGGTGGACTGGGTTGCCACGTGGATGCCAGAGCGTTTTGCTCGCATATTCCGTCAGACCAATATCCGGCCGGAGCGCTTGCGGCAGCACTATTTATCGCAAGTGGAGTTAGAGGAATGGAGCGCGGTACTTTAAGTGAAAAACGTCTTGCTGATGGCACTCAACCGACTGCTTCAATGGAACTTGTGAGGCTTGCTATACCGAAACGTGTATATACACTTTCACATATAAAATACGTAGCAGATCGTCTTGAGTGGCTTTTCAAAAACCGCGAGTTAATTGGTGGTTTGGAATTTGTAGAAGAGCCAACGGTACTACGTTTCTTCTTTGGACGTTTGAAACCTACGGGCGATTGGGCAGGAAAACTTGCGGCACAATTCCGCAAAGATTTTGGCGATAGCCTATAGGGTGAGCGCGATGTTGAACAATTTATTTAGCGCATTTTCAATTAAAGGAAAAGCTATAAAAAATCGTACAGTTGTCCCTGCAATGGTGGCAAATCTTGGTGATGAATCCGGCAATGGCAATGTAACAGAAAAGTATATCGCATATCACGAAGCAAGAGCAAAAGGCGGATTTGGCCTAATCATTTCTGAAGCAAACCTTGTGACAAGCAGCGATAAAGCTTTTACGCGACCTGTTGGATTATGGAGTGATGATCAAATTGCAAGCCATGCTCAATTGACAAAGCAAGTACATAAACATGGCGCATTAATGCTCGCACAACTCCTTCATAATGGGCGGCAAACAAATGAACGTGCTGCAGGAGGTAGAATTTACGCACCTTCTGCAATAAAAGATCCCCTTGGTCCGGACATGCCTGTTGAACTTACGATACATATGATTGAAGAATTAGTTGAAGCATTTTCCGAAAGTGCGCTTCGTGCCCAAAAAAGTGGATATGACGGTGTCGAAGTTCATGGGGCACACGGTTACTTAATTGCTCAATTCATGTCGTTGCATGCAAACAAAAGAACAGATAAATATGGCGGGAATCTGATGTCAAGGCTTCGTTTCCCGCTTGAAATCATTGAAAACATACGGAAAAAGTGTGGAGAAGACTTTATAATAAGCTTTAGAATTTCAGCTGAAGAATTTGTTGAAGGTGGGCTTACAATTGAAGAAACTAAAGCAATCGCAATGATTTTGGAAAATGCAGGCATAGATATAATTAATGTGAGCGCCGGAACATATGCGTCAAGTGAAGTGATTATTCCGACTTATAACATAAAACACGGGTGGAATGTTAATTCTGCTGAAGAAATAAAAAAGGTTTGTTCAATTCCGGTCATAACAGTTGGGCGTATCAATGATCCAATAATTGCCGAAAGTATTATTAAATCAGGTAAAGCTGATTTTGTCGCAATGGGGCGTGCGTCCCTTGCCGATCCTGAATTGCCAAACAAAGCAAAAGAAGGTAGGTTTGAAGATATTCGTCAATGTATCGGTTGTACTGTTGGATGCCTTGGACGATTATACAAGGATGTGCCTATAAAATGCGTTTTGAATCCGTTTTTAGGTAGGGAAGCTGAATTCGGTTCGAAAATTGAGCAAACATCAAAAATAACAAAAGCAAAAGATGTTGCAATAATAGGCGCAGGGCCGGCAGGACTTGAAGCTGCGATAACAGCGGCTCAAGCAGGCCACAATGTGAAGGTATATGAACGCTCTGATCGTGCAGGTGGGCAATTTAGAATTGCTGCGATTCCGCCGATGAAAGGTGAAATCAGCGGTTTTTTAAGCTGGCAAGAAACACAGTTAAGAAAACTTGGTGTAGAAATTGAATTCGACACCGATGTAACGGTAGATTTTATAAAAGCAAACCCTGCTGATGTAATTATTGTGGCAACAGGCGGAGCTCCAATAGTTCCAAACTTAAAAGGCGCAGATTTGCCACATGTACATACAGCGGTAGATGTGTTAGGCGGCAAGGTGGATGTTGGTTCAAAAGTGATTATTATTGGCGGTGGGAAAACAGGAGCAGAAACTGCACACCATTTAGGTATGCAAAACAAAAAGGTAACGCTTGTAGAAATGCAACGCGGAATCGCGCTAGATGCGCCGTTTCATCCGCGGCAACAACTTTTGAATTTTCTCAGTAAGCGAAATGTAAATATCATGGTAAATACGACCGTTACTGAGATTGGTGAAGCGAGCGTTAAGGTGAGCGGAAAAACCGAGATGGAAATCCCTGCCGATGCTGTTATTTTGGCTATTGGAACAAAACCTGAAAACAAACTTGTTGAAGAATTAAAACGTGCAGGATTTGAAGTTTTGATAATCGGTGATGCTCAAGAAGTAGGCACGGTTATGGAAGCGGTTGAGCAAGGATTTGAAGTTGGAAGAATGATTTGAGTGAAATTATAAAAAACAAAAAAAATGGAAAAGGCTGAAAATGAAAAAAGTGAGAAATATTGCAAAATATGCTATAGACGTGAAAGTATATTTGTTATATAATTAGCGCTGCGTGGTAGTTATGCAATTAATTAAATTTGCTGTGCGATGATGGAGATAAAACGTGTCAAAATTAGCAATTCTAAGAGATTTTTTATATGGAATTATTATGGGGTTAACAAGCACGATACCTGGTATAAGCTTTGGGACAATTGCCATACTTTTGAATTTTTATGAAAAATTTCTTAATTCTGTCAGCCTAGTTAATATCAAGCATAATCTGGCTTTTCTTATACCACTTCTTACCGGCTGTGTAATCGGTATTTTTTCTTTTAGCAGGCTTGTTACATTTCTACTTACAAATCATGAAATGGTCACATATTTTGCGTTTATTGGTATGATTATAGGCTGCACGCCTATGATTTATAAGCGTGCGAATTTTGACGGGGTAAAACTAATAAATATCGCCGTTTTCTTATTTGCATTTTTATTTATGTTTTTCATGGCATTTATGGCGTTTATGAGTGACGAAACACATGTGAACCAAACACTTGCGCAAATTGGCGGGCTTACACCATCAGTGCTTACATGGGTGTTCTTTGCAGGATTTTTTAGTGGAATGGGCATGATGATTCCGGGGATAAGCGGTGCAATCATCTTTTTAATGTTCGGTGCTTACACCGTTGCAGTTGAAGCTGTTTCAACATTTAATGTTCCACTTATCTTAGTTGTGGGAACCGGAGTTATTCTGGGAAGTTTAACAGGTGTTAAGCTTATTAAAATAATTCTTGCACATAAACCTCAAATAGTGTATTGCGCGGTGTTAGGACTCATAATTGGGTCGGTCTTTATCATATATCCGGGCTTTACCGTGAACACAGAGGGCTTTTTTGCTATTGCTGTCGCAATAATATTTATGGTTGTTTCTATGCTGTTTTCCAGAAAAAAATAATACGGAGAATTCAGCAAAGCTAAACGTTTTGTTGCCATTCAACAACCGCGCGAAAAACTACGATGTCAGAATCAAGTTTTCTTGATTCAATAAGAGTAGTTTTATCTTTTTGCACTTTATGTACTTCGTATTTATCGCCGATAAAAAGTTGTGACACGAAATTAATATCAAAGCGAGAAATGTGATGTTCTTTCAAAATGTCAATTCCGCACGTATTTAAAACAACATCCCCATAGCGCGCATTGTTCATGTGAATATTTTGATCCAAATCAGTAACTTGCACGGAAAACACGGCAGGTTCGTTGTTTATGTCGGAATCTGAAAGCGTTGGAAGTTTGAGGTTTGCATTGTCAAGCGGCTCAAACGGGACGTAGTCTGAATCAGCAAGAAAATCTGTAACCGGTGCTAACCGGCTAATTTTGTGAGTGTCATTGTCGATTACGCACCATTTTGATGAGGCTGCAATCACAAGAGCGCCATCGGCGTCATATATATAATATCCTCGATTGACGTCAAGGTTTTTTGGCCGTTCAGGAAGCGTTGTGATTGTGAGCGTTTCACCGAAATTTGGGCTTCTTATTACCTTGAAACTCATGCGAATCATAACCCAAGTTAAGTTTTTCTCTAATAAATCGTTGTACCCGAAACCAAGCAACTCTGCATGTTCAGTTGCAATATCTTGGCAATATCCCATGATGGCACTTGGCTTTAACTGTCTGTTAAAATCAGTATCTCCGATGGCAACAGTAACTTGCCTCGTAAGTTGTAAATATTTTTTATCTATCGTGTTCATAATCGTTCTCCATATTTGGGTGCTATGCGTTATTTATAATGGTTCACTTAGCAAGTCCAAAACAATCCCCTTGCCAAAATTATATCAATATCGACCGCATTTGTGAAGACATTGCCACAATTTTATTTTAAAATTTTTATTTTAAGATTTTGTTTTACATTTTTGTTACATTTAGTAATTTACACAAAATCAACACAAAAAAAGAGTATAATAATTAGGTTAGAAAAGAACCTGAAGAGGGGATTCGGGGATATTACGACGAGAAAGAGGGAAAGAGATGAAAAATAAAAAAAATATGCAAAGATTGCTTATGCTGTTTGTCGGTATCATGGTATTGTTTGCCATGAGTTCGGTTTTGGTATTTGCAAATAATCCGATTACACAGCAAGATATTGATGAATGGTTCGAAATTAGTGATGAATATCCGGTGCGACTGATGCTTGACGGAGTTGAGCTTATTTTTCCGACAGATGTTACGCATCCTGCAATCATTCGTGACAGGACTTTAGTTCCGGCAAGAATAGTTTTTGAAACGATGGGTGGTTCTGTTGATTGGGATGAGGAAAATCAAGAGGTACACATAAACTATGGCGACTCTTTTGTAACTCTTACAATAGATTCAAATTTAGCCTTAGTGAATCAACATGAAGAAGTACTTGATGTTCCGGCAATGATTATCGCAAGACCCGGCGAGTTATATGGCAGTACGATGGTACCGGCAAGATTTGCGGCTGAAGCACTTGGTGCTGATGTTGATTGGTGCGAAGATGAAAGAATAGTTTTTATTATACCGCGTGAAGTTGATGAAAACGAAGAGCCTGAAGAGAATGGTGAGGATAACACATCTTCAGGAAATAATGAAAACGGTGAAGAATGGGAGCCCCGCGGCAATTTGCCGGCAGGTTTTGCCCCTTTACCAAGAATGACTGAAGCGGCGGCCAGGCATCTGATATTTATTGATATTGGACACGGCGGAAGAGATCCCGGGACTATTGGCGATAGAGGTCTACCAACTCAACTTTATGAAAAGACAGTTAATCTGCGAGTTGGACTTTATTTGAGAGACTTTTTAACTGAAGCGGGTGCTAACTTTTATATGAGCAGAACGACTGATATTCATATTCCTGCAGCAAATCGGGCGTATAGAGCCAACGAACTTGGAGCTACTTTGTTTGTGTCAATACACAACAATGCGTCAAGTACAAATCCGAATGCGAGAGGAACGGAAGTCCTTTTCTACAGTAAAGTTGACGAATACGAACGCACAGAGGGAGATCTTTTTGGTATATACAGCAGAGATGTTGCGCGTGCAATACAAAGAGAGATGGTAAGAGCTCTTGGCACTTATGACAGAGGTACAAGAAATGCTCCGCGCTTGATTGTTTTAAATCGTGCAGAAATGCCTGCCGTTGTAGTAGAGGGTGCATTCCTTTCAAATGCACAAGACCTTGCGCTTATAAGGCGAGATGATTATGCGATACGTTATGCATACGCCGTTGCAAAAGCGCTTATTGAAATTATGAACGCGACGTTTAGGTAAGGGTTCCGAAGCTCATTCGGAAACAGTTACAAAAACGCTAAATACGAAAAAAATAAAATGCGCAGGATTTTTGCTTTATAACAAGGCGTGCGAATGAGTAAGGACAGGAGCGTACCAGATAGTACGTGACTGACGAACGAATGAGCAAC
>JGI20163J15578_10000713_pt1 | contig 13742 bp, 16 predicted proteins | sample TergutCu122P1_FD_15578 | JGI IMG/M metagenome (IMG submission 15578)
TGAGAGGTCAAAGAACTTGATTTGAGTTTTTGTAAGAGTCAAAACTTTTGATTTGGAGCTTCTGTAAGGGTAAAGTGCTTTGGAGTGAAGTTTTTTGCAAGCTTACAAAGTGAAAAGGAATTAAGGGGTAGCAACTTGTGAAAAAAATTATTTCAGTATTGTTGGTTTTACTTTTGAGTTTGGCTTTAGCTGCATGTGGGGAGCCGGCGGCAGAACCGGCACAGGTACAGGGCAGAATAATCTTATCAACGACAACAAGCACATATGACTCAGGTTTATTGGACTTTCTGTTGCCTATCTTTACTTTTGAAACAGGTTGGAATGTGCAAGTTATATCTGTTGGAACCGGTGCGGCTTTGCAGCACGGGCGTGATGGAAATGCCGACGTTGTTTTAGTACATGCGCGTGCCCTTGAAGATCAATTTGTGGCTGACGGATATGCCGAAAGACGTTATGATATCATGTACAATGATTTCATAGTTATCGGACCAAGTTATGGCGGCATTACACACAACAGTGATGTGGAAGCGACTTTCAGAACAATTTTGGATGACAGCTTGCTATTTATATCAAGAGGTGACAATTCGGGCACTCATGTGCGTGAGTTGGATATTTGGCGAGCTTTTGAACTTTATGATGTTCGTCAAAACAACCCAAATTACCTTGAAATCGGTGAAGGCATGGGGCTTACTATCAACATGGCGATTGAAATGGGCGCTTTTACATTGTCGGACAGAGCAACTTGGTATAACTGGCCGAATAGGGGAGCGCATATAATTGTTTGTGAGGGGCATCCGGATTTATTAAATCAATATGGCATTATGATTGTAACTACTACTGTGGAGCCTGAAGGGGCGAGAGCGTTTGTGGACTTTCTGATTGGTGAACAGGGTCAATATCTGATAGGAACTTTTGGTGTTGCCGAATTCGGTGCTCCGTTATTCTTCCCTGAGGCGAGATAAATTTATGTTTGAATTATTATTAGACCGTGAACTATTAGGAATTATTGGGCGGACACTACAGATGACGCTGGCTTCCACGTTTATTGCTTTTTGCATAGGCGTGCCTTTTGGTTTTTTGCTGGAAAGAATAGTTTTTCCGGGGAAAAAGTTAGTTGTAGCCATAAATCGCACGTTGATGGCGATGCCACCGGTTGTAGCGGGTTTAATAGTTTATATAATGCTTAGGCGTCAAGGGCCTTTTGGCGAATGGGGCATGTTGTTTAGCTTGGAAGCGATGATTATTGCGCAAGTTTTGCTTATTACGCCAATAATTTGTGGCATGACCCATACTTCGGCAACTAAAAATGCACCTCAAATACGCGCGTTTGCATATACTATGGGTGCAAACAAATTGCAAACTCAATGGTTAATGATCAGAGAACTGAGTAACGAAATTTTCTTTTTTGCAGTTGCAGGTTTTGGCCGCGCTATGAGTGAAGTAGGGGCGATTATGATGGTGGGCGGAAATATTCGTTTTCACACACGTACAATGACTACTGCGATTGCGCTTGACGCGCGCAGAGGGCACTTTGACGAGGCACTTATGCTTGGCGCAATTCTTATGATTATTGCTTTTCTCATACAGATGACAGGTAGTTTTTTAATGCGAAGGGAGGCACGAGTTGATGAGAATTTCTAATTTGACAAAAAGCTTTCCTAACTTCTCTTTGGACTGGCAAAAGGATATGTATTTTGATAAAAAAATTTATGGAATAATTGGCGCAAACGGCTGTGGAAAAACTACGTTTATGAAGATGCTCGCAGGACTTATTAAGCCCGACAGCGGAGAAATCGACTATGGAGATTTGACACAGCAAGATGTGACAATGATATTTCGCAAACCATATATGATGCATGATACCGTGTATCGCAATTTGATTTACCCTCTTTCAGTCCGCAATATTCAGCCGGATAAAGATAAAGTCGAGTATTATTTGGAGCTTGCAGGGCTTTCTGATAAGCGAGATCAATATGCGCCGAGCCTTTCCGGTGGAGAGCAGCAAAAACTTTCGTTTATTCGGGCATTAATTTTTTCGCCGAAAGTCGTTTTAATTGACGAAGCTTTTTCAAATATGGATATTGAGAGCGTGACAATGTTTGAAAATTATATACTTGAATCGCAAAAAGAATCGCAAAGAACATGGATTGTTATCAGTCATCAATTTTCAAATATTAAGCGTTTATGTGAATTTCTGTTTTTCATGCACAAAGGTAGAGTTGAAGCTGATGGGCCTACAAGCGAAGTCTTGTTTTCGCCTGAAAACCCTAACCTGCAAAAGTATCTACACTTCCAAGCGCTTTAATTGAATGAATCCTCTAAATTTCAAACTTAGAGTAGCGTTTTTGTTGACAAAATAAACACAATGCAAACAAATAAATTAATTCGCAATTTTCTTTTAAAAACCCTCGGCTATAGTTGACTTTTTTTGTCTGATATGATAAAATCATGATAACTGAAAAGGGAGATAGAGATATGCTAATTACTAAAGAATGCGATTATGGCGTGAGAATTATTCGAGCATTGTCAACAGGAGAAAAAATGACAGTAGAAGCTATTTGCAAGGAGGAACTTATCCCTGAGCAATATGCTTATAAGATTATAAAAAAATTAAATCGTGCCGGTTTTGTGAAGAGTTTGCGTGGACGCGACGGCGGATATCAACTGTGCAAGTCTTTAGATTCGTTTACATTATACGATGTAATTGTCGCTATTGACGAAAATTTATTCATATTTGAATGTTTGCGAGAAGACAAACCTTGTACGCGTAAGGAAGAAATGGGGTCGTGTGCAGTTCATATTGAACTTGACCGTCTTCAAGCGCTGTTGGGCAGTGAAATGCAGAGAAAAACTGTGCAACAAGTATTTGACGACGCAGATTTATCTTCACTCCATTAAAACCCGGTTAAAGCCAAATGACATCAAAACCTTGTTGTGTAGCAAGGTTTTTTCTTTTTGTGTTGTCTAATTGATATTTCCATTGCTAATTAGCAAAAATTAAGGTATCATAGAAGAGTATGAAAAAATCAATATCGCTAATTTGAGCGGTAATGCTGATGGAGATATAAATTATGAAACCAATTATAGGGTTTTACGGATTTTGGGTGTATTTAACTTATGCAAGTTTAATATCGGCGATGATCGGAATTTTCTTTGCGATCTATGGCTATATTACATATGCGCTTATTTGTCTTATGATTTCCGGCATTTGTGATACGCTTGACGGGCGAGTTGCAAGTCTGAAATCGAGAACTGACCGTGAAGTAGGTTATGGGATACAACTTGATGCCCTTGCCGATGTAGTTGCTTTTGGTGCACTTCCTGCAGTAATCGGATTTATGATTGGGCAGGAACAAGGCTCCGTTGGCACTGCAAGTAAAATAATTTTTGCGGTGTATGTTTTAGCGGCTCTTATTCGGCTTGCATATTTTACTGTGATTGAAGTGGAGCTTCAGGGCAAAAAAGAAAAACGCCTGTATTATGAGGGTCTTCCTGTGACAATTGTAGCCCTTATAATTCCTGTTGTGTATGCAGTTTGCACGATATTTGACCTTCCGCTATTTCCGATTTATAACGTGTTGCTTGCTGTTATAGCGATTGCGTTTGTAGTAAGAATTAAGGTTTATAAGCCGCAGGGTAAGATGAAAGTTTTACTTTGCCTGATTGGAGTTCCAATACTTATTTTTATCATTGTGAATGGAGTTATGTAAAACATGAGTGTAAGTGATTATGACACTATTGAAATATCTACGAAAGATAATATTGGTGTGAAATTTTTATATAAGAGTATACCGGGTAGGATGTTTTTGCGCATTTTAGTAAGGCCGGCGATGTCAAGACCCTTCGGCACGCTGATGGAGCGTAGAGTGTCCGCCTCTTTAGTTCCCAGATTTGTAAAACGAAATAAAATAAATATGAAAGAGTATAAACAAGTTAAATATAAATCATTTAACGACTTTTTTGTGCGTGAAGTAAAGAAGGAGTTCAGACCTTTTTCAGATAATGCTAATGAAGTTGTTGCGCCTTGCGATGGGAAGTTAACGGCGTATCCTATTACTGAAGACAATGCGTTTCATATTAAAAAATCCACATACGATATTTATAGTATTCTTAAAGACAAAAAGCTTGCAAAGGAATTCATAGGCGGAGTTTGCTGTATTTTCAGATTAACGCCTGATGACTATCATAGGTATTGTTTTATTGACGATGGTGTGATTACCTCCAGCAAAAAAATTAAGGGTGTTCTTCATACCGTTAGACCTATTTCTAATGACAGGTACAATGTATATACTCAAAACTCAAGAGAGTACGCAGTGCTTGAAACAAAAAATTATGGTAAAATCGTTCAAATGGAAGTGGGAGCACTTTTTGTCGGACGTATTTCAAATTCGGCAATAAGTGGTGAGTTCAAACGTGGCGATGAAAAAGGGATGTTTGAATTTGGCGGTTCTACTGTAGTTGTATTTTTTCAAAAAGATAAAGTGATAATTGACGATGTAATATATAAAAATACCCAACAAAATAAAGAAACCATTGTCAAAATGGGTTATAAAATCGGCACAAAAATATGAACATCACCTCTCAATTTTTAATTGTTGTGGCGGCAATATGTTGGGGATTGCTAGGGGTAGTTACCAGACCACTTACAGAAGCAGGCATGTCAGTTATAGATATGGCAGCAGCTCGAAGCATGATTGCAGCAACATGCTTTATTTTTATCTTATTAATTGTCGACAAGGAAAAACTCCGAATCAAACTAAAGGACGTGTGGATATTTGTTTGCATGGGTTTGTTTGGGTTCATCCTTACAAGTGTTTTTTATATCACGACTATGAACTTAATCTCATTATCTGTTGCGTCGATACTATTGTATACTGCGCCATATTTGGTAATGTTACAATCAGCCTTAATTTTTAAAGAAAAAATTACAATTAACAAAATTAGTGCACTTCTCATTGCTTTCACCGGATGTGTTATGACTATCGGAATTGACCGTGTAGAAGTTCCGATTGTCGGAATATTTACAGGAGTAATTGCGGCGCTTGCATATTCGCTCTATACTATTTTTGGGAAATTCGCATTAAAAAAATATAGCCCACTCACTACAACAGTATATCCTGCAATTATGGCTAGTATTTTATTGATTCCGTTTTTTGATCATGGGAAAATAATATATATTGCAAGTGCCTCAAATGAAAATTTGATTAATCTACTTGTCCTTTCCGTTCTTCTTACTGCATTTCCAAGCATGTGTTATGTAAAAGGGCTTGAAAAACTTGAGCCCGGCAGGGCGTCAATCATATCCTTTGTTGAGATAATCGCTGCAGCAGTTGTCGGCATAGTTATATTTAGCGAGATGTTGTCAGTTACGAGAATATTTGGCATGGCACTTATCTTTATCGCGCTTATAATTCTAAATCTGCGACGCAAAGCGCAGTAAAATCCCAAAATCACAGCATATTTGTTAGTGAAATTCCACAGAAAAATCAACATTTCAAACTGCACACTTGTGGACAAACCAATTTGTCTGGTGTAGAATTTTCTAAAACCGAATGTTTCGAATTGTAAAAGTGGAGTCTGAAAATGGAACATAGCGTATTAAAAAGTTTTGTAAAATTTGTAGGACTTAATACTATAGGCACAGTTATGACGGCTGTGTGTATTTTGATTGACTATTGGTTTATTGCAACGGCAATGGGAACTGATGGTTTAACCGCCTTTAGCTTTGCCGTTCCTACATTTGGCATTGTATATGGCATCGGGGTTATGCTTGGCGTTGGGGGCGGCGCAAAATATGCTGAGCTTAGGGCCGGTGGCGAAAATGACTTGGCAAGCAAGTTTTTTACGTTAACGGTTAAAGTATGTTGTGTTTCTGTAATCCCTTTTATTTTAGTCGGCATTTTTTTCTCGACACAATTAGGTGCGCTTTTAGGTGCAGAGGGACATATTTTGCCGATGTCAGTTGATTATTTGCGTATGATTTTAATTCTTTCACCTTGTTTAATCTTTTATGCTGCGTTTGAAAGCTTAGTACGCAACGATAATGCACCTAAGGTGGCAATGATTGCATCGGTCACATTTAGCGTGATGAATATAGTTTTAGATTACTTTTTTATTATGGTTTTCAAGTGGGAAATGCTTGGTGCAGGTCTTGCCACAACTGTAGCCGCAGCCTGCGGGGTAGTTATTTTGCTTGCTTACTGGGGTTCGAAAAAGTCGAATTTTAAATTTGTCAAAACACGTTTCATGCTCGGGCATACGGCAGAAATTTGCCAAATTGGGGGACCATCGTTTATAACGGAATTTTTATCGGGATTTATTCTTATCACGTACAATCTAACATTTGCAAGATTGGCGGGTAATGTGGGCGTTGCAGCATTTGGAATTGTTTCAAGTATATCGTATGTAGTGCAATATCTCTTTATAGGTTTGGGGCAAGGAATTCAACCTATGGGGAGCTACTATTATGGAACAAAAAATAACAAAAATCTGATCAAAACCTTGAAGTACGCATTTTTCACAAGCACAGGGATTGCCGCAATTAGTATCGCTATATTGTTCTTATTTACGGATGCGATTACGATGGCGTTTAACTCTGAGCAAGACATGAAATTGGCAGAGCTTTCAAACTTTGGGATCAGAATCTTTTTCCTTGCCTTTGGATTTTATGGTGTAACTGTCATAATTACGGCATTTTTGAGCGTAACAAGTGCACCCAAAATCGCGTTAGTGATATCAATTCTTCAAAATGGCGCACTACTTATTCCGACTGTGTTGATTTTGTCACAATACTTCGGAATTACAGGCGCATGGCTCTCATTCCCTCTTGCAGAGTTAGCGCTTTCAATTGCAAGTATCATTATTTTAGTTTGCGTCACAAAACGTCACAAAAAGAAGCTTGAGGAAGTCTGAGGAAAGCTGAGTTGAGAAAAGCCGGGTTTGATTTATATATGAAAATCAGTTATAATTTTCATATTCACATATTATGGACAAAATTGATTGGGGTCAAAGTATATACTAAAGAGAAACGAGGCTTAAATGAAAAAGATATATTTATTATTGGTAATTATTCTTGCGCTTAGTTTAGTTGTGGGTTGTGGCACAGATTCGAATGATGTGAAGCGTGTAGGTGATGCAGAATTTGGATTTTTAACTATCCCGACGGACTGGGTGGATTTTAGGGACATTGGAATGACCGAAAGTGGAATTCCACATATTGGGTTTAGAAGTGCAACAGGTTCGATTATAAATCTTGTTACACGTGAAGGTGTTGATTTTGAACAATTTATGCAGGATATGGGTGCGGAATATGACTTAGTGCAAATTGATGGCTATGATGCATTCCGGACGCACATATATTTTGAGGGGCATGAGATGCACCTTTATGGATGGTATTTTCAAGATGCGAATTCAATTTTCAGAATCATTATAGCGGAAGGATTTACTGATGAAATTGCGCAAGTGAAAGAAATTGTTGAAACTACGTTTTCGGTTTCTCGCTAACATTTGATTTGATTATGGCGTAAAATGGTTTCAGATAAATTTGGAGAAATTATATGATAAGTCAATATACAAGAACAGAGCTAATATTTGGAACTGAAGGAATGGAAAAATTATTTAATTCCAAAGTAGCAGTTTTTGGTGTTGGCGGCGTTGGTGGATATGTTGTTGAAGCGTTTGCGCGAAGCGGTATCGGAAAAATTGATTTGTTTGACAATGACAAAGTTTGCATTACGAATTTAAACAGACAAATTATTGCAACAAGAAAAACGCTGGGGCAATACAAAGTTGACGTAGCAAAGGAGCGTATACACGAAATTAATCCTGATGCAATAGTTGGTGCTTATAAAATGTTTTATGTGCCTGACACGTCACATGAGATAGATTTATCACAATATGATTATGTAGTCGATGCAATCGATACAGTTTCAGGAAAAATAGAGCTTGTTGTTAAGGCAAATGAATGTAACGTACCCTTGATAAGCTCCATGGGTGCCGGAAATAAAGTTGATGCATCGGCTTTTCAAGTTGCAGACATATACGAAACTTCTGTGTGTCCTTTGGCAAAAGTTATGAGGCAGGAATTAAAAAAACGCGGTATTCCGGGATTAAAAGTTGTGTTTTCAAAAGAACCGGCACTTACGCCACTTGATATTTCAAACGATGCTACAAATGATGTTGCAAATGATATTACAATACAACGTGCACAAAAGAGGCAAGTGCCCGGAAGCAATGCATTTGTGCCGGCGGCTGCGGGACTTATAATCGCAGGGGAAGTTATTAAAGATCTGACGAAGTTCGTTAGACCGCAATGATGTGAAATTGCTTTTTTAAAAAAATATGGAGACGCTAATTTGGAAGAAAAATATTTTGAATATGGTGAGCAAGAGATAGTTTACCTAAGCAAAAAAGATAAAAAATTAGGTGAAGCAATTGAGAGAATCGGGATTATAAAGCGTGAAGTAAATCCCGATTTATTTTCGTCGTTAGTTGAGAGCATTGTTGCACAACAAATTTCAGCAAAAGCGGCAGTAACTGTAACCAATAAATTGTATGCCATTTGTGATATGAACAGCGAAAAACTTTTCGCACTGTCTTTGGAAGAAATTCAGGCTTGCGGGATGTCAATGCGAAAAGCTAGTTATATCAAAAATATTGCAGAAGCGGCGGTAAAGAAAGACATAGATTTTGAAACACTGCAGGCAAAAACAAATCAGGAAATTATTGACACGCTAACAACAATAAAAGGAGTAGGCGTTTGGACAGTTGAAATGCTCCTGATTTTTTCTCTGAAACGTTCCGACGTAGTTAGTTATGGTGACTTAGCAATCCGGCGTGGTATGATGAAACTGTACGGCTTAAAAGAACTGCCAAAAGAAAAATTTTTGCGATATGCCAAGCGATATGAACCGTACGGCTCAATAGCCTCTTTATATTTGTGGCATATTGCAAGCGAAGCTTGAAAATCAAAGCACTCAAGAATTTTTGGATAGATAAAAACATACACTCTGAAAAATTGATTTCACTAGGAAGAAAGGAAGTGGACTTGCATGAAAAAAATATTAATTTTATTTTTATCGATGACAGTAATAATTTTAACCGCTACAACATCGGTTTTGCTTGCCAATAGCGAAACTACTTTGACAGCACATTTGGTGAATTTCAGAATATTTGTTAATGACGCAGAACGCAACTTTACCTATCCCATTGTTGTAATAAACGACAGGACGTATGTTCCTCTACGAGAGGTTGGTGAAGCTTTGGGTATGGATGTAGAATGGTGTGCGGAGAGTCGAAAAATATCAATGAACAATTTCCAAGGAAATAGTGAAAATGAAAGAAAAGCGTTTGAACGGCCAAACGCAACAGAGGGCATTTTAAGCACCGGTATTAGATATGTTTTTGATAGCACGAATTTTAGTGTAAATGATTTTATTGAACAGAATTTTGGCATATATGAGAATATTGATTCTACAGTGATTGCAAAAACACCTACTGAGGTTGCTGAATTAGGACAATATTACTTACATCCATCTATACGTGAGAGAAGACCCACTATTGGTGAATCATTTGGTATAAATGTATATTATTGTTCTGAAACAGATAGTTGGGTATTGCAGTTGTTTTTACCCGGGTTTGAAGGTCTTCCCATACCTGGAGTAGAAAGAATATTAGTTATAAATCGCCTAGATGGAAGTATGAAAAGTTATTTTTAATCGTATATTCTATCAAAAACTTCAAATTAACCTTTTACGGTTTTTGAGCACTTAGAACCCTATTTCAAAACATGTAACAAGAGCCCTGCATTTTAATTGTGGGGCTTTTGCATATTGCAAACCAGTTGCTTTTAATGGCTCGCCCGAACCGTCAAAAACCACCAAAGCGGTTCGGGAGTCGGCGTACCTTTGCTATTTCATGCAAGTACGCCTACTTCGCCTGTTTTTCCAAACTTCCCTAAACAGGCGGCGAGCCAACCCGCAAAAAACCGATTTTCCGCTGTACTCTAGAAATTTGCTCTGCACCATGAGCTAGTCCTGCTTATAACGGCTAAAGATGGGCTTTACATGGTAAAAAAATATCTTTCAAAGTAAACAGTCTTTTGATATACTGGCAATACATAAAAGGCTTATATACGGATATTGCCTTACAACTATCAAGGATTTCGCTTCGCAGGCGAATACTGGGATGCCGAAACAGGAACATATTACCTAAGGGCGAGGAATTTTAATCCGCGTACTGGTAGATTCACACAACCTGACCCGCATTGGAATATCGGTAATATGATATTCGGCGACAGCCCAACTATGCGTAATGGACGTATGATGCCGAATCGCAACTCAATTATGCAAGCTAGTAATTTATTCGTATATTGTATTAATAATCCAGTTAAGTGGAATGATCCTGACGGTACATTTATTATAAATGCAATACAAATGGCATTTATAGTGCGCACCACTACCACGGTGGCTATGGCACACACATTAGGAACGTCTGTAGGCGCGCCAAGTGGTAATGATGCTATTAGAACAGGTTTTGACGTTATTGAGACCAGAAGGTTACTTTATAGATATGGAATAGTACAACCGTATACGAGATTTCGGACGTTTCGTGGTGCTGTGTATGCATGGGCGCGGACGTATTTCCCAAAATCTGGTCCTACCGACAGAGTCGAGCATGGCTATAGAGGTAGTGAATGGGGAACATGGCTTTTCAGAGATGATGCTATAGGCAGGTATATGTTTGGTGCGAGAGCAGAGGATAAACACCGCGGTTGGAATACGGTTAATATTTGGACGATAAATAAAACATACACAGTTGTGGGCTGGATACATACACACCCAAACGATGGTCGGTATGTTAGTAGAGTTCTTGGTCATGGTGAACGTTTCACTTATGCAGATGGGCGTGTTACACTTTCTGTTGGAGCTCCGGGGTTTGTAGTTACACCGCGTGGTGTGGTTCGCAAGATAGATACTAGCTGGACGGACACTCCGGATACTGCAAGACACACACTAATAGAACATGGCACGCAAGGCGTGACTAATTTCATGAATTTGGAACATATTCTTAGATTAATGTAGGCGGCTTAGTCGGAAAGGAAAAGATGATAAAATGAAAACAAAAATAATTTTTCTTCTGTTGGTTACATCGATTATTTTAACAATAGCCACTCCTGTTATGTTTGCTAACAGTGAAAGTGCATTAACAGTGCATCTTTCAGACTTCAGAATATTTATAGATGAAGAAGAAGAACAGGTCATTTTAACTCCAATTGTTACAATCAACAATAGGGCATATCTGCCATTGAGAGATTTTCGGTATTTTCTAGGCATGGATGTAACATGGTGTGAAGAGAAACGCAAAATATTTTTGGCAAGTCCTCAGAAAATCGAAAAAATTGAAACTGGAGAATTTGAAATGCCAAGTGAATCAGAAGGAGTTTTGAGTACTGGCATTAGATATGCGTTTGATGCTAAAGATTTTAACCTAAACGATTTCAGGGAACAAAATCATCTAAATGTATCGGTTAGAAATTTAGATGCTAAAGTTATTGCCGAAACACCGACTGAAGCGGTAGAACTCGGACAGTTTTACTTACACCCATTGATACGCTATCGCGATCCAAGCTTGGAAGCAAGCTTTCATATCAATGTTAGCTACTGTTCTGACACAAACAATTGGGTATTAGAACGAATTTTCCCGAACCCTATGCCAGGGCAACTAGGAATTTTAGTTATCAATCGCTTAGACGGTCGTATGAGAACATATTACTCATTTTATGGGTATGATCCTTACTTGCGAAGAGATATAACGGTTACTGCGTCTGTGGTGCAGTTTAGAATATTTGTAGATGGAGAGGAACGGCACTTTATTAACCCCATTGTCTCAATAAATGATACCACAAAAGATATGATTTACGCCCCGTTAAGAGAGATGGCAGAAGCTTTGGGTATGGAAGTGAGCTGGTGTGAAGAAAATCGAGAGATACGGCTTATAAATTCACAGACACCGGGGAAAAATGGCGATAAAGAATTTGAGCGACCAAGAGCAACGGAAGGATTTCTCAGCAATGGCGTTCGATATGCTTTTATTGATACGGAATTCAGTTTAAACGATTTCATTGAGCGAAATTTTTTCACTCGTGCCCGAAGTATTGATACTGTTTTGGTCGCCGAGACACCTATTGAAGCTGCGGAGTTAGGGAAATATTATTTGCATCCACCTTTGCACGGACTAGCACCATATCGTTTGGAAAGCTTCGGCATCAATGTGCGTTATTGCAATGACACAGATAATTGGATATTACAGTTATTTTTCCCGGACGGTGATCCGTTTTTAATGGTAGGAGTACCGGGAATTCTTGCAATCAACCGCTTGGATGGTACTGTGGTAATGCATAATTCAAGCGGCAGGCTGTCGTATTGGGAGATTGAATGGTAACAAAAAAGCACGACCTCACTTACGTACGGAAACCTGACATGCTGTAATACCTAATGTAACGAAAGGCTAAATAACAACAATTTTCAAAACATGTAACAAAAGCTCTGCATTTTCGGATGTGGAGTTTTTCATTCCGCAGACAATTTATTTTTTAATTGGCTCGCCCGAACCGCCCAAAACCCGAGTAGCGGTAGAGCAAATAGTAAGTCGCGTGGTTATTTTTGAACTCGGTGGAGAACGACACATGCTAATTGTTGACGTGGCTGATTTTGGCGGGGAATGGCGTATATCGCAGTTCGGCGGAAACCTTGGTGCGCTTCGAGCCGTTGCTCCGGCTATGCATGGAATTATACCGCCTGAGTTTGTGGATGCAATTCTTGAAGAAATCGACTTTTGATATATGAATTTGAAAATTTTTCTTGACATGGCTATTCCAATTTGATATATTATCTTGGTAATGAAGAAGAAGTTATCCGCTTCTCACCTTACGGGCAATGCTTTTAGGGTTAATGATACAAATTCACACATGATGTGTTTTTCGAAGAGCGGGTAAACTTTATCCGCTTTTTTGTTTACGTTGTTTTTTGAGGTTAAAAAATAGGAGGTGCAGTAGTATTTTAAAGGAAAATCTAATCAACGAGGAAATTCGTGATAAGGAACTTCGCATAATTGACAGTGATGGAACTCAACTTGGAATTATGTCACTTGAGCAAGCACTTGATCTTGCAAATGAAAGAAAACTTGACCTTGTGAATATAGCTCCAACTGCGAGTCCGCCGGTCTGCAAAATTCTGGATTATGGAAAATACAGATATGAACTTCAAAAGAAAGAAAAAGAAGCTAAGAAAAAGCAGAGAATAATGCAAGTCAAAGAGATACGGCTTAGCACTTTTATTGAGGAGCACGATATCAAAGTCAAAGCTCACACGGCTTCAAAGTTTCTTAAAGATGGCGACAAAGTAAAGGTGAGCCTAAGATTTAGAGGACGAGAAAAGGATTATGCCAACAAAGGCCTTGAAGTCATGCACAAATTTGCAGAGCATATCGCTGAAGTCGGAGCTGTTGAAAAGAAACCGGAATTCGAAGGCAGAAGTTTAATCATGGTTATTGCACCAAAAATAGATAAAGAAAAACAAGAGAAAGACAAATAAAGAGCAAAGTGATAAAGTCAATGAAATACAGGAGGATTTATTAGCATGGCTAAAAATAAAACTAAAATGAAGTCTCACAGAGGGGCTCGCAAAAGATTTAGATTAACAGCAACAGGGAAAGTGAAAAGAAACAAAGCATATAAGAGCCAT
>JGI20163J15578_10000714_pt1 | contig 13720 bp, 10 predicted proteins | sample TergutCu122P1_FD_15578 | JGI IMG/M metagenome (IMG submission 15578)
CATAAATGAAGCTCTCAATGGCTTTCTTAGTGTCTTTGTAAGAAAGGTTCCCTTTTTTAACAAAGGCAGAAAGGTATGTGTCGAATGAAGAAAATGCTTGCGCTCCCGCCCACTCGTTTTGCATGATGCCTAGGAAGTTAACCATCTGGTTACATAGGATGGGTAAATGTTTGGCAGGAGCGGAGGAAATTCTTCCTTCGATACCGCCTAGTCCTTCTTGGATTAATTGTCTAAGAGACCAACCGGCGCAATACCCGGTAAGCATTGATAGATCATGGATATGAATGTCCGCATTTCTGTGAGCATTTCCTATCTCACTATCATAAACCTCTGACAGCCAATAGTTAGCAGTCATAGCACCACTGAGGGATAGTATAAGACCACCGATAGAATAAGTTACTGTAGAATTCTCTTTAACTCTCCAATCTTCTATGTTAACATAGCGATTGACTACATCGGCATAGTCGATGAGAGTCTTGTGGGTGTTTCTAACTTTCTCCCTTTGCTTACGGTATAGGATGTAACTCCTGGCTACTTCTGTGTACCCTGTTTTGATTAGAACAGCCTCAACACTGTCCTGAATGGTTTCAATGGCAATAAGCCCATTTTCGATTTTTGGGGAGTAGTCTGCCGTGACTCTTAATGCCAGCATATCTAATATGTCCCCGGTGAAATTTTCCTCGTTGGCTTCAAAAGCAGACTTTATAGCAAGTCTAATCTTACCTAAATCAAAATCTACTATTTTGCCATCTCGTTTAATAATTTGGTACGTTTTTTCTTTCATGATTTGTCTCCTTTTCTATCATTATGAAAGTTACTTTATGCTCAAGCCTAAGAACAAAAAAAGAGCCACAAGGAAGATTAGAAACTTCTCAAGTGACTCATTATCTTTTACTGCTCCAAAAATGGCTACAAACTTAATACACTTATATTGTACCATAAAATAGAGAAAATGTCCACAATTTAGAAATTTCAATATCTTTTTTTACCGGAAAATTTTTGTAACAAAAAACACACAGGCTCAGGTAACCTCTGTGCTTTTTGTGGTCTGTTTTACGAAAGGAGAAGTTTACTTCGCGAAGTCGAAGCGCATAGCGAGAAATGTTTATCAAGCTTCAACTAAGTAACCTCATAGTTATTATAACAAATTATAAAAGAAATGTCTATATCTTTTGCCTATATTTTATATATTTATAAAAAAATGTCAAGACAGCAAAACAGAAGTCGCTCTGTGTTTGCTCAACCATCTCTCAGGAAAGTATTCGCTTTCTCAGTTACCCGTCTAAGAGGAAAACCAACAAAACACATGCGGATCTTCAAGGTGAAAACATGCACAAAAACAGGTGCGTTTCCCATGTTTTATATACACATTTACTAATTTTTCTTGTTTTGTGATAATCTTTACTACTCTTACTGCTTCTGTCTTATTCCACTCATATTCGTGAAGCACTGATGTTTATTGGCTTTGCGCCCTGTCAACCCCTATTTTTCAACTATCGTACAAATAAATATTTGTCGTAGAGATTGCCCCTTGTCCGTAAATTTTCTCCTAGTATATGAACGTATGCACCCTGCAAAAATAGGGATCTTTTTCTTCTTCTACCTCTCCGATCGGATTGATTATTCCACATTCTTTACAAGTTAACCTTATCTCATTCACTCCACCTCCAATAAAAGCATAACTTGCTTCAAAGTTTGTACTTTCGCAATCGGTACATTTCAAGTATAACTTCGTTTGTTTTGCCATAACTTCAATCTCCTTTCACACAACGTTATAAACACCAGAATCTCTTGCATAGATACCCTACTGTGCCGCTCTTTCTTTCAGTAGTTTCTTCATATTAGAATACTCTTCAATAATCTCTTGGCTAATCTCCGTGGAACCACCTACCTTATCAGGATGATAGATTTTCATCAACTGATTGTATTGTCTTTTCAAAGCTCTTTCCGTAGTAATACCTGAAAAATAAGTTGACTCATCTTCTGCTTTCCGGAAAACTTTCAGCCTCGGCAATGGAATCTTAAATTTATTGAGTTTTTTAATGGTATTAGCAACAGTGATGTGAAGTGGTTGCCAAATGTAATCTCGAAAGCATCCATCCTCTCCAACCTTGTTAATAGCCTGTTCAAGCGTGTACGAGTCGTTTAGGCACAACTTATCTTTAACTAATTTTAAAACGAAGGGATTGCACTGTGCAAATGAAGCTATTCCTTCTATATTATAGTATCTCATTTCAAACCGGGAAAACCGGGTCTTTAGCTTCTCCCTATCCCGCAAGGAGATTTTGTAAAGTAAAACCCCATCAAGGTACCTTCTGCATCCTATGTAGATTCTATAAAAGAGATATATTACGCCGGTAATCAAGATGAAAAATACAATGGGGATAATAAAGGAAATCAGCAAAGCGAGCACGTTGACCGAATGTGTCTGTGTAATCACGTCCGGCATTGTCCTAATTTGTACGCTAATGGTATGATTTACTATTCCTATTACGAAAGCATTTAGAAATAAAGAGAGGAACACATAAAGAATCAAGATGTAAGATGTCCTAATCCTAACCATACCATAATTACTGAATTGTAGTTCTCTTTTTCTCTCCATGATCTCATCTAAGCGTAAATAAGAATCATATATTGGCGTAAAATGCTTGATAAGCTGATCAACAATTTCTATAGCTTTATTATTATCCATGTCGCAGCACTCTCCTATAAGAAAATTATAACATTTTTTTAACAAAAAAAAAAGCCTACTGCAATCAATTTTTGATGCTATAGGCTTTTTAGGTGTTAGACAGTAGGATCATCATTCCAATATTTTTCGGATTCCTCCGAAGTGGTATTTAATCCAAACAAGATCTGCATGAAATCCTGCTTTTCGTTTAGAACACGAATTATCCGTATGTGATTGCCTTCGATGCGATAGAAAACATAGTTTTGTCTGATATACAAATATTTGTAGTCGCAAATTATTGGAACTATTTGTGATAGATCTCTACCAAGTTTTGAGTGTTTTCCCAAGGTGCGGATATGAGTTGTGATATAACTCATGGTCCTCTTTTCTACATCCTCTCCAAATTCTTTTTTCACGTATTTCCTGATGTTCCGTAAATCATGCCTCGATTCTGGTGAATATACAATCTTCATCATAGCAGTAATTCAGCTTCTACTTCTTCAAAGGATAACCAACCGTGTTCAAGAGCAGACTGCTCTCCCCTTTCTAATTCTGCTAAAAGACTGAGTGTAGCTCGAAGCTCATTAAATTCCTTAATATCAACGATGGCATACTCCCCTCGCCCATTTCTAGTTAAGTAAACTGGCGCACCGATGTTCACTTCCTTTAATACTTCCGTGTAATTTTTCAAATCAGAAATAGGTTTAATATTTGGCATATTGCATACCTCCTTATTGTATTATTATAATGGAGAAAAAGACTTTTAACAAGAGCATGAGGTAAATTACATGTTTTTAAGCGAAAGAATATCACTGAAAAATCTTGTAACAAACGAATCCCAAGTTTAAATGCGCCATCCGTAAATTATCAGCTTTAAACCCAGCAGTCTCGCTATCCCCTTGTTCAATCAACCATTGTAGTTCGCTTTCTCCATCTCTTATACACGAAATTAACATACTTTTAAGATACTCCAATTCCTGTTGATTGGCGTTATTTATTTCCTCATATTCAGAAAAGTCAAAAAAGAGGTCAAACGATTCTATGGAGTCCATAAACTCATCTATCTCTTCGTAGTTTATCTCTTCTTTTATATGCTCTTGAGCAGAGGAATCTCTTACGATTTCCTTTTGTACACATAGCGTTTCGCCAATATCTTCCGGAATAGCCTCAATGATGAAATGAGCTATATCACCTATGAATTCGTTGTCGGGGATGGTGATAAGTGTATCAGCACTGGTATATCCTCCACCATAATAACCGACAGCAAAACATCCGGTATTAACATCATTGTCATCGAACAGATTAATTCTTTTGATTCCGAACCATCCCTCCGGATCGAATTCATCATAAACATCGTCCATAGTATCAAGAGTGAAGTCAATCCCTTCCCCGACTTCCAAGGATAATGCTCTTTTAGCGAGTTCATCAAGTGTGAGGAACTCGTACTTAGGATTATCTGCAAGAAACGTATTCAGATATTTGGCTGTGTAAATAGCGTTTGATTCAGTTCTCTTTGTATTATTTCTCATTTTTTTGTTAGATAGATCACTCCCACCGGTTCGTAAGAGCGGACTATCTTCTCCTTTCTTTTTTAAAAACTATTATTGCTTAGCATGATTGATATGTGTGCCATTCCATCCCTTGATCTAATATTTTTCTTCCATTTTTCTTCTACTCCTTTTCTTAATTATAGTTACTTTATTTGAAAGCCTTTTGAACATAAAAAAGAGCCATAGGTGAGGTACATTGCCTCTTCTATGACTCAAAAATCTTAAACTATGTCCGGTACGGCTGGAAACTAAATACATGTTAATTATAGCACACAAATAGAGGAAAGTCAAAAAAATACCCCTGCTCGTAAAGCAGGGGTATTCACTGTTGCACTAGGCAACTTTTTGTTCTGTAGAGTCAATAGCCGGCAACTCTATTACAGTATCAGCTTTCATATCCATATTAAGCAGGATATTTAGTTCATCAAGCCTTTTTGTCTTTTCTTTTAATTCAGCTTCCTGTAGGAAAGGTTTAATAACTTCTGCTTCGGCTGTTGCTTGTTGAGTGATCAAATCATCTAGTCTTATCTCTAACCTTTTTTGAACATCGTCTAGGTTGTTCAAGACATCATCAATACGAACGAAGTTACCCAATTTTTTCCTTCCTAATTGCACATCATATACTGAGTGCTTTTTAAGTTGTATAACAAACGCTTGAGAGAAGGAATCGTACCGTAAGAATAAGTCAAAACCTCTATAGGAACCAACGTTCTTAGGTTCTGGTGCCTTTGCAGATTTACAAATTTCTATTAGACGTTCGGCAGCCTCGACCTTGTCTACAAACGAACGACCCATCAGGATTATGCCATAAAACCGCTCAGGTGTAGATTTTGGTTGAGTCGCTATAAACTCAGCATCTTTCCTCACCAAGTCAAGTCTCTCCCGTGTGTTTTTAATGTACACAGGGAAATCATGTAACAATTCGCTTTCAAGTCGGTATCTTTGGCTCATGTGACTTTGTCTTAGAAGTTTAAGCTTAGACACCTGAATGTCTAACTCCATCTTCTCCTTGATTCTAGGATCACCGGTGGCCAGCATTTTGATTTCTGCAAACGAAAGAGCTTGTTCGTCCACGTCCTCAGCTACCCTAACAGGCGACTTACTAGTCATTATCTGACTGATAAACCTCTGTTTATTTTCGATAGTCTGATACATGTATGAATCGAAGGTTTCTTTGGTCACATACCGATATATTGTGATTTCTTTATTATTGTTACCTGGTCGTATTATACGACCGGCACGTTGTTCGAGATCACTTGGTCGCCACGGAACATCTAAGTCATGAGTAGCAATCAACCGGTCTTGAATATTGGTACCGGCTCCCATCTTTAAGGTAGATCCAAGGAGTACTCTTACAGCCCCGGAACGCACCTTCGCAAATAGCTCTTTTTTACGCACATCAGTATTAGCATCGTGTATAAAGGCTATCTGATCAGAAGGGATTCCTTTTTGCTCTAATTTGGAGCGAATATCGGTGTAAATGGAGAAAGTAGCGTCTTTCTTTGGAGTTGAAAGGTCAGAAAAAATCAACTGAGATGATTTAGAAGCAGTTGTACTCTGCCATATCTCGAACACTTTCTGAACACACGCATTAACCTTGCTTTCGTCATAGTCAGGCAGTAGAGCGTCAATCACTCGCTGATCTAAAGCTAGTTTTCTTCCGTCGTGAGTGACTTTTAGCATGTTATCTTCATCGGGTGATACACCACTGTTCCGGATGATTTCCGCACGTTTTACTAAAGAATCAATCAAATCCTTCTGATGACGAGAGGATGGAGCTACGACCGTCTCAAAGTTAGCTTTAGGGGTAGGTAAGTTTAACATATCAGCAGTTTTGATGTCAGCTATTTCTCTGAATATACTCATCAACTCCGGAAGGTTATAAAACTTGCTAAAGCGTGTTCTGGCTTTAAATCCTACTCCTTCCGGTGCAATCTCCAAGACTGTTTCTGTTTCACCGAAAGTAGAAGCCCATGCGTCAAAATGTTCTAGTCCAAGTTCCTCTAGTTTGTGATATTGCAAGTACCTTTGGATGGTGTATAGTTCAGCCATACTATTGCTGATAGGTGTACCAGTAGCAAAAATAACGCCTCTATAGCCGGTTATTTCATCCAAGTACCTGCATTTGTGGAAGAGATCAGAAGACCGTTGTGAGTCCGTTTGCGGGATTCCTGCGACGTTGCTCATTTTTGTGAAAAAGTGAAGATTCTTAAAATAATGACTTTCATCTATGAACAATCTATCTACCCCTAATTCTTCAAACGTCACCACGTCATCTTTGTGGTGGTCTGCTTCTAGCTTCTTGAGCTTTTCAAGCAGTTTTTTTCTCACGGTCTCCATTTGTTTAATAGAGAAACGCTTGCCTCTTTCCCACTCTATTTCCTTAAGGCTCTTAGTAATGTCATCAATCTCAGATTCGATGTTAGCTTGTCTTCTCTCTTTACTAAGAGGAATCTTAACAAATTGAGAATGACCTATGATGATAGCATCATAATCACCTGTAGCAATACGAGCGCAAAACTTTTTCCGATTTCTCGTCTCAAAATCTTTCTTCCTAGCTACTAAGAGGTTAGCTGATGGGTATAACTGTAGAAACGCAGCGCCCCATTGGTCAATGATGTGATTAGGTACAACTATAAGAGACTTATGGCATAACCCTAATCGTTTCATCTCCATTGCGGCCGCAACCATTTCCCAAGTCTTACCGGCTCCAACCACATGCCCCAATAAAGTGTTCCCGCCGTAGATAATACGAGCTACAGCATTAACTTGATGCTCTTGTAGTGTCTCATCAGCGTTCATTCCCTCAAATGTAATCGAGCTTCCGTCATACTCTCTAGGACGAATTGCGTTAAACTTGTTATTATAGAGTTCTTCAAGTTCGGCTCTTCTTTTAGGGCATTCCCATATCCAAACCTTAAATGCCTGGTTTATTAGCTCCTGTTTCGATTGAGCGATGGCGGTCTCTTGTTTGTTGAGGACGTATGTTTTCTTACCGTTATTATCAACACTATCATAGATTTTTGTTGCTACTAAGTTAAGTGAATCCTCCATGATTTTAAGCGCATTGGCTCTTGGAGTTCCGTAAGTAGAACGGATATGAACGTTGCCAAATAGATAACCATCCACTTGCCACTTACTAGTTAAAGAAGAATATTTAGCGTTAGGATCCCATGTAGGGTCATAATTCTTAATTTCAAATAAGTGTTCAATAAACTCATTTACTACAGATTCCTCTATCCATGTTGCTCCGAGTCTCACACTAATTTCAGCAGCACTTAAGTACTCCGGCAGTGCTTTTTCTAGAAGCTCCAAGTTAAATTTAAACAAACTCTCTAAATCAGGTTTCCCATCAATAATAATTTGAACTTGTTTTAGCTTCTGTCTTACGTTTCCGCTCAGGTACTCATCTGAGGATAAGTAAGTACGCTCTCCAAGGTCATAGAGCTGTGTGCTATGGTCAATGAATATGACACCCATGAGATCGTTATATATCTCTTCCTCTGTTTTCCCGGTCAAATCCATCATATATTCCATATCAACCTTCGCTTTACTGGCTAATGATACGGATAACGCTTCGGATGATGTCTCTACGGACGTAATGACCTGCTTTGGTCTAATCGTTCTCTTTGTGAACATGTCTGCTTTAGAAACAAATTTGCCGTGTTCATCCAAAACCTCAAGAGCACAAAGCAATGTATAAGAGCTATCTAGTTCAAAGGCACTTCTATTACCTTGACTGGTAATACGTCCATGCTTCTTAACAAAAGAGTCATACAAGGTATTTAATTCCTTTTGCGCTTCAAGAATTTCCAATGATGGATAGTCGTTAGCTTGAAGCGTAATAAGCCTTCTTACACAGTCTCTCACATCTAACATACCTCTGACACGTTGTTCAGTTGTCTTTGGCAAGCCTTCAACTCTTGTCATAACGCTATTCTCCCTGTAAAATAGATAATCTTTTACAAGGGTGAATGAGAAGTTTCGCACATCGGGATCTGCCGGTATTGATTTGCCGGCTTCTACCTCTTCTGCCACCTCTGCCATTGTAATTGTAGCATCAAGGCATTCAATGGCTTCACTTAACAAACTGTCAAGAGGCTCATTTGACGGCAGACAAGCTGGTTCCTCTCCAAACCTTCCGGAAACGAGTTTCATTTCTCCTAGTATCATGTAAGGATTATCGACAAAATACTCGTTCATTTCGATGCCGTCATTGTTACTACGAACATTGATCCAGTCAGATTCGCCACTATTAAGACCGTCACGTTTTTGCAAAAACAAAATGTCGCTTGTGACGCTAGTTCCTGCATTTTTAGTGAACGTATTATTAGGTAGTCGAATAGCTCCAATCAACTCTGCTCTGCTTGCAATGTACTTACGAACCTTAGTGTTCTTCTTGTCCATCGTACCTTTTGATGTTATGAAGGCTATTATTCCTCCCGGTCGGACCTTATCAATGGCTTTAGCAAAGAAATAATCGTGTATCAGCAGATTATGCTTATCATACCTTATATCTGCCACGCCAAAATCGCCAAAGGGAACATTCCCGACTATTACATCAAAAAAATTGTCAGAAGCATTGTAATCTTCGAAGCCTTGTACTGCAATGGTTGATTTTTGATAGAGTTGCTGCGCTATTCTACCTGTTATAGAATCAATCTCCACACCGTAAACCTTACTATCTTTCATGCTCTCAGGTAACATCCCTATGAAATTCCCGGTTCCTACAGCCGGTTCTAGAATATTTCCGGTAGTGAACCCGAAACGTTCTAGTGCCCTATAGATAGCGGCAATGACTATTGGGGGAGTATAAAACGCTGTAAGAGCTGATTCCCTTGCACTGGCGTACTCCTTTTCTGTTAAGAGAGCTTTAAGTTCTTTATGCTCACTTTCCCATTCAGTTTTACTCACATCAAATACATCTGCTAAACCTCCCCAGCCAACATACTTAGAAAGTGTGTCTTGCTCATCAATAACTGCTAATTCATCGTTGGCACTTAGGGATTTAACTAGTTGGATAGCTGCTATATTTGCTCGAAACTTCTCTCTGGGAGTTCCTACGCCAAGGTTGTTATCAGTAATTGAATACTGATGCCGCCTAGATTCCGGAACATCCGGACATATGTTGTGAGAAGAAACCTTTTCCTTTTCCGGAAGGAATGGTGGTGGAGCGATTTCTTCTATCTCCAACGCATCTTCATCCTCTGGAATGATCTCTTCTACTTCCAGAACACTTGCTTCCTCGGTAGCGTCTTCCTCTACCTCCAGTATGCTTATTATCTCCGGAGCGAATTCCTCTACTTCTAGTATGCTATTTTCAGCAAGAGTTACACTTTCTTCTTCTTGCAGAGAAACTGCATCTGGCATTAAGAACTCGTCGGTAAGATTTAGAAGATCAAAGATGGTCATTTGCCCTTCGAAAGTGGGCTTTGATATAGGCTCTTTTCGGGTCGGATTGAGAACAAGAGGCTCATAATTCACTGACTCGATTGATGCGTCATGAGGCTCGTCTTCACTCATTATAACGGTAGTATCTAGTCCATCCTCAAGTTTATCATCAATAAAGACGTGCTCAATAAAGGTGTTTTCCTCATCTATCCATCTAGAATACTCAGCTTTTTCATTGGGAGTTAGGAACTCATCATGAGAGATAAGTGCTTCAAATCTTTCTTCTACCTCTTTCCATGGAATAAAGTGTTTTTCAGTCTGCCTATGTTCTATCCATCTAACCAGATCAACACCTTTTGAGTTATAATATACTCCGACACCAAGTCCGCTTTGTATATGCGAACGATATCCGAGGCCATAGAAAGATTTTAGGAATTCTATGTTTTCTTTTGAGGAAAGTCTTTTCTTGAACTGATGATAAATGCTGAAACGTGATTTGGACAAGGAACATGTATAGAAAACGTCTGTGACTTTTCTAGTAAAGAAGGGAACGTCACCTGTACTACTACTTGTTCCTGTATCACTAATGCGTCCTAATCTTATTAAGCTGTCGAAGTGTTCAGCAATGTCCATCCACACACGAGATGTTTCTTTTGTCCTATTAAGATAGCTACCCTCCCATAGAAATAAACGATTTTGGTATGCCTTGTAACCTACTCTTACGTGGTTCTCTCCTATAAAGAGTTCTGTGAAGGCATTACTGAAAATTGACCTAATAAAATCTTCTCGGTCACTCCATTCTCGATACATTTCGTAAAAAGCTATTATTCCGGCATGACTTATCTTTAAGTGACGCATTTTTTCTGTGTCGAGTAAATACTCTGTCTCTAGAATCTGGTTGATGGTTTCGCAGGGCAAAAACGGGATGTCTTTGTTAAAGTTAGCATCAAGATCATACCATCCTAGCTCTGTCTTACCATCGCCCATTTCTTCCATTGTTTCGTTTTTGTTTACAATCATAGTCTCATTCTTCCCCTTTTTGGATTATTTTTGAAGATTGCTACTTCTACTTCGTAGTTGCCACAATTTCTCTTCTTAACATGCTTGCATTTCCCTAAACAGACAGGAAATTCCATCCGGCAGTCTGAACAACAAATTTGACTACCACATACCGGGGCTTCTGCCCTGCATGTTCCCTGTGTTACTTTTCTTTCAAGTACCATTTTTGCCTCCATTCTGCCATTTTGAGAAACAAAAGAGCAACGGACCGGTTAAATCCCTTGCTTCTCTTTGTTTACCCTTATGATGGCCATTTCTGATATTTAGCTACAAGTTGCTTATACAGCGTGTTTGCCTCATTAGGATCTTTGCATTCGTGTTTTTCCATTTCTTCTTCCCACGGAAGATCCGTGTAGTAGACGGCTAATGAGTATTTTTTGTCTTCTCCGGTAGTAATGGTATCAAGAATCATCATATAGTCTTTTTTAATGTCCATAATTTTTCTGATGATTGTTTGATAACCGAGAGTAAAAGAGATGGTTTGCATAGGAGCCTCCTTTCCAAATATTTTTCAGTTGCTCTATATAAAAGCCTTTTGGACGCAAAAAGAGCCATAAGTAAGGTTGAAAACCTCTCTTATGACTCATAAATTCTTATACTAATCCAAAGATGGCTGGGCACTAATTACACCTATATTATAGCACAAGACAAAAGGAATGTACATGTTTTATACTGCATCCTCGAAATACCATCGTTATATGGTTTGCTGACTACATCAACGCTCTCGTTACAGCAAGATTCTGTACCGAGAAGCACTGAAAAGAAGAATACCCTTGCAATTTGGTACGAAATCGGTTAAAATATATATAGGAAATGAAGGAGAGAGAACAATGATTTACTGTATGCTAAATAGTCATTTGATGTATCTAGGGCTTACAAAATATGAGATACACAAAAAAGCCGGAGTTAGAATCCAAACGATTTACAGCCTGTGTAATGATGAAAACAGATATATATCATTTGATGTAACTGACAAATTGTGTAAGGCTTTAGGTTGCCATCCCGGTTCATTGTATGTGTATTTAAGAGACGGTGAAATGCCTAAGATTGATTTTAAGTACTATGATTTTGATGAGTACACGTTGAGATTTGCGTTAGGAGATTATCTTAAAAACCGTGGAGATAAGTACCGGTTTTCAAAAGCCACGGGAATTCGAGCATTAACTATAAGTAATTTCTGTAAAAACAATACAACTGGAGTTAGCAGGAAGGTATTAAGTAAGATATGCAAAGTGTTAGACCGTGATGTCTATGATCTTTTTAGGTACGAGAAATAGCCTTGTATTTATAGGGTTTTTAGTTTATACTATAATCAATTATTGAGAGGAATCACAATGAGTACACAAATAGAAACCGCAATAGCCGGAGATATTAGAGAATATACAGATCATGATATGGAAATGATCAGCAAGCGGATTCTCTCCCACCGTGAAATTCTAGCCCAAGTTCTGAGATCCTGTACAATGGAATTCCGTGATATACCGTTGTCTGATACGATAAAAGGAATTGTTGGGGATCCGGAAGTATCAAGAGTAGTTGGTGATAATACTGAGGATATGACTCAAAGTGGTGGATTAGTGCGGTACGACATTCGCTTTCGTGCAATAACTCCCACAAACGAAGAAACAGAGTTGATTGTAAATATAGAATCACAGAAAAATCATTATCCTGGTTATTCGTTGGTAAAGCGTGGTACTTTCTATGGTAGCACGTTGCTGTCAGGGCAGAAAGATACAGTTTTCAAAAACTCTGAGTACGATGATATAAGGAAAGTATACAGCATTTGGATTTGTACTCAGCCGCCGAAAAGTAAAGCTAACACAATAAAACGGTATCGTACTATCGAAGAAGATGTTGTCGGAAGAGGAATCAAAGAACCACAAGAAAATTATGACTTGATAACCATTGTCATGGTGTATGTGGGAAGTGATAACCATGATGGTATATTAGGATTGTTAGAAACTTTGCTCATATCTGAAAAAAGCGTAGAGCACAGATTAGATATTATGGAGAGAGAATACGGAATAGAAGTATCGACGCAGTTACGAAAGGAGATGTCAGACATGTGTAGCATTAGCCAAGTGATAGAGGACAGAGGCGTACAAAAGGGAGAACAAAAAGGAAAGTTGGAATTAATAATTAATTTACTAACCAACACCAGCTATAGCATTGAAGAAGCTATGAATGTGCTTGGCATTCCAAAAGAAGAACAGCCTATGTACAGAGAGAAAATTGGACAGTGAAAGTGGAAAAAGAGAAAACCCATCATATCCTTATCTCAAAAAGGAGCATCCCTCAATGCTCCTTTTTGCATGTTGAACTTAGAAATTATCATAGAATAGCGTATCAAAAAAAATTGTATTTATTGGGATTTTAGTAGCACCGGAAATGATAGTACGTACTACTGCACTACTGATCGTCACATCTCTTTCATCGCCAGAAGTTTCCGATTTTACGGGCAGTACAAGATAAGTTCTCACCGTGGGATCACGTATGATTGGCATGTTGGAAAGAACAGCACTATCGTTGATATTGGATTCATTATCTTCTATACATGAAGTTACTTCTGGTTCAGGGAGAATGGACGCTAAATTAGTACCCAACTTTTGAATCATCTCGTTTACTTCACCAACAGAAATGACTTTCAATTCTTCCTCAATTTCAGCACAAAGATCGTCATATTCTATTAGCGTATCTTCCTGATCACTCAGGTAACAATTGGAGTATTCCCAATCCCAATCCCAATAGTCATAATCATCTGATGGGAAATGTTCGTCAATGGGTGGAGGACTTTCAACAGGTGGAGGAAGAGGTAATACTTGCACAGGTGGTGGCGGCATCGCAAAGGTTCCCGGTGGTCCTGATGTGTAAATATATCCTTGAAAATTTGGTATGTGTTCCCCGGACTGTGGAACTGTTTGAAGTGTCCAAAATTCACCACTTGAATGTGATTCAGAGATAATCACCGTTCCGTCTTCATTAATCTGTTCCACTATAGCTACATGCCCCATAGGTCCTGAATTCCATGCCATAGTAGCTCCAAGAGCCG
>JGI20163J15578_10000715_pt1 | contig 13712 bp, 14 predicted proteins | sample TergutCu122P1_FD_15578 | JGI IMG/M metagenome (IMG submission 15578)
AGCGTAGTCTGTGAGGGCGGAAGAATAGTTGTATCCGGCATAGATAAGCAGAGGGTAGGGGAGATAGCCTCCCAAATCAGGAAGCTCCGGCCTCCTGAGCCGTATAAAGGCAAGGGTATCCGGTATGACGACGAACAGATTAGAAGAAAAGTCGGAAAGTCGGGTGTTAAATAACAAAGCTCTTCGGAGAAGAGCAGTTATTTAACACCTCGGAGGAGTTGGTATGTTGAGAAAGATGTTGGAAAAAGACAGAAAACGTCTCAAAAGAAAGGTGCATATCCGCAAGAGGATCTCCGGCACGGCAGAACGGCCGCGGATGACGATTTACAAGAGCAATCGTTCCCTTTCGATTCAAATAATCGATGATTCCAAGGGGCATACACTGGCATCGGCATCAACTCTGGAAAAAGAACTCCAGAATATCAAGGCCACAGTTGCCGGTGCCGGGCAGCTTGGTGAAGTTATGGGAAAACGGCTTCTTGAAAAAAACATAAAAGCCGTTGTGTTTGACAGAAACGGTTACTTGTTTCATGGTCTGGTAAAGGCGATGGCCGATGGAGCCCGTAAAGCCGGGGTTCAGTTTTAGGGGGCATGATGGAAAACGAACTTGAAGCGGAAAAATTTTCTAAAGAAGAAGTTAGGACTGATGGCCGCGAAAGGACCGGAGGCAGAGGCCGCGGTGATGGCCGGGATCGTGACAGAAACCGGGACCGGGAGCCTGTAGAAAAGGAATTTGTAGAAAAGCTGGTTAAACTCAACAGGACCGCTAAAGTTGTTAAAGGCGGGCGGCGCTTTTCTTTTTCTGCCCTGACTGTTATCGGAGACCGCAAAGGCAAAGTTGGCTACGGTTTCGGTAAAGCAAATGATGTTTCCGAAGCTATTCGCAAAAGCATCGAAAAGGCAAAGCGGAATATGATTTCCTTGCCGGTTAAAAACGGAACCATTCCTCATGAAATAACTGGAGTTTTTAAGGCTTCACAGGTTCTTCTTAAACCTGCATGTTCCGGTACCGGAATTATTGCCGGAGGGCCTGTGCGGGCAATAATGGAAGCCGGCGGCGTAACGGATGTTCTTTCGAAGTCCATCGGTGCAGCCAGCCAGTATAACGTGGTTAAAGCTACTTTTGATTGTATAAGCAAGATGCTTGACCCCAGGACTATTGCCAAGAATCGGGGTAAATCCCTCAAGGAACTCTGGGGGTAAGCTATGAAAATCAGAATTAAACTGGTTCGAAGTGTTATAGGAAGCCTGCCCAAACAGCGTGCTACAGTCAGAGCTCTGGGTTTGCGAAAAATAGGTTCTTCTACTGAACAGGAAGCAAGCCCTGCTATTTTGGGAATGGTAAGAACCGTAGCTCACCTTGTTTCGGTTGAGGAGGTTAAGTAATGGCTCCGCACAGTTTTGATTTACGCGCCCCTGAAGGCGCCAACAAGAAGAAACGAATCGTAGGCCGCGGGCCGGGATCCGGCCGGGGAACTACCTCGGGTAAAGGAAACAAGGGACAGAAATCCCGTTCAGGCGGCAAGACTTATGCCGGCTTTGAAGGCGGCCAGATGCCGCTTTACAGAAGACTCGCACAGCGCGGTTTTTCCAATTACCCTTTCAAGAAAACCTGGCAAATTGTAAACTTGAATGAAATAGACAAACGCTTCAACGAAGGTGAAACGGTAGATGAAAGTTCCCTCTATGAAAAAGGGCTTATCAAAGGAAGCAATAAAAGCGGAGCTTTTAAGGCGGCTTTTCCGGTTAAGATTCTGGCTGATGGGAACTTAAGCAAAAAGCTCACCTTTAAAATTGGTGCCGCTGCTTATGGCTGTGCTATTTCAGGTTCCGCAAAGGAAAAAATAGAAAAATCAGGCGGGGAATTGGTAACAAATGGCTAATCCTATTGTTGATATTTTTAGAGTAAAGGAACTTCGAGAACGAATAGCATTCACCACCATGATGCTGGTTGTGTTCAGGATAGGAGCATTTATTCCCATACCGGGAGTTAATGTCCGGGAACTGAACGCGTACTTTATGTCCCATGCAGGCGGCAACCCCATCATTGATTATCTTGATTTTTTTGCCGGCGGCGCTTTCTCGAATTTCTCGGTCTTCATGCTGGGGATCATGCCTTATATTTCAATGTCGATTATAATGCAGCTCCTTATCATTGTTTTTCCCAAACTAAAGAAAATTTCCCAGGAAGAAGGCGGCAAAAAGCGGATTCAGAAATACACCAGATATGGAACCGTTGCGGTTTGTTTAGTCCAGTCTTTTGCGGTTACCCAGTTTGCTCAAAGTATTTCACGTCAGGTAGACAATCTTCTTTCCATAAATATCTTGCCGTTTACAATTATTGCAATGCTCACTGTTACAACAGGAACTGTATTCCTTATGTGGATTGGTGAGCAAATCACCAAACGGGGGATAGGTAACGGGATTTCACTCCTTATTTTCGCCGGTATCGTTGCAAGGCTTCCGCAGGCCATTTGGGAGCTGGGCCGCCTTGTAAGAGACGGAGACCTCAATCTTGTTTTTGTTATTGTAGTATTGGTCATGTTCGTGGCTGTAATTACCTTGGTTGTTTATGAGCAGCGGGGGCAGCGGAAAATCCCGGTCAATTATGCCAAAAGGGTAGTCGGCCGCAGGATGTACGGCGGCGCTCCAAATGCTTTCATTCCTTTCAAAATTAATCCATCCGGGGTTATTCCTGTAATTTTTGCTTCGTCCATTCTTACATTTCCCATTCAAATAGCCTCGACGATCGGCGGGAATGTTCCCTGGATGGCTGCAATTTCCAGGGCTTTAAGTCCGCATGGCGTAACATACAATATCATCTATGTGATGCTGATTATATTTTTCGCTTATTTTTACACCCAGGTAACTCTTAATCCCATCGAAATCTCCAAGCAGATTCGTGAGAACGGGGGCTCCATACCGGGTATTCGCTCTGAAAAACTTGAGGATTACCTCACGAGAATCCTCAATCGTATAGTGCTGCCTGGTTCTTTATACCTGGCGGGTATAGCGGTTTTACCGACCATAATTCAATATTTCTTTGGTATTCCATCTTCAATTGCCTATCTTATGGGAGGAACTTCACTCCTTATAATGGTGAGTGTTGATCTTGATACCATGAGTCAGATTGAAGCTCTGTTGAAGATGCATCATCATGAAGGCTTAACCAAGAAAGGGCGGATACGTGGACGTAATTTGTAACGGAAATTGTAATAGGAGAAAAGGATGAAAGTCCGGACAAGCGTTAAACCAATTTGCGATAAATGCAAGGTGATCAAGCGAAACGGAATTATCCGTATTATTTGCACAAATCCCAAGCATAAACAGAAGCAGGGATAGGAGTAACTATGGCGCGGCTTGTGGGAGTTGACCTCCCGAATAAACACGTTAATATCGCTTTGACTTATATTTTCGGTGTCGGCAGATCCACTGCCGATAAAATCTGTGAAAAGGCCAAAATCGATCCGCAAAGAATGATCAACGACCTTTCCCAGGAGGAGCTCAACGAGCTCCGTACCATTTTGGAGAACGATTATAAAGTTGAAGGCCGTCTCCGCACAGAAGTTGCTTTGAATATAAAGCGGCTTATGGATATCGGCTGTTACCGGGGACTCCGTCACCGGAAGGGTCTGCCCCTGCGCGGTCAGCGGACCAGAACCAATGCCCGAACCCGCAAGGGCAAAAAGAAAACCGTTGCCGGTAAGAAGAAATAGTCGGAGGAAAGAGTGGCTGGTGCTAGCAAGAAGAAGAAAGAGAAAAAATCGGTATATGAAGGGAACGTATATATTCACGCTACCTTCAACAATACAATTGTAACAATGACGGATCTTATGGGGAACGCTGTTTCCTGGGCAAGTTCCGGCGGGCTGGGATTCAGGGGCGCAAAAAAGTCAACGCCTTTTGCAGCCCAGACAGTTACGGAAACTGCTGCCCAAAAAGCCTTGCAGGTTGGGCTGCGGGAAGTTCATGTGTATGTAAAGGGACCAGGTATCGGACGCGAGTCAGCTATCCGTCAGCTTGGTGTCATGGGTATTAAGGTAAAGTCCATCAACGATGTTACACCGATTCCGCATAATGGCTGCAGGCCGCGGAAAACGCGCCGCATCTAGCGGCGTGCGTATTTAACGCCACGCATTTAGCGGCGTGCGTATTTAACGCCACGTTTATAATAGCGGCGTGCGGTATATAAGGGGAAGGAAATGGCAAGATATATAGGTCCTGTCTGCCGGCTTTGCCGGACGGAACAGAAGAAACTGATGCTGAAAGGGGATCGCTGTAAAAGCGATAAGTGTCCTATCAATAAAAAGCGCCCTGCCCCGGGCAAGGATCCAAAAGTTCGTCCTGGAAAACGTTCTGATTACGGAACGCAGCTTCGTGAAAAACAGAAGCTAAAGAGAATCTACGGNATGCAGGAGAAACAATTCAGCCTTTTCTTTGAAAGAGCGCTGCGTATGCCCGGTATTACAGGTGAAAACCTTTTTGCCCTGTTGGAAAGACGGCTTGATAATATCGTTTACCGGCTGCGTTTTGCAGTGAGCCGGAGCCAGGCTCGCCAGATCGTGCTTCACGGCCATGTAAAGGTTAATGGAAAGCGGGTTAATATTCCCTCTTACCTGGTTCGCCCTGAAGATACAATCGAAATCGAAGAGGCCAGCAAAAACCTTGTAGTTATTAAAGATGCCTTGAAAGAATTCGGCAAATCAGGTGTTATGCCATGGCTTAATTTGGATCCGGATACTATGAAGGGAAAGTTTCTTGCGGTTCCCAGGCGAAGTGATATCACCGACCTTGTGGATATTAAGGAACAGATGATTGTCGAATTATATTCTAAATAAGGAGTTCCCATGGCCCGTAAGAACCTTCTTAAAGGATTCAAACGCCCTAAAGGTATTACCTTTGAGCACAGTGAACTAAGACATAATTACGGCAAATTCTCTGCTGCTCCCTTTGAGCCGGGTTTTGGTACAACGGTAGGGAATACTTTGCGCCGTGTTCTTCTCTCTTCAATTCAGGGGTATGCAATTACAACTGTAAGAATTACTTCGTATGATGAAAGCGGGACAGCTCACGTCATATCCAGTGAATTCGAAACCATTCCCAATATTGTCGAAGATACCCTTGAGGTAATAAATAACCTCAAGCAAATCCGCGTCAGGCTGCCGGATGATATTGATGCGGATGTGTTGTTTTATGAGTGGTCCGGCAAACGTGAGGTTACCAGCAACGATTTTGCCCGCCCTGGCCAGGTAGAAGTTTTAAGTCAGGGACAGCACATAATGACACTCATGGATAATGCCCGCCTTGACATTGAGATTAAGATCGAGCTTGGCCGCGGGTATGTTCCATCCGAAGTAAACGAACGTTATGTTGATGTTATTGGTACCATTCCTTTGGATGCAATTTTTACCCCGGTCAAAAAGGTGAAGTATTCTGTTGTTCCAACCAGGGTTATTCAGCGAAACGATTATGACAGGCTTGAGCTGGAAATATGGACAGACGGAACGATTAAACCAGATGATGCGCTTGCCGAAGCAGCCAAAATTGCCAAAGATCACTTTTCTGTTTTTATCAACTTTGATGAAAACAACATGGGGTCAGATGATGATTATGACGAAGACGATGAGCGGGTACGTCAAATTCTCAATACCCCGGTAGAGGAGCTGGAACTTTCTGTCCGCTCTTCAAATTGTCTCAAAAATGCCAACATAAAAACCATAGGCGAGCTTACCCGTAAAACCGAGGATGATATTGCCAAAACCCGGAATTTCGGGAAAAAATCCCTCCAGGAAATAAAGGAAAAACTTAAGGAGTGGAATTTAACTCTGGGGATTACCGATATGAATGTTTTAAAGAATGCGGTTAAGGTAAAGACCCAAAAGGAAGTAGAAAATGAAACATAGGAGAGGTTTTAATCCCCTGCAGCGGATGGCTTCCCATAGGAAAGCCCTGCATCGAAATATGGTTACCTCTTTGTTCAGATACGAACGGATAGAAACCACTAAGGCCAAAGCTCTGGCAGTTAAGCGCAGTGCCGAAAAGCTCATAACCCGTGCCAAGGTTGACAGTGTTCACAATCGCCGGATTGTTTCCAGCCGCCTGTACGATGAAGGGATAGTTGTAAAGCTTTTTACCAATATTGCCCAGCGCATGAAAGAAAGACCCGGCGGGTATACCAGGATGATCAAGCTGGGAGAACGTCCCGGCGACGCTTCGGAAATAGTTATTCTCGAACTTGTTGATTATAAGCTGAAAACTGAAGAAGCGTCTGATAAAAAGGCCAAAAAGGAAGCGAAGAAAGCGGCCGAAAAAGAGAAAGAGTCCGCCGCAGCTTCGGCTAAAGAGGAGAAGAAATAAATGTCTAAAGGCCACAGAGGTAAGGGAATTAAAGACCAGGTTGCCAGCGGACGGGGCGAGTGTCCTGTCTGTCGAAGAAAAGGCGTAAAGATCCTCTATGAGCAGGAAGCCGGGGAAAAAAAAGTAAAGGTTTGCAAGATCTGTAAAGCCGCCATAAAACACGGCAAGAAAAGCGTTGTATAACCAATCAGCCGCCGGTTTGGCGGCTGGATTAAATTAATAGGCCTCTTTTCTTAATAAGGAGTCTATCAGAGTTGCTGCGTCATTGAAATCGCCTGTTAAAATATGGTCGGATATTTTTCTAATAGTGATATTTTGATCCAAGTCTTGAGTTAATTTTAACAAACAGTCAATATTTTTATTTATGGTCGCAGTATCGAAAATGTCAATGGCTGTTTGCAGACTTTTTAACTCCAGATTCATAACGTCTCTGTCCAGGGAACAGCTGTCAGTTTTTTCAGGTTTTAAAAAATCGTGTATATTGGTTAAAAGAACTTCAAGATTTTGCATGAATCCTGGATTGTGTGTTTCTACAAAAGCCAAGTCATTGGTTTCTCCTGCAGCTTCCAAAGCAGCAGCAGCTTCTGCCAATTCATCCGCTCCAATAAACGTAGCTGCGCTTTTTACCCCATGAATATGGATAACATACAGACTCATATTGCCTGTTTCAAGGCTTTTTTTTAATTCTACAAGCCTCTCTTGTCCGTCTTCGAAAAAGGCGCCGAGTGTTTCAATGTAAAGCTCAGGTTTTCCGCCCGTTCTGGATAAACCGTTTTTAACATTCAAGCCGGAAATTTTAATTGTTTCACTATTTGGCATTATAAGTTTCTCCTTTATTGTTAACTATCTGTTTACTCTTGGGGATCCATTTTGCAAGAATCGAATTAAGGTTGATGGTATCTATCGGTTTAGGCAGAAAATCGTTAAAGCCGTTAGCCAAAAACATTTCCTGAGTACCGGAAACGGCATTGGCTGTTAATGCAATAATAGGCAGGTCTCCGTAAAATTGATCGTCTTTTGTCATTTTGCGTATATGCCCAACGGCCTCAATTCCGTCCATTTCCGGCATTTTATGATCCATAAATACCAGGTCATAATCCTTTGATTGCAGGACTTCAATGGCCGCACTGCCGCTTTTGCATAGCTCAACCTGCATTTTGTAGGGAAGCAGCAAACCCTGTGCCACTTTAAGGTTTGTGTTGATGTCATCAACGATAAGCACTTTCGCTTCGGGAGCAGTGAACCCGGTAATATCATTTTTTTTGCTGGCAAAAGAAAATTTGTCATTGATCCCGTTTAAGATGTTTGCAATTGGCAGGGAATAAACCGGCATGGCAAGGGTGTTCATATTATGCGCAAGAGCCACATCGGTTATTGTTTCATTAAATTCAGTAAGAATGATAATTTTTTCCATGATGCTGCAATTGGAAATAATGTCTTTGTTTTCCTTGTACAAAAAAAATGAGATAAAAAGATAATTATACAAGCTGTTTGAAATCCTGCTGTTTAACCCGGAGTCATTGGAAACGAGACAACAGTTTATGCCAAGGTTCTCAAATGTTTTTATTATGGAATTGGCATAAACTTCACGGCGTTCATAAACTAACACGTTTATTTTGTCCGGTCTGTCAACAACTGCCAGTATTTTGCCGGTGTTATATTTTTGCGGCAGTGTAATGGTGAATTTGCTTCCTTTCCCGTATTCGGAGTCAACACAGATTTTTCCGCCCATAGCATTCACAATGCTGTGCGTAATGGCAAGCCCCAGGCCAACTCCTTCAATATTTCTGTTTGCATCCGCTTCCAATTGTATAAAATCTTCAAATATTAACTTTAAGTTTTCTTGTTTAATGCCTTTACCGCTGTCAGCAATTTCCATAATTAAATTAATATTGTCATCATCAATAAAATTAAAATGCACAGTAAGGGAAACAAATCCCTTTTCGGTGTACTTTACTGCGTTGCCAAGGACATTTATCAAAACCTGGCGTATTTTTAATTCATCACCGAAAAGCGTTTGAGGAATATTGCAGTCTACGTTTACAGTGAAGCGTATGGGTGAATCAATCACCCTCATCCTAATAATACTGACCACGTCATTTATCAATGATGAAATCTGGTAATCTGCGGTTAAAATATCAAGACTTCCGGTTTCGACTTTTGAAAAATCCAGAATATCGTTAATGATAGCAAGAAGATTTGCCGCAGCCTGTTTAATTGTCAGTACATGTTCTTTCATTGATGTCGGCTCGTTCTCGCGTAAAGTAAGCTCAGTCATGCCTATAATGGCATTCATCGGAGTGCGTATCTCATGACTCATTTTTGCGAGAAAATTGCTTTTTGCGCGGTTGTTTTGTTCGGCTTCTTCTTTCGCGATGGTTAGTTCCGTTATATCAATTGTGTGCTGAAGATGGGCCGTTTTGCCGTCAAGCCAGCGAATGTACTGATCAGTGTTGGAATAGATCCTGTTCGTTAACGAGCTGCGGTTCACCCACTCGATGACCTTGTCTGGCTCTTTTTCAAGCATGTGAACAGGACAATGTTCACATCTTTTTTCTTTATCTTTTTGCAATACCTTGTAACAATACTTTCCGGTAAAATCATTATCCAGATTGTAAATCTTTCTTTTGTGGTCGTTAATGAAAAGAATTTCCCCGGTTTCCGGGACTGTGACATGAATCATGGAATTGATGCTGTTCAAAATATTTTTCATGATTTCAGTGAAAGCTTCTTTTTCCGCGGCGCTTTTGTTAAGTTCCCGGTTCATTTCATTTCGTGTAATGGCATTGGTGATCAGCATGCCGGCCGAACGCAGGATGTTTTCCTCTTTTTGTGAAAACTTGCGTTCTTTGCAGTTGTCATTAATGCCGATAAACCCCCAAAATTGATCACGAATAAACATTGGTGCTACCAAAAGAGAAATAATTCCGCCGGGAAGCAGAAACTCCTGTTCTTTTGCTGATAAGTCCCGTGTCAGGCTGTTTATACATTTTCCGCCTGACAAAGTTTCTTTCCAGCCTGGCATAATTTGGTCATAAAGGCAGGGCGGACTGGACGCATAAATGGCCGTTTTCTGCGGCCATTCAAATATTTGCGAACAATAAAGCTGTCCGTCAATTGTTTGATTTTTCCAGACGAAAAAGCAGTCACCATCCAAGGCTTTTGCAAGCATTTGTGCTGCAGAGAATAAATTCCCTTCGAATTTGCCGTTATCCGGCTCTAGCAATAAAGTAGAGATCTCATTTACGGCAATAAGCATATTGCTGTTTCGTTTGATTTCCGCCGATTGTTTTACAATGGTTTTTCTTTTTCCCAAATTTTGAATATATAAAAATGCCAGAATTGCCAATACTAGTGAAAGGGCAATGGAAAAAATGGTAAGATAATATGCGCGTGTCAGAGCAATCATCCTTGAATAATCGAATACCCGGCTCGTCCACTCATTCCTGATTGCGTTTGTATCAATAAAAAACAGTGTTTTGTTGAAAATGTCGCGTAATAATGTTTCATTTAAATTAAAGCCAAATAACGATTCAACAGCAGGTGAGTTAAACACGATATTAAGTTTAAATTCGGGGAGTTCAAGATAATTTTTAAGATAAAGCAAAAAATTTTCAGAAGACATCACCAAATCAATTTTGCCCAGTTTAAAGGACGCCACCATTTCATTTATGGTTTCAAAATAAACAATATTGTCATTGTTCGGGAAAAAAACCCTGTACATTTCTTCATGGGCTGAACCTCTTATGACTCCTACGGAAGTTCTTATTACCTGGTGCATTCGCAAGGCAGGAAAATCCAGCTTTGATATAAGCGCGTAACGTGATGTCAAAAAAGGAGTTTCGTTCCAGATAAAACAGTTTTTTTGTTCTTCAGTAAAATGCAGCTGTGAAACAAAAGAAACTTCGCCTGTTTTTAGCAATTCAAGGATTTCTGCCCAAGTAGTATTTCTGTCGTTTACTATTTCAAATTCGATGCCGGTCAGATCAGTGATTTTAGACAGTATATCCGGTACAATTCCCTGAAAGCTGTTCTTTCGCTTATTAAAAAAACTTATCGGGTAATTTTCGTGTTCAAGGGCAACACGAACTTTAGTACCGCTTGTCAATAAGTTGTCCAAAAATTTTTTTTCCTTACCAGTGAAAGAACGATTAAGGGCATAATGTATGAATTCAAAATTTCCCTCTGAATATAGTTTATCCAGTATATCTATTCCGCCGGCAATTAAAAATTTATCCACAACAGAAATAACAGGCTCAAGCTTCGGATTTATGGTTGCGAGTGAAACAGGGGTATATAAAAGCGGAAGGAAATCTTTTGAGCGGATTGAGCTTATGCCGGTAAAATAATATGCATTTACTGCATCAAGAATAAACGCATCGATAATACCGGCTTCCAGCAATACAGGCACCTGGCGGGTGTCTCTGACAAAAACTGTCTCAAAGACAAGATTGGGATGGGCTCTCATGATGGATTCTGCGGTTATTGAACTATCAAAAAAACCAATCCTCAGGCCGTTAAGGTCATTTTCAGTTTCGATTGGTGCAGAATTTTTATAAGTTAAAATGTTGAGTGAACGTTCTGCAATGGGGTTTGTCATGAACAAAAATTCCCGGCGTTCCGGCGTTGGGGTCAGCGTACCTGAAAAATCGATAGTTCCGCTTAAAATGCCATTACTTAAGGACTCGAATTGATGGAATTCCAGAATAAAAGGTATGCCGAAAAGTTCCGAAAGAAGTCTGCAGAATGCAGGTGTAAAACCTGCATATCTGCCATCCGGCAGAATAAACGCTTCAGTTGACAGTAATGACCCAAAAGAAAAACTCTCTCTTTCAGCCTTAAGAGCCTCAATAGCTTTTATTTCCTGTTCAGTTATACCCGGAATATCCCTGAATGAACCAGCCATGTAAAGACTTGCTTTTTCCGGCGGCCCGGAGCATGCTGTCAAATTTGCAAAAATTACGCCTAACAAGAAAAAAAACAGAACGCGCCGTTGGATTTTCATTTTCATAAACCGGCCGCCATTTCAAATTCCTGTTCATGTTGAAGAAAAATGTTTACAAGATCGGGGTCGAATTGTGTACCGCTTAAATTTTTGATTATGCCGACAACTTCTTTGTGAGCAATTTTGTCCCTGTGCGGGCGATTGCTGCAAAGCGCATGGTAAACATCCACAATCGCCATGATTCGTCCTTGCAGCGGTATTTCTTTTCCTTTAAGCCGATTGGGATAACCGCTGCCGTCCCATTTTTCATGGTGGCTGCCTGCTGATGCCTCAGCGTGATACAACAAGTTACTGTCTTCTATGGTTTCGCGTATCTGTTGAATTATCTTTACTCCAAAATCCGCATGGTATTTCATGTCGGCGAATTCTTCATCAGTTAATTTTTCGGTCTTGTTTAATAAATTTTCAGATACGGCGATTTTTCCAATGTCGTGAAGCTGCGCTGACAAAAGAAATAGATCAATATCCCAATCCAAAACATCATCTTTATAATCCTCGTGCTTTAAAAGAACATTTATGAAAATTTTCAAATAACGGCGCAGTCTTTCTGTCTGATCATTTTTTTTGCCGCCGCGAATATCAGCGATATTGGACACAGTTTTGAGAATCGCATTCAGTTGAGCCGAAGGTTTGGGTTTATAGCTAAATGTATTGGCCGGTATTTCTATATCCGCAAATTTATTTCCATTTTTTACAAAAACTTCAGCCAATTTCGGGTCAAAATGTTTTCCCAGTCCCAATCTGATGATTTCTATTGCTTCTTTGTGTGTAAACGCTTTTTTGTATGGCCGTTCGTTGGTTAGTGCATCGTAAACATCCACCAGAGCCATTAACCTGCCCTGCAGCGGTATTTCCTCGCCTTTTATTCCGAGGGGGTAACCTGAACCATCCCATTTTTCGTGATGGCTGCCGGCCAATATTTTGGCATGCGCCAAAAACGCATTTTCTGTTGTATTTTTTTCAATTTTTTCTATGATTTCCCTGCCGAAAGCAGCATGTTTTTTCATTTCAGCAAATTCTTCTTCGGTAAGCCTGGTAGATTTCATAAGTATATTGTCTTTAACGGATATTTTTCCCACGTCATGAAGCTGGGAAGACATAACAAAAAGTTCAATATCCCAGTTTAAAAGTTCCTCGGTATAAATGCCGCTTTCCAATACAAGATTTACCAGGCGCCTTAAACAGCTCTGAGTCCTTTCAATGTGTCCACCGGTTACGTTGTCACGGCTTTCTACAAGTTCTGCAACAGTTTTTAAGATTGCGTTTTGCAATTCATAAACAGTCCTGGTTTTTTCGAAAACCATTCCTTCCAAATTTGTGCTGTAACGCTGCAATTCCTGTTTCTGGGCCTGCAAAAGTAAATTCATTTCTATGCGCTTTAAGAGAAGCTCCTGCGAAAAAGGTTTGTAAATATAATCTACTGCGCCTAAACTCAGGCCTTTGATTTCGCTTTCCGGATTGATTAATGCAGTCAAAAAAATCACGGGAATAGATGCGGTTTTAACTGATTTTTTTAAAATATTGATAATCTCATAACCGCTCATTTCCGGCATTTCAACATCCAAAAGAATTATGTCAGGTTTTATTTTTTCCAGAACTCCGAACAATTTTTTTCCTGATGTAACGGTGATTATATCATAATTATTAATTAGTGTGTTTTTTGCGACAGTCAGATTAGTCCTGTCATCGTCCACCATAATTATTTTTTCGCGGGTAGCTTCCATGGTTGTTGCCTCTTGGAATCAAATATAATGCTAAATTGATAAAAATTCCATAATTTGCTCAATAACCCCCTGGGTATTTTCCCGAAATAACCCTTTCCAAACCTGCCAAATCCCTGCGGAGACTAATTTCGGTGAAGTTATGAGCCATTAGCAAATTTTTAATAACTGGCATTTGTTCAGGGCTGGCTTCCAAAAAAAGGAATCCGCCGGGAAAAAGATATTTCGGGGATTGATTTATGATTTTTGTAATTATTTTAAGACCATCTGCGCCGCCGTCAAGGGCGAGTACGGGTTCCCGGCGCAGCTCCGGCGCCAGGTTTTCAATTTCAGATGACAAAACATACGGCGGGTTGGAAACAATTATATCAAATTTACAGTGGATATTTTCAAAAAGATCGCTTTGAATGAAAACCACAGAATCTGCCGCATTGTCCAATAGCCGTTTTGCATTAACTGCGGCCGTTTCAAGAGCCTGCGCAGAAATGTCCGAAGCTGTTATCTGGAGGAAGGGACATTCGTTTCTCAGTGAAACCGCCACGGCGCCGGAGCCTGTGCAAAGATCCAAAACGGTTAAGCTTTCCTGAGTTTGCCGCGAATTAATTTTTTCCAAAACTGCTTCTACAAGG
>JGI20163J15578_10000716_pt1 | contig 13681 bp, 17 predicted proteins | sample TergutCu122P1_FD_15578 | JGI IMG/M metagenome (IMG submission 15578)
AATTTGCCTTCACCATATTTTTTCAGCTTCTCATACTTCACTTAGTTCACCTCCACTAATTGGAAGTATACTATCTTTAGCTTAGTTATGCAAGAAGTCTAATGTATTCATTACGCCATCTCCTCAGATAATAGAATGCCCTGCCAACGATAGCGTAACATAACAATCACGAAAAGACAAGAAATTAAATATGAAATTATCACGAAAAGACATTGTTGAAAAACTTGATCGCGCACGAAAGAACGATATTTATGTATGTCAAGAAATCCGTGAGTCCGTGCCTCTGTGAGTAAAATTTTTCAGCATTTGTACACAACTTTGACACAAATATGTGGTAATATAGTGCCAAAGTGAGGAGATGTCAAAATGCTGAAAGTACTAATTGTAGAAGACGAACACGCAATCGCCAACTTAATATATGTAAATTTAACAAACGAGGGCTACAACTGCAAATGCGCCTATGACGGTAAAGCAGCCGCCGACCTTATCGAAAAAGAGCAGTACGACCTGGTACTGCTTGACATTATGCTGCCGGAAATTGACGGATACGAGCTGCTGGAGTACATAAAACCAGATGCTACACCTGTGATATTTATCACGGCCAAGGGCTCTGTAAACGACAGGATAAAGGGCCTTAAGCTTGGCGCGGACGACTACCTGGTAAAGCCGTTTCAAATTGGTGAACTGCTGGCCCGGGTGGAAGCTGTGATGCGGCGATACGGGAAGAGTGAAAAACAGCTTGTAATTGCAGATGTAACAATTGATACTAATTCCCGCATGGTAACAAAAAACGGCGTAAATATAGACCTGACCGTAAAGGAGTTTGACTTGCTGGTAGAACTTGTCCGTAACAAAAACGTGGCACTGTACCGCAGCAGGCTTTACGAAAAAGTTTGGAACGAGGACTTTTTTGGCGAAACCCGCACATTAGACTCACATATCCAGCGGCTGCGTAAGAAACTTGGCTGGGAAGAGCAGATAAAAACTGTATTCCGCATCGGATACCGGTTGGAGGGATAAAATGCGGCTGTTCGCAAAATTTTTCCTGTGTGCCACAACGGTTATAAGCATCGCGCTTTTAGTCTCCGGGTACTTGCTGATTACATTTTCTCACGAAAGCGCGGTTAAACGCGAATTAGAGCGGGCCGCAACCCAGTTTCAATTTGACAAGTTTGCTGTACAGGTCAGGCTGCTTTCCATTGCTGCGGATGGAGAAATACCCGGCGGGGTACTAAGCGCGTGGGCGTCGGATTTAAGCGGGTTTGCCGCTTTTTTTGCATATGACAGAACCCTTTTGTATTCAAATTTACCGGGAGAAACCGGCCTTGCGTTGTTGGAAAATGTATCGGACACCGCTCACGCTTACCGGTTTCAGACATTGGGCGAAGACAGCTACATCGTCCTTGCCGGAAGGCTTACACAAAACAACATAACCCTGTACCTGGTAGTTGCCACAGACATAACTGCCGTGGGCGCACTTCGCGAACAAATGACCCAAAGTTTTGTGCAGGTATATTTCATAACACTAATATCCGGCATGGTTGTAATTATGGTGCTGTCCGCATTTATTACCGGGCCCATAAAAAAAATGAGTAAGCTGGCGGCACAGATTGCCCGCGGCAATTATAACGAGCGGCTGCCTGTTGTCAGCCGTGACGAAATTGGCGCGTTATCCAACAGCTTTAACCTAATGGCAGATTCTATTGAAGGCAAAATTTACGAGTTGCTGGAAAACGCCCGCCAAAAAGAAGACTTTGTAGCCAATTTTGCCCACGAACTAAAGACGCCCCTAACCTCCGTTATCGGCTATGCAGACATGCTGTACCAAAAAGACCTGACACCGGGACAAACAAAGGACGCCGCCTGGTACATTTTAAACGAAGGGCTGCGCCTGGAAGCGTTATCACTAAAACTTATGGATTTAATCGTGCTTAACAGGCAAGATTTTGTTTTGGAAAATATATCTACGGAAGAGTTGCTGACAGACCTTTCCGGCAGCCTTATGCCCGTGCTGGAGGAAAATAACATCACCCTCAAAATTAACGCCGCCCCGGAATATATTTTAGTGGAATACGATTTGTTCAAGACACTGATGCTTAATTTAATTGACAACGCCATTAAGGCCGGGTGCAGTACCGTGGAAATTACCGGCAAACAAGTTTCCGGCAGGTATGAAATAACAGTAATTGACAACGGCAGGGGTATGCCGGAAGCGGAACTTGCCCGCATAACCGAGGCTTTTTACGTTGTGGATAAATCCCGCTCTCGCAGGCAGCACGGCGCGGGTATCGGGCTGGCACTTGCGGCAAAAATAGCCGCTATTCACGGCAGCACATTACAATTTGACAGCATTAAAGGCAGCGGCACCATGGTAAAAACCAATCTGGCTATAAGTGCGTACACGGAGGACATATGAAAAAGCAAAATATTTTTACCGTCATTGGCATGGCTTTGTCTTTTGTTATCGCCATTGGCGGGTGGGCTTTAATAAGCCGGTTAATTGACATACGGTCTGACGCGCTGATGTCCGCGTCCGGGGTTTCCCCAATTGCAATGCCAATTGCTGTACCTGTGCCGCTGACGGAAGAAACCGGTAATGGGTTTGGCAATGGCTTTCGCCCATTGTTAACCGAGCAGGAAATTGTATCAATTTTACGTAACCGCGAAACTGTGGGACGGGCAATACCCCACGAGCCAACACCGGAGCAAATTGATATGGATCGGGCAGTCCGTACCGCAAGGGAATGGTTATCCTTCATCGGCGATTATCTTTATATTCACCATGGGCTGTTTACTTTCTACGATATAACCGCCGACCTTACCCAAAACCAGCAGCGGGGCAGTGACGGATTTCTGCCGCCACAGTACAGTTTTTGGACCGTAACGTTTTACGGCAGGCATGCAACCGCCATGTTTCTTATTAACGCGGTAGAAGGGCAGGTGTGGCAGACAGAAATATCCCTGACTAACATGAGGCCGATGCACCTAACCCGGGACAGGTATCATTACACGGTTGTAGTCCAGGGATGGGGACATGAGGAAACCGCTTTTTATTTCGAAACCACCCTTACCGGTGCCGGCAACATGCTGGATGAATTTATGTCTGTTATAGGCATAGACGCAGGTGAAAAGCAATATGACATATTCATACCCCGGCCCCCGCTTATTCGTGATTACTGGACTTGGCCCACAACAGGCGTACGAAAACTTTTCGCTAATGAAGAGGCTTATGCGGCAGTGCGCATATACGGCACTTCCATGGACGGGGAGAGATGGTACATTAATAGTTTTACCATGCGTCTTGGGGTAAACTAAATTTACAACTAATCCGCAACTGAGCCGCATCTGTAAAACATCTGTCGGCTATGATTATCTCAACCTATTTCAAGGAGAGATAAATCATGGTATACGAAAACCGGCAAAAAAAGGCATCGCGCGCACGAAAAGAACACAGAGCTTACATCACGTTTATAGTTTTGCTTTTTGCAATTCTTATATTTACCGCGCACTTCCTGCTTACTAACCTGGACGAAGCGCGGGCCAACGTAACAGACGCATTATTGCAGCTTCAATACGCCCGTTCGGCAGCAAAAGAGGCATTACCGCCTTTAATTGCACCGTCCTTAATTACGCCCCCTACTTACGAACTTGACGCACTCCTTATCCGCCACGGGGATTATTTATCGGTGTTTTTTCAAAACATAGAAACCGGATTCACCTACACGTACAATGCGGACCGGGTTTATTTTTCCGCAAGTGTGCCCAAAGCCGTTTACGCGCTGTATCTTTTCCAATTGGCGGAAAAGGGAATTATTTGCCTGGACAGCATACACACATTTACTTACGCAGATGCCAACTGGGGCTCCGGCATAATACAGCGGCGGTACAGTTTTAGCGCGACATTTACATTACGGGAACTGCTGCGGCTTAACATAAGCGAAAGTGACAATGTGGCAACCCTTATGCTAAGAAGAATCTACGGCCTGGACGGGTACAAAGAGTTTATCGCAAAGATGGGCGGCAACCCGGGCTTAGTAGGGTGCCGTGTCATGAACTCGAACCTAACCGCCAACGAAGCCGGACTTTTTGCCGGGGAAATTTTTGCATATATCGAATCCGGCGGCAAGTACAGCCAAGAGTTTAAAGAGCATTTGCTTAACAACCAATTCCCATTTATCGTGTCCTGCTACCCGGTGGCAAGCAAAACAGGCTGGACAAACCCAACCGCTTGGCATGACATGGCAATTGTGTACGCGCCTTCGCCTTATATTCTTGTGATTCTATCCGCAAGGGAAGGCTGGGCCGATGAAGATTATGCCGATTTTGCGGAAATTTCCATGGCGTTTCAGGAGTTTAACGATATGTGGTTTTAAACTACCACGCATCAAAGGCGTTTTCTATGTGGTTAATTTCCACCCGGCCGTCATACCCCAAAACCTCGATAACGTCAAACCTGAAATCCTGGTTATCCAAATCATTAACAGCTATGTAATGCATGGCTGTTTTTATTATCCGCCGCTGTTTCGCCTTGCCAACGGATTCACGCGGGTAGCCATAGCCTACCCCGCTCCGGTACTTTACCTCGATAAAAATAATATAATCCCCATCCCGGGCAATCAGGTCTACCTCACCCGTTTGTATGCGATAATTTCGTTTTAATATACGGTACCCCTTGGCCTGTAAAAATTTCTCTGCGTCTTGCTGGCCCTGCATACCAAATTCATATTTATTTATCATCGCTGTCCCCTATTCCACCAAAATTCTGACCCACTGCTGCATATTGCCGATAGTAACTTTACTGCTCTCACCGGCATATTCCCCATCTATGGTCCAGGGGACATCGTCTTCAAAGGTAAACTCTACACGACTTGCGGTAAAAAACAGTACGGAATCGTCTCTGTAGTCTTGGTTGACGAGGCCTTGAACAATGTAGTGTAAATCGAAAGGGTCTTTTGGGGTTTTTATCAGCATTACTTCAAACTTGCCATCATCAAGGCGAATACTTTCCTCGGGCAATTTTACAAGGCCGCCTATCACCGTAGTGTTTGACACGCTGCCGTATACAAAATCCCCGTCAATTTCCGTACCGTCGGCGGTAATCCGTACCCTGTGAGAACGGATTTTTCCCGTTTCCGAAATGCCGTAAAAAAAATACGAAGCACGCCCCAGGCGGTTTTTAAGCCACTGGGGAGTTTCGTACGCAACATTAGAAAACGCGCCAAATGACGCCACATATGAAAAATATTTATCACTGTTAAATGTGCCCAAATCCAGGTCCCGGGCATTGCCATGCAGGGCCAGGTGCATGGCCTTATCTACGTCATGTGCCAAACCCAGTGCATTGGCAAGGTCGTTGGTGGTACCTGTGGGAATATACCCCACAGGTATTTTTTTGTCCATTAAGGCCACGCCCGACAGTACTTCGTTTAAAGTACCGTCGCCGCCGCAGCAAATAATTCTGTCGTGATCTTCTGCATGAGTACATACAAGTTCTGTAGCATTACCACGGCCCGTTGTTGAAAAAATCGTGGTTTTACAACTGTTATGACTTAAAAAATTAACAATATTGTAAATCATTGTCCTGGCTCTTCTTCTGCCGGACACGGGGTTTACAATTAATAACACATTTGGGTTTGCCATAAAACACCTCCGCAATCTTACACGCCTTAAATGATAACAGTAAATACGCGGTTGGACAACTGCTTTTACACCACCCCCTGATATCAGGGGGTAATTTTGTCACAAAACATTGACAACCATAAGAAATTTTCGTAACATTGGAATACTGTTTTTTCTGCACATGTCAAACAAATGAAGGTGCTTAGGTTATGGATAAAGAAGATCGTAAAAATTTGGCAAAAGGCATGTCAACTGTCTCGCAACTGGGGCTTATTTCTTTAACCTGCGTGGGTATTGGGGTTCTTGCCGGTTACTGGCTGGACAGGTTAACCGGCCTGGCTCCGCTGTTTATCATTGTACTGTCGCTAATTGGTGTTGCTGCGGCCATAAAAGCAATGATGGATTTTGCAAAAAAGCTATAAATTTGGGGGAAACAGTATGGAGTTTACAATAGATGCGGTTGCAAACAAAATGATTTTGATAATTATCGGCCTTTCTGTACTTGTAATGGTGGGCGGGGTTATCTTTTTTCAGTTGCATCCGGCTTTTTATTTTAACGGGGCCTTTCCATTTGCCGTTGGTGCTGCCATGGCGATGGGGGTAAATATTGTCAAAGTAATTTGGCTTAAAAAAACCATAAACAAAACCGTAGACATTGATGCCCCACAGCACGCGAAACTTTTCTTTTCACTGCAATATTTTTTTCGGATTATATTTACCGGCGTGGTGCTTCTTATAGCGGCACTTGCCCCGGACAATATTGTTAATCTTTTGGGCGTTATCATTGGGATACTTACATTCCCTGTTGCTATGCGCCTGATGCAGTTTTTTATCCCTGCAGACACAGCAATTATCAGCAAAGTAGATGATGCAGACTCTACCGGAAAGGAAGACTAGCCATTTATGGATTTTTCGATAGGGGTTTACGGCGCGGTAAGGATTACAGACAATGTTACTATATACATTACCGAAACATTACTTGTAATGTGGCTAATTATGGCTTTATTTATCACTTTTGCCGTGGTAGTAAAAATAAGGTCAAAAAAATGGGACCCAATGGACAAGCCGTCCGGGCTGCAAAATTTTGTAGAATTTCTTGTATCTGCGTTCGAAGGGTTGTTTAAAAACAGTGCCGGGGAAAAAGTAATTTATCTGGCACCCTGGTTTTTTACACTGTTTTCATTTTTGATTGTGTCCAACACAATAGGCGTTACGGGTCTTAGACCCCCAACTGCCGACTGGTCTATGACCTTTCCGTTGGCACTCACGTCCTTGGTACTTATCCAGTATGCGGGGTTAAGGCACCGCCCTAAAAATTATCTAAAGGGCTTTCTACAGCCACACTGGGCCGTAGCGTTTTTATTCGTACCAATTAATTTAATGGGTGAACTTGCAAAACCCATCGCCTTAAGCTTTCGTCTTTTTGGTAATATTTTGGGCGGCATGATACTAATGTCCCTTCTGTACGGCCTGACACCGCTGGTGTTCCGTCTGGGCTTCCCGGCATTTTTACACGCCTATTTCGACATAGCCGTCGGTATTTTACAGGCGTTTATTTTCACCGTAATAAGTATTACTTTTGTTGGCCTGGCCGCAGAAGAAAAATAAAAACAATATTAGGAGGAAACACAATGCATGATCCCTTAGCGTTTATCTTAGCCGTAACGCAAATTGCAGTAGCTCTGTCTCTTTGGACAGGTATCCTAACAACACTTGGGCAGGGTAAAGTTGCCGCCGCCGCGTTAGAAAGTATTGCCCGCCAACCGGAAGCAAAAGGCGCGATTACAACCAACATGATAATCGGTTGCGGCTTTGCCGAAACAGGCGGTGTTTACGGTTTGCTGTTTGGCTTCTTGTTGCTATACGCTAACCCAATTGTAAACCAGGCAATCAGCATTTTTGCCGGTTAATAAAACGAGGGGATGATTCTCTTGAACCCTCTACGGTTTATTTTCCTTAGCAATACAGAAACAACTTCTCTTCCCATGTTCGACCTGGCTGCTCAAACATTTTATCAAATGGTTCCGTACCTTATCAGTTTTGGTGTCCTTGTTTTCTTTTTTGCCAAATTTTTATACAAGCCCGTAAAAGAAATTTTACAAAAACGGGCAGACACCATTGCTGCAAACATTAAAGAGGCCGCAGAAAGCAAAGCCACGGCGGAAGAGTTAAAGGCCCTGTACGACCAAAAGCTTAGGGACATTGAAGCTGAGCGAAACGCCATCCTGGACGAAGCCCGAAAGGAAGCTTCTGCCCGTGTCAGCCAAATTTTGGGCGAAGCCAAAATAGAAGCCCAAGAAGCAAAAGACCGGGCTAACCGGGACATTATCGCAGAGCAGGAACGTGTAAAAACACAAATCCAGCAAGCTATTATCGACATTTCTACAGATATGGCGTCTAAATTAATTTCTGTCACCATAGACCGGGCTGCTCAGGACAAATTGTTTGCGGAAGCCATGAACGAGTTAGAGGCCACGGCCTTCAAACCGTACTAAGGGGGCTGTAAAATGGCAGACCTTGGCGTACGCTATGCAACCGCGTTGTTTCAATTGGCCCGGGAAAGCGGGCAGCTTAACATGTTTATGGAACAGTCCCGGTTTTTATGCGGCACATTTGAAGGGGAAGACGGCGCGCTGCGTATTCTTACCCACCCGCTGATTACCGCAGAAGAAAAAAATACCTTTGTAGACAAGGTATACGGCACGGTTATTCACTCGGATTTACTTGGGTTCATGAAGCTGGCAATTGCCAAAAATCGTGAGGCCTTCCTTTTGTCTGCCCTTACGCAACTGGAAGAAATGATAAAACGCCACCAAAACTACACTTCCGCAAGGGTAGTTTCTGCCGTACCCTTAAGCGACAGGCAAAAGGCTCAAATTTCAAGTACACTGTCCACCAAACTTGGCAAAACCGTTGACCTTACCTTAATTGTTGACCCTATGCAAATTGGCGGTATTAGCATACATGTGGACGGGTACTTCCTGGACCGCACGGTAAAAACCATGTTGAAAAATATGAAAGAATCTTTTGAATTAATATGATGAAGGGGCTGGACTAATGATTTTACGGCCGGACGAAGTAAGCTCCATAATTAAGCAACAAATAAGGTCCTTCGCATCCAAAATGGATGTGGCGGAAGCAGGAAGCGTTATCCATGTGGGTGACGGTATTGCTCGTGTTTATGGGTTAAACAATGCCATGAGCGGCGAGCTTTTAGAGTTCCCCGGTAGTGTGTATGGCATAGCCCTTAACCTGGACGAAGACAGTATAGGCGCGGTACTTCTTGGGGCAGACAGCCACATTAGCGAAGGCGACCCTGTAAAACGCACGGGCCGCATTGCGGAAGTGCCCGTTGGCGACGCATTACTTGGCCGGGTTGTAGACCCAACAGGCAAGCCTATTGATAACAAGGGGCCTATCCTTACCCACAAAACCCGCGTGGTTGAACGCATTGCTCCCGGCGTTATCGAACGCTACGAGGTAAATGTACCGCTGCAGACGGGTATCAAGGCCATCGATTCTATGATTCCAATCGGACGGGGCCAGCGGGAGCTTATAATTGGCGACCGCCAAACCGGTAAAACCACCATTGCCCTTGACACAATCATCAACCAAGCATTAATAAATCATAAGCTTAGCGCGCCAAAACACGGCGAAAAAGACACCCGTGTATATTGCGTTTATGTTGCCATCGGGCAGAAAGCGTCAACTGTTGCCCGCGTGGCGCGTACCCTTGAAAAAGCGGGCGCGCTGGAGTATACATGTATTGTAGCGGCTTCTGCCAGTGACACGGCACCAATGCAGTACATTGCACCGTACGCGGGCTGTGCAATTGGTGAGGAATGGATGGAAGAAGGACGTGATGTACTTGTTGTCTACGACGACTTGTCTAAACACGCTGTTGCTTACCGTGCCCTAAGTTTGCTCCTTCGCCGCCCACCGGGGCGCGAAGCATACCCCGGCGACGTTTTCTACTTGCATTCCCGCTTATTGGAAAGGGCCGCATGCCTTACAAAAGAGCGCGGCGGCGGTACGCTTACAGCCCTGCCAATTATCGAAACCCAGGCCGGCGATATTTCTGCCTATATCCCAACCAACGTAATTTCTATCACAGACGGGCAAATTTTCCTGGAATCGGAATCCTTTAACAAGGGTATCCGCCCTGCCATAAACCCGGGGTTGTCCGTATCCCGTGTAGGCGGCGCGGCGCAAATTGCCGCCATGAAAAAGCTGGCAGGCCCCCTTCGCCTGGAACTTGCCCAGTTCCGCGAGTTGGAAGCCTTTGCCCAGTTTGGTTCCGACCTTACCAAGGACACGCTGGACCGTTTGAACCAGGGCCGCCGCATAGTAGAAACATTAAAGCAGCCGCAAAACGCTCCCCTTCCCGTAGAGCAGCAGGTATTGGTTTTCTTTGCAATAACCAGGAAGCTTTTCACTGACATTGCCGTAGAAAACATCCGGGAAACAGAGCGGGCATTATTAAAATATTTTATGGAACATCACTGGGGTATTTTAGAAAAAATCCGTACAGATAAGAAGATTGACGGGCTTGAATATGCGATTGAAGACGCAATAAAGGCTTTTAAAGCCACGCGAGAGGGTTAGTAATATGCCGTCAATGAAAGCAATCAAGCGTAGACGCTTGACCGTAAAAAATATTTCCCAAATAACCAAGGCCATGAACCTGGTTGCAACATCTAAGCTGCAACGGGCACGAAACGCCCTTGCTGCCGTTGCAGAGCCTGTTCGGGCCACATTTGACATTGTATACAACACGGTTAGCCATCCGGATGCCCTGGAACACCCGCTAATGCAAATGCGCGATCCCGTTAAAAATACCGCCTACGTAGTATTTTCTGCTAACCGCGGGTTGTGCGGCGGGTATAATTCCGGCGTGTGCAAAGAGTTGATACGCCACGCTAAGCAGCAAGACAGCAACCCGATAATTATCCCCGTAGGCACGAAAGGGCGGGATTACTTGCGCCGCCGCAACTACAATGTTATGGAGTTTTCACCTGCTTCCGACACCGCTTCTTACGAAGACGCCCACACCATTTCCGATTTATTAGTGGAAATGTACACAAAGGGCCAAGTGGACGAGGTGTACGTTGTGTACACAAAATTTGTTACAATCCTTAACCTGGAACCGATTGTGCGAAAAGTACTGCCTGTAGACCCCGCATATTTACGCCGTGTTGTGGCGGATAATTTACCCGAGGGCGAAACGTGGGAAGACCTTGGGTTTTTCCCAAAGCCCGTGTCTAAGCCCGCCACAAATAGCCAAATCGAGTTTGAGCCGGGGCTGGAAGAGGTTTTGGCAAACGTAGTCCCCTGGTACTTGAGCATGTTTATGTACGCAGCAATGACATCCGCAATTTTATGCGAACACGCCGCCCGTATGACCAGCATGGATTCCTCCACCAAAAACGCGACGGAAATTATAGATAAGCTGACACTGCAGTTTAACAGACAGCGGCAAAGCATTATTACACAGGAAATTACAGAAATTGTTAGTGGTGCAAACGCACTGCGGTAAATATAACGGTAAGATAGGAGAAGTTGCATGAACATAGGCAAAGTCCTTCAAATAACAGGAGCGGTACTGGATGTCCGCTTCGACAACGGGCTGCCCGCCCTGTACAACGCCATAGAAATTGAGCGTACCGACGGGCAGGATTCCGTTGTGCTTGAAGTAGCCCAGCACCTTGGCGACAACGTAGTGCGCTGCATATCCATGGGCTCTACAGACGGACTTGTGCGCGGTATGCCAGCCATTGACACAGGCGCGCCCATATCCGTGCCCGTTGGGCCGGAAACCCTTGGGCGCATGATGAACGTCCTTGGCCGCCCCATAGATAATGTTGGCCCGGTTCCCGCAAAAGATAACTGGTCTATTCACCGCAAGGCCCCGGGCTTCGCAGAACAAACCGCCACTACAGAAATATTGGAAACAGGCATTAAAGCCATTGACCTGCTTTGCCCCTACGCAAAAGGCGGTAAGATAGGGCTTTTTGGCGGTGCAGGCGTTGGTAAAACCGTTATAACAATGGAACTTATAAACAATATTGCCACCAACCATGACGGCCTATCAGTATTTACAGGCGTAGGGGAGCGTACCCGCGAAGGTATTGACATGTACACAGACATGATGAACTCTACCCTAAAAGACGGTTCTCCTGTTTTAAGCAAAACTGCCTTAGTGTTTGGCCAAATGAACGAACCCCCCGGTGCACGTATGCGCGTAGGCTTTACGGGGCTTACAATCGCGGAGTACTTCCGGGACATTTCCAACCAGGATGTTCTGCTGTTTATCGATAATATTTTCCGCTTTGTACAAGCAGGGTCAGAGGTTTCTGCCCTACTTGGCCGCGTACCTTCCGCCGTAGGTTACCAGCCTACCCTAGCAACAGAAGTTGGTGCGCTGCAAGAGCGTATAACCTCTACAAAGTCCGGTTCCATCACATCTATTCAGGCCATTTACGTACCTGCCGATGACTATACAGACCCTTCCGTTGCCACCCTCTTCGCCCACCTGGACGCCACAACAGAACTAAGCCGCGCCATTGTAGAGATGGGAATTTACCCCGCCATAGACCCGTTAACATCCACATCACGGATGCTTGAAAAAATCATTGTTGGCGAAGAACATTACGACGTTGCCCGGGAAGTTCAGCGCATCTTGCAACGCTACAAAGACCTGCAAGACATTATTGCCATCCTTGGCATGGACGAACTTAGCGACGAAGACCGCCTTACCGTAGAACGTGCCCGCCGCATACAACGCTTTCTTTCCCAGCCCTTTACCGTTGGGGAAAAATTTACAGGAATCCCCGGCAAATATGTAAAGCTAGCAGACACCATCGAAGGCTTTAAGCAAATTATTGACGGTAAACACGACGAAATACCGGAAGCAATGTTCCTGAACAAAGGCACCATAGAGGAAGTACGGGCAGAATACAGGGCCTCATTGGTGTAGGTGCGTTATGGCTGATAAAAAACTGGAACTGCGCATCATTGCCCCCGGCATGAACCTTGAAAAAAAGCCCCCCGCCTTTGCAGACATGGTAATTGTCCACTGCATAACCGGCGAACTTGGGATACTGCCCGGCAGAATGCCCTGCAGCATGGTGCTGGGCAAAGGTGCCCTGCGCATACATGACGGCGAAACCGAATACCGTATGAAAATTGACGGCGGCATAGCAAGCGTAAGTAATGACGTTGTAACTGTGCTGTCCAATTCCGTGGAATGGGAATAAAAGATACATCCGTCCTTCCTTACAATACCCTGCACTGCCCCCGCAAACGACACTCCCCCACAGCTCCGAATCGATGATAATCGCATTTCATGCGATTCTAATCGATAGTCGCTGCAGGGGAGTGTCGTTTTCTTAGTTAGCGCGAAAGTGTAGGATGTTCCTAATTACGAAAAATTTTCATGAGTATTTCATACGCGGTTGCTATTAACAATGAAGGAACAATCCAAAAGGTTGAGGTTAGCAGCAACACCTGTACGATCCATTCAACTCCTAAGTTAATCCATACACCATTATGACCAGAGCCAAATCTATCCGTAATTAAAAGAAGGGCACATACACCACCAACCATAACAATCTGACTCAATGGGAAATACCATATCCGTTGCTCGCCTTTTCTATACAGCACATAGGCTATGATTATTGAAGTGAGAAATGTAAAGGCAACGTAAGCAAACATATTGGGGAAATCCAATAATGCCACGAAGAAAAAAAGAATGAAATTTACGATAAAAAACGCGAGTAACTTAAACACAAACCTCAATGAATACCACCTCAATTTTCACAGTTAATTCCACATTATCAGGCTGCTATGCCCCTGTCAACAAAAAATCATTTTACGGTGTATTGTGAACAACACCAAAATAATGTACAATATTCACATCACATTTGACCCCGCACAGGAATGTTATATCAGGGGGTAAATTACAATGTCATTAAGTTAAGGAAGGTATCGATTTTTCACGTGCACAAGATAGTAAAATAGCGAGTAAAAACCTGCGAGCAAAAGATTTGTTCGCTGTTATAAC
>JGI20163J15578_10000717_pt1 | contig 13677 bp, 14 predicted proteins | sample TergutCu122P1_FD_15578 | JGI IMG/M metagenome (IMG submission 15578)
ATAGAAGGTTTTCGGCAAGCCATGGGCGAGGACAGCCGCTAGAGTTTTGATTTTGGCAAAAATCAAAAAAAATCAAAAATAAATCAAAAGTGGGAGGTGAGATCCGTGCCAAGTGGAGGATACCGACCGGGAGCTGGGCGCCCGCGTAAAAATCCTGAAGACAAGAAAATTGAGGGCAAGACAGACAAAGGAAAAGCCAAGCCAAAACCACCGAAGAAAGTGGAGCCAAAAGATGTGATGGCGGGCTATTTCTCTATGGCCATGCGAGAATGCGAAAAAGAGGTCCCCACAGCGGATGCTTTGAGGGATGAGCTAGAGGCATTCATTTCTGCCCGAGGATGTGAGGGATATGTTGCCCCTCAAACAATAACGGATTATGTATTAAATAGGCAGGGATTTCTTGCCTGTGAGGCTATGAACAGAAAAATTGGACGGATGACCAAAGAGATGAAACTCTCGCCTTATGTCACAGCAGGGCAAGGATACTACAAAGCCATGCGGGATGACTTCAATTTGATTATGCAGGTCATCAATCGATACGGGGGAGAAAAAGAGGAAGAAGAGAATGCGTTTTTGACGCTGTTGAAGAATAGGGGGTTCTAGAATGCGAACTGAAAGATTTGAACAAGTGGCAGTGGAGAAGTTGGTTCCATATGCCAGAAATGCAAGAACACACAGTAAGGAGCAAATCCTGCAACTAAGAGCAAGCATTCGCGAGTTTGGATTTGTAAATCCAGTCATCGTGGATAAGGGCTATAATATTATTGCTGGGCATGGTCGTGTGATGGCTGCCAAGGAAGAGCACCTAAAAGAAATCCCATGTGTGTTTGCAGAGCATCTAACCGATGCTCAAAAGAGAGCGTACATTCTTGCAGATAATAGGTTGGCATTAAACGCTGGCTGGGATGAGGAATTACTAGCTTTGGAGTTTGGTGAACTAAAGGATTTGGGTTTTGACCTAGAGTTGACCGGATTTGATGCAGGTGAAATCGAAAAGCTATTTGCCGATAATGGTGCAGAAATAAAAGACGATGAGTTTGACTTAACTTCTGCCCTTAATGAGGCGGCTTTTGTTTTGCCAGGAGATGTTTGGACACTAGGGCGTCATCGCTTAATCTGTGGAGATGCGACTGATGCAAAAGTGGTTAGAAAGTTGATGGATGGGAGAAAGGCAAATCTCATACTAACGGATCCGCCTTATAATGTAAACTTTGAATCATCAAGTGGGCTAACCCTTAAGAATGATAGCATGAAAAGGAATCAGTTCTATCAATTTCTTAGAGATTCCTTCCAAAATTTAGCTGACAACACAGAGGATGGTGGCTCTGCTTATATTTTCCATGCTGATACAGAAGGAGAGAACTTTAGGAAAGCATTTAGAGAATCTGGTTTTCATTTATCTGGCACTTGCATCTGGGCAAAGGATGGTTTTGTGCTAGGTCGATCTCCATACCAATGGCAACATGAACCCATTTTGTTTGGGTGGCTAGGCACTGGCAAGCACAAATGGTATGCAGGGAGAAGTGAAGCGACAATCTGGAACTTTGCTAAGCCTAAGAGCAATGGTGATCACCCAACATCCAAGCCTTTAGATTTACTTGCCTATCCTATCAGAAACAGTAGTCAGGCGAATGGAATTGTATTAGATGTTTTTGGTGGCTCAGGAAGTACACTCATTGCTTGTGAACAGGCCGACCGTATTTGCTATATGCTAGAGCTGGATGAAAAGTATGCCAGTGTAGTCCTTAGAAGATACGCTGATTTCATGGAAAATAATGGGGAAGATATTACTTGTGAACGTAAAGGGAAAACATATAAGTACACCGACCTTGTAAAGGAGGTGGAAAAACGTGGGTAGAAAGCTGACTTTAGGCTCTCTCTTTTCTGGAAGTGGTGGCTTTGAACTTGCTGGGCTTCTTCTTGGGGTTGAACCCATTTGGAATTCAGAAATTGAGCCTTTTCCCATTAGAGTAACGACCAAACGATTTCCTAAGATGACGCATCTGGGAGACATCAATGAAATAGACGGTTCTAAGATTCCGCCAGTTGACATTATCACTGGTGGTTTTTGTTGTCAGGATTTATCCGTAGCAGGAAGAAGAGCTGGACTTAAAGGAGAACGCTCAGGTCTATTTTATCAGATTCCAAGAATTATCAAGGAAATGAGAATTGCTACGAACAATGAGTATCCGAAGTATGTCGTTTTGGAAAATGTTCCAGGGATGTATTCTTCTGGAGGTGGCTCTGACTTTATGGAGGTGTTAAATGAAATCATCAAAGCCAAAGACGAAACCTTGTCAGTACCTATGCCTGAAAAGAATAAATGGTCGACTGCAGGAGAAATCGTGGGAGATGGTTTCTCCATTGCATGGCGCACGCTTGATGCTCAATTTTGGGGAGTTCCCCAGCGTCGTAGACGTTGTTACATTGTCTGCGATTTTACAGGAGAAAGTGCCGGAGAAATATTATTTGACGAAACGCGCTTGCGAGGGAATCCTCCGAAGAGCTTCCGTTCGTGGGAAGGAACTGCCAGAGATATTGAAAATTGCTTTGGAAACTCAAGCAAGCCTATCTACTCACTAGACCGCGAAAGTATGAATGCAGGGTATCAGTTTGACCGAATACCTGGAATTAACGAAAACGTGGCTGCAACTTTACAGGCATCGGGTCCAGGAGGAGTTTGCCACACCATAGAAAACAGACCACAAGATTGTCGAGTGAAAATTAGAGAAGATGGGATTTGTCAAACTTTAGATGCTCGTATGGGAACAGGAGGTGGAAATGTTCCTCTTGTGTTAGACGAACAATTGGTTGCTTCTCCTAAAGATGCCAACAAAACCTTTACATTAACAGCTAATGATGGCGAGAAGATTCAATGTGTGCTTGACCCAAAAACCCTAAAAATACGCTCTGGCTGTGAAGGTGGCGGAAAAGGGGCTTTGATTCAAGATAATCTGTCAGCTACTCTTGCGACCAATAATGACCAGACTGTTTTTGTTCCTCAGGCTTATGGTATTTGCTCACAAGGATCCAACTCTATGCAATCTTCTAATCCTACCAGTGGATTTTATGAGGCGAATACTTCTCGTACCATCGATGGGAACGCAGGACGTCCAGATTGTCATCAAGGTGGAATTGCTGTGGTTTGTGTAGAAGGGAATGGAACACGCCCCTCCCATAAAGGTTCGGGAGTAGGAGAAGATATTTCCTTCACATTAAACACGGTGGAAAGGCACGCAGTTTGCTATCAAGACAAGGTTGGTTCACTCTGTGCCTCCGATTATAAATTTCCACAGCAACAGCAGATAGAAGAAGGGAAAGCAATAGTTGAACAAGTTACTGTAGAAAATCATCAGCACAGTGGATATCGGGAAAGTGAGCTGTCTGGGACATTAAAATCCACAGGTGGAACCAATGGTGGTGGCAGTGAGTGTTTGCTTGTTGAAAACCAATATGTAGTCCGAAGGCTTACTCCACTTGAAGGTGCAAGACTTCAAGGATTCCCTGATTGGTGGTGTGATGATTTAGGCATAGAAGAACCAACAGAGGAAGATATCACATTTTGGGCAGAGGTATGGGAAACCCATAGAAAAACAGTAGGAAATGCAAAGAAACCAAAGTCAAGAAACCAGTTGATTAAGTGGCTTAAAAATCCTCATACGGATTCTGCAGAGTACAAGATGTGGGGGAATGGAGTAGCACTGCCATGTGTTTTATGGGTACTTGGAGGAATTATTGAGGTAGAAGAAAAACAAGTGCAAACAAGCACGGAAAGGACTAGAGATGAATATTATTGATGTTAGAAGTCGAGTTATGGGGGGAAACAGTAAAAGGAACACAAGCAATGTAAGGCATATCGTTCGTCACCACAGTGCAACCGCTGGAGGTGACGTTTTTGCTTTTGAAAGACATTGGAGAAGTTTAGGTTGGAACACTGGTGGATACCATGAAGTTATTCTACCCAATGGAGATGTTCAGCTCTGTTATAACGATAATGTAGTTACTAATGGAGTATTAGGGCATAACAATATTGCTTACCACATTTGTCTGGTAGGAAATGGTTCATTTACCCCGGCTCAGGAGAGAAGTTTTGAAATTAGAGCAAGAGCAGCCATGGGGAGGTTTAATCTTCAGGTAGCAAATGTAGTTGGACATGGAGAACTAACACCTACTGCTTGCCCAGGTACCGACATGAATGTGATTCGTAGAAGAGTAGCCGATACAAGTACAAATAACACTCCACCTACCACAAACCCTACACCTCCGCCACCTACAAATAGTTCAGGCGGTCAGAGTTTAGACCAGTTGGCACGAGAGGTAATCAATGGAAGATGGGGAAATAATCCTGAACGTGCTAGAAGATTGACTGCTGCCGGACATAATGCAGATCAGGTGCAAAGAAGAGTGAATGAAATTTTGTCAGGACAAGTGTCAACCCCACCAAAGCAATCACCGCCACCAGTTGTTCAAACGAGTAACATTGAGGTTTTAGCACGAGAAGTGATTCAAGGTAGGTGGGGAAATAATCCTCAACGAGCTGAGAGGTTAAGAACGGCCGGTCATGACCCCATTGCTGTGCAGAATCGAGTGAATCAGATTCTTCGAGGGTAATAGTTTAATGTAGTGTGATACTCACTATTTTCCTCCTTAATCTTTGGTACATATATGCTCTGAAATAAGTGGATATAATACTGTTTCAGAGCTAATATGTACCTACGAAAAATTGAAAAGGAGGATTTATCAAAATGAAAATCGCTTACAACGTAACAGGAGCAGCCAGAAAAGAGCTAGTAAAAAGTGTAGGGAAAGTCCTAGAAATCGAACCAAGATACTTAGGTGTTCCTACAGTAGCCTATGAGGTTGGAGCATATCACATCGATAAGGCAGGAACTTTAACTGGAGAAGACAATCAAGAACTTGTTCAAGTGTTATCTACAGAGTTCCAAATTCAACCAGTTTCTGAGGAGTATGACTTGGAGATTGCAGTAGCAACTGAACCAGTAGAGATTGAGCTGATTGAGATTAATGAAGAGCAAGGTGGTAACATTCATCAGTGTACCATTAAAATTCCAAAAACAGGATTCACTGAAGATAAGCTAGAAAACTTAGACAGATTGGTGGCTTCAAAAGCACTACTTCTAAAGGCGGCTTTTGGAACAGATTCCTTGGAAATAGGGAAAGTTGGAGATACTCTACTTTTTCCTTGGTTTGAAATTTCTGAGCCAACACATGCAGAAGCCTTCACCCAGTTCATTCACCTACTATGCAAAACAGCAATCGAAAAGCAAAGGGTTGTGAAGAAAGAATCCTCGCTCCCTGAGAATCCCAAATATGCAATGAGATGCTTTCTCCTTTCCTTAGGCTTTATCGGAGATGAGTATAAGCAATCTCGTAAAGTATTGCTTTCTAGGCTGGAGGGGAACTCAGCTTTTCGAAGCGGACAAAAAAGGGGGAATGAAACCGATGATTAAAACACCCTCCAGAGAAATTATTGAAGCAAGAAAAAGTAGGTACAAAAAAGGATTACGAGTAGAATTAATAAATATGGAGGACCCTTATACAGATTTAGCTTCTGGTGATAAAGGTACGGTTTCACATGTTGATGACATTGGTAGTATTCATGTGAATTGGGACAAAGGTTCTAAATTAGCATTGGTGGATAGTGTAGACGAGTTCAAAGTTCTTCCGACTATTACTGATGATATCCTAAAAAGCATCTTAGTAATCCGAGACTCTGGTCGCACTAATATGTTTGATGTGACCACGGTATATGAAATAGCAGTAGAGATGGGATTCTATGATTTAATGGTGTTCATTGAAGAACATAAAACAGAATACTGCCACTTCATTTTGACTGGTGAAAAGCCATAATATACACAATTTATATGACATATGTTTGTGTACATTATGAGTCGAATTGACTGGATAATTATCTCCTTCTGAGTGATATATGTAAGTAACAAAAAACACATCAGAAGGAGAGCAAACCATGTTAAGCAGCAAATTTGGAATTGAAATCGAAATGACAGGAATTACCAGAAGTAAGGCGGCTGAGGTTGCCACTTTGCACTTCGGAGGAAGGCAAGAATCGGGGCACGACTACTACAACACCCAAAAGGTTATCGCACCAGACGGACGGACTTGGAAGTTCATGAGTGACGGTTCCATTACCACAAGGAAGAAGGAAAACGGAAGAAAGGTCGTTGCAGGAGGAGAGTACAGCGTGGAGCTTGTTAGCCCAATCCTCACCTACCAAGAAGACATTGATTCTTTGCAAGAACTGGTGAGAAAACTTAAAAAAGCAGGAGCATTTGTTAACGACTCTTGTGGAATCCACATACACCTTGACGGCGCTCCTCACACACCAAGGAGCATCAGAAACTTTGTAAACATTATCGCAAGCAAAAATGACCTTTTCTACAAAGCACTGCAGATTAAGCCAGAGCGGATGAGGTTTTGCAAGAAGATGGATAGCTACTTGGTGGAGCGAATGAATAAGAAAAAGCCGAAGACCTTTTCAGCCATTGAAGACATTTGGTACGAAGGCTACTCCAATCGCTCAAACCGTTACAACAACAGCAGATACCATTTTCTCAACCTACACGCCTTTTTTACAGGGCACCATACGGTTGAACTAAGGGGCTTTAACGCAACCCTTCATGCAGGGAAGGTGCGCTCCTACATTGTATTAGCATTGGCTTTAAACAACCAAGCACTTACTCAAAAGAGTGCATCGGCAAGAAAGCCACAGACCGAGAACGAAAAATTCGCCATGAGAACCTACCTTAACCGCATTGGTTTTATTGGAGAAGAATTTGCAAACTGCAGAGAGCACTTAACAAAGCATCTTGATGGTTCAGCCGCATGGAGATACGGAAGGGCTGCTTGAATAGCAGATCAAAATAAAACGAAAGGAAACAAGGAAAAATGAAAAAAAGATTGTATATTGCTTACGGTTCAAACTTGAATGTTGAACAAATGAAGTGGCGTTGCCCCACAGCAGAGGTTGTAGGAGCAACCACGATCAATAACTACAAACTCCTTTTTAGGGGCGGGAAAAGGGGAGCTGTGGCCACTGTGGAGCCTTGTGAGGGAAGTATCGTACCCGCTTTGGTCTGGAGCTTAAAGTATAGAGATGAAGAAAGCTTGGATATTTACGAGGGATTGCCGATTCTTTATCGGAAAGAAATGCTACCTATTGAACTAAATGGCGAAGAAGTGGAAGGCATGATTTATATCATGAATGTTCAATCTCCAGAAAATGGAAGGTATATACCACTTGGCCAACCGACTCCATTCTATTTTGGAACCATTTACAAAGGGTATAAAGAGGCAGGATTTGATGTTGAAATTTTGAAAAAAGCAGTCTCTTATTCCGTAGAAATGTAGACAATTTTACCCCTAGAAATTTGGTACATATATGCTCCGAATCAACTGGATAATAGTGTGCTAGTACGGTAATATGACACTACCAAGAGCAAAGGAGAATAACAAGATGACAAACGAAAAAGCATTACAAGCATTCATGGCAGACGTAGGAGACATTGAAAAAAGACTCGAAGAAATTACCAAGCGAGTAGGAGACCACTTAGGTTACCATCCAGACGAAATTCACTGGGGGCATGTTGGAGAAAGCGGAAAACTTCTTAGTGAACTAACTACATTAAGGAACTGGCTTTACGGCAAAGGAGAGTATGCAAACTAACTAAAAGAGAAACAGACTACAAAGTCTTTTTCTCGTAGTAAGGCGCACAATACAAAGAGAAAACCAACTGAGGAAGCCCAAAGGGGCTACTCCTTGTATAAAATAGATTAGTAGACTTCTAATGAGGTCTTTTTTTATTGTTTAGAAAGAAGGAAATGGAATGTATAAATACGAGCCTACACCACTTATGCTACCTACGAGTATTTATGATAAGAAACGGGCAGATTTTGCGGTAGGCTTTATCTCCATGCTCAAGCACACCACAGGTGAGTGGTATGGGAAGCCATTTCATTTGATGCCGTGGCAAGAGCAGATTATAAGAGATATTTTTGGAATTGTGGACAAAAAAACAGGATATCGTCAATTTCGCACAGTTTATGTTGAGATTGGCAAAAAGAACGGTAAATCAGAACTTGCAGCAGCTGTTGCCCTTTATCTACTATTTGCCGATGGAGAGGCAGGTGCTGAAGTTTATTCTTGTGCTGCCGATATAGGACAAGCAAGTATTGTATATAACACAGCCAAAGCTATGGTGGAACAAAATAATGACTTGTCAGGAATTTCAAAGCTGATACCTTCTACTAAACGAATCGTATTCTCACATACTAACAGTTTTTATAGAGTGCTTTCTTCAGAGTATAAATCTAAGCAGGGATTTAATGTTTCTGGACTTATTTTTGATGAATTATTTGCTCAACAAACCAGAGAATTATTTGATACCATGACTAAGTTTTCTGGAGATGCAAGAAGACAGCCCCTGTACTTCCTAATTACCACAGCAGGTAGGGACAAAACCAGTATCTGTTATGAAATACACAGTAAAGCCTTGGCCATTACGGATGGAACTAAAGTTGATTCAACCTTCTACCCAGCAGTTTTTGGCATAAAAGAGGGTGATAATTGGGAAGATCCTGAGGTGTGGAAGCGTGTTAACCCTTCAATTGGGGTTACAATTCCTTTTGAAACCGTGCAAGCGGCTTATGAGCAAGCAAGGGAAAATCCAGCAGAGGAGATGCACTTTCGCCAATTTCGTTTGAATGAATGGTGTAACGCAGATATTCGCTGGATGCCTATGGATAAGTGGGAAGCCTGTGGTGAGGATATCGACCTAGAGGAATTTGAAGGTCGAGAGTGCTATTGTGGTCTGGACTTATCCTCTACCAGTGATTTGACAGCACTAGTCTTGGTGTTCCCGCCAAAAAATGAAGATAATAAATACACTATAATACCGTTTTTCTGGTTGCCAGAGGATGTGATTAATTTGCGCACTAGACGGGACCATGTTCCTTATGCTGTTTGGAAGAAGATGGGAGTGTTCAATACTACAGAAGGAAATGTAGTGGACTATGATTATATAGTTGCTTTTATAGCCAAACTGTCCCTTCAGTTTCGTATACGAGAAATTGCTTACGATCGGTATGGAGCGGAAAAGATAAGAAGAGACTTGGAAGAATTAGGTGCTGAGAATGGATTTGTGGTTTTTCCTTTTGGTCAGGGGTTCATTTCCATGTCACCACCATCGAAGGATTTCTATCAATTAGTTATGGAAAAGAGAATCCGCCATGGGAATCATCCCGTTCTTGATTGGAATCTGGGAAATGTAGTAGTGGATCAAGACGCTGCAGGAAACATAAAGCCAAACAAACGAAAGTCTACAGAAAAGATTGATGGAGCAGTAGCGATGGTTATGGGGTTGGCAAGGGCTACTCTCTGCGGTAGCACGGAATCAAGTGTATATGATGAAAGGGGGCTGTTTTTTGTATAAAAGTACTTGTTTTTTTACCATTCTATATGACATAATGAAAACACAATGTACTGGAAATTTTTTATGTGAGGATATTATGAAAAAGGATAGAAGTTTGCTTAATTTGCCAAAAGAATATACTGAAGTTAAGCCTATTGATTTAAAGAAAGACAAAGAGACAAAGCTCGCTAAAGGTATAACATCTGTTGTGACAGCTATCGCATTATTTATTATTGGTTATTTGATTGTACCGTTTTCGTTGATTCACTATGGTGAGTTTTTTCTATTTCGAGTTTCAAGGTATTTAGTATGTTTTGTAATATTTTTAATCTTTGCTCTAATAATAGTGCACGAATTGATTCATGGATTCTTCTTTAAACTATACTCTGGAGAAAAAGTAAATTATGGATTTACTGGTAAACGTGCCTATGCTGGATGTAAGGCTTATTTTGAAAAAAATCCCTTTTTGATTATTACACTTTCACCAGTCATTCTATTGAGTACTCTACTTCTTTTTGCTAGTATATTTTTACCAATTGAGTGGTTTTGGAGAATTCATATATTGCAAATAGTTAATTTTTGGATTGCTAATGGAGACTTTCATACAGCGATTTTTTTAAGAAAACTACCCTCGGATACACTAATACAGGACACAGGTTATTCTATAACTTTTTATTCCAAAATAAAAAAATAGGAGAATGCAACCTCCCGTATTTTAATAATGTCAACATGGGACATGGTATGAATTTAATAATTGTCTAGTTCATCTAGCACTATCTTAATTAGATAAGTGCTTTTTTTCTTGCTCTTTTGGAGGTGATGCTATGGGGATTGTTTCCCGAATAAAAAATGCTTGGAATAATCGAGTAGGTGGTGACTGGAGTTTTCTTTTTGGAAGCACCTCCAGTGGAAAGGCTGTTAATGAGCGAACTGCAATGCAAACATCTGCGGTGTATGCTTGCGTTCGCATCTTGGCAGAATCAGTGGCTTTGCTGCCCCTACACCTTTACGAAAATAACAGTGAAGGTGGTCGAGAAGTTCTGCGTAGGCATCCCTTATATCGATTGCTTCATGATGAGCCAAATCCTGAGATGACCTCCTTTGTGTTTCGAGAGACACTAATGAGTCATCTTTTATTATGGGGAAATGCTTATGCTCAAATTATTAGAAATGGGAGAGGTAATCCTGTAGCACTATATCCGCTTCTTCCTGACCGAATGTATGTGGAACGAAGTACCTCTGGAGATCTCATATATATTTATCAGGCTGATGATGGACAGAGAATACTTGGTCGTGATGAGATTTTGCATATCCCTGGTCTTGGATTTGATGGGTTGATAGGATACTCTCCAATCGCTATGGCAAAAAATGCTATCGGTATGGCATTGGCCACAGAGGAGTATGGTGCCATATTCTTTGCAAATGGGGCGAATCCTGGGGGTGTGTTGGAACATCCAGGGGTAATTAAGGATCAGAACCGATTAAGGGAAGGTTGGCAAAGTCAGTTTTCTGGTGCGAATTCGCATAAGGTAGCGGTCTTGGAAGAAGGACTCAAATTTAAACCATTATCCATTCCACCAGAGCAAGCACAGTTCTTACAAACAAGAAAATTTCAAATTAATGAAATAGCTCGAATTTTCAGAGTTCCACCACACATGGTTGGTGACCTTGAGAAGTCGAGCTTTTCTAATATAGAACAACAATCATTGGAGTTTGTGAAGTACACCTTGGATCCATGGATAGTTCGCTGGGAGCAATCCCTTCAACAAGCGTTGCTTTTGCCAGCCGAGAAAAGAAGATTGTCCATTCGTTTTAACTTAGACGGTTTACTTCGTGGTGATTATCAAAGTCGCATGAAGGGATATTCTATTGGAATCCAAAATGGATTCATGTCACCAAATGATATACGTGGCTTGGAAGATATGAATTTAATACCTGAAGAAGAAGGAGGGAATTTGTACTTTGTAAATGGAAATATGGTCAAGCTGAAAAATGTGGGAGCAGCCTATGGAAAGAACTATCCCACTTATGAAGAACAAGAAGAAAGTGAGGATGAAGAGTGATGAAGAAGGACGTAAACAAATTTTGGAACTGGGTCAGAGGTGACACTAAGAATGGAGACACATTATATTTTGATGGTGTCATTGCAGAGGAAACTTGGTGGGATGATGATATTACTCCTGAAATGTTTAGAGAGGAGTTAGAGGAGTGTGAAGGTGATATCACCATATGGATTAACTCTCCTGGTGGTGATTGTGTTGCTGCTAGTCAAATTTATTCCATGTTAATGGAATATGAGGGCAACATTACAGTGAAAATTGATGGTCTTGCAGCATCAGCAGGAAGTGTTATCGCTATGGCTGGGACAGAGGTTTACATGGCACCCACTGCACTTATGATGATTCATAATCCACTTACTGTAGCAATCGGGGATAGTAAAGAAATGAAAAAAGCAATCGATATGCTGTCAGAGGTAAAGGAAAGTATCATCAATGCCTATGAAATTAAGACTGGTCAACCGAGAAAGAAGCTATCTGACCTTATGGATGCAGAAACATGGATGAACTGCAAAAAAGCAGTGGAGCTAGGCTTCTGTGATGGGATTTTGAAGGATAAGAAAAGAGAAGTATCTGATACCACCTACGCCTTTAGCCGTCAAGCAATAACAAATTCTCTGCTAGATAAAGTAAGCAGTAGAAGAGCTACACAAACAAAGCAAAGTGTATCTGCCGATTCCTTAATGGATCGGCTCAATTTAATTTCACATTAATTTATGGAGGACTATTAGAATGAGTAAAATACTAGAATTACGAGAAAAACGAAATCGTATCTGGAATACAGCAAAAGAGTTTCTAGATAGTAAAAGGGGAGAAGATGGATTAGTTTCCCCAGAAGCTTCAGCTGAGTATGACAAGATGGAAGCCGATATGGTAGCACTTGGAAAAGAAATCTCAAGGTTGGAAAGGCAACAAGCATATGACCTTGAGATGAGTAAAGCAACATCTACTCCTATTACCAACAAACCCGACCGGTCAGAGGATAAAACAGGCAGAGCTTCTGCTGAATATCAAGCCGATTTTGGAAATATCCTTCGAGGTAAGTTACCACAAAACAATGTGCTAAGTACCTCTCCTGATGCTGATGGCGGCTATCTTGTTCCGTTGGAGTTTGAAAAGAGAATTATTCAAGGTTTGGAAGAAAACAATGTGATTCGTGCTATTGCCAAGACGATTTCCACATCTTCTGAGAGAAAAATACCGGTGGCTGCGACTCACTCTGTTGCACAGTGGACACCAGAAAATGCTCCTTACAAAGAGAGCAATCCGACATTCGCCCAAAAGACGATTGATGCTTATAAGTTAACAACACTTGTAAAGGTGAGTTTGGAGCTAATGCAAGATTCCATGTTCAATCTGGAAGAATATATTGCAGAAGAAATTGCCAGAGCTTTTGCAGTAGCAGAGGAAGAAGCCTTTTGTATTGGCAAAGGAACAGGGCAACCAACAGGGATATTTACCGAGCAAGGTGGATCTATTGGAGCCAAAATTAATGCTACAATTAGCACAGACTGTCTCATCGACTTAATCTATTCCTTGAAAAGTCCATACCGTAAAGGTGCTGGATTTTTGATGAATGATTCTACTATTTCAGCTATTCGTAAGCTAAAGGACTCTACTGGTGCTTATCTGTGGCAACCGAATGTACAGGCTGGAGAACCTGATAGATTACTAGGTTATCCAATTTATACTAGCCCTTATGCTCCAGAAGTTGCGGCCAATTCTCTACCAGTTGCTTTTGGTGACTTTAAGAACTATTGGATTGCTGATCGCATGGGTCGCACAGTTCAAAGGTTAAATGAGCTTTATGCTGGAAATGGTCAGGTAGGATTCATTGCCACTGGCCGTGTTGATGGCAAGATGGTGAGGGCAGAAGGAGTTCAGTTACTTAAAGTGGGAGCGAAAACCGGGAGCTAGAACATTATGAAGCCAACAGAATTACAAAGAAAGTTGATGCGAAAGATCAAGCAGAATCTTATTTTATCCCACAACGAAGATGACGAGCTGATTCTTCGTCATGCTATAACTGGGATAAGCTATGCCGAAAGCTACCAACATTTGCCAGATGGATATTACTCAAATAAGGAACACCAGATGCCTGCCACAACTGAGCAGGCTATTATTATGCTTGCAAGCCATCTTTATGAAAGTAGAGATGGCTCTACTGCAGG
>JGI20163J15578_10000718_pt1 | contig 13673 bp, 10 predicted proteins | sample TergutCu122P1_FD_15578 | JGI IMG/M metagenome (IMG submission 15578)
CGCACCACTGATGTATGGTTGCAGTTATCCAGGGGCTTAAGTGCTCTTATCCCACCACCTGTAGAGGTGGGGGTATTAGAGCACGTTAGTCATCGGATAAATAGTGTATAGTAGGATGCATGAGGCAGGAGACATGAAGTAATAAGGGGAGCAGCAATGAAAGGGGCAGGAACCGTCAAATCAGTAGCTAATTTTAAAAGGAGGATTTTTCATGAAGAACGGTAATGTATGGCAGCGATATTGGGATGTAACCAGCGTGGCGCAAACTGCTCACCGGGGCGAAAGTGCTGTGTCGTTAATTATCAAGGGTCTACAATCTATGCTGGTCATGTTCGGCGCGACAATAATCGTGCCGTTGACCTTGGGTATGAGCCCTCAGGTGACGCTTTTTGGTATGGGGACCGGAACACTTTTGTTCCTACTGATAACAAAAGGTAAGTCGCCACTGACTATGGGAAGCAGCTTTGCTTTCATGATTGGTGTTTTGGGCATAATCGACGCATATGGAGGCCCCTTTGCCAATATTTTTGACAATTATGGCAATGTTATAACATACACCTTTACACACGAAGAGCGACTGCAATATGCATTAGGCGGGATTTTAGCGGCAGGCGTAGTGTATCTGATATTTTCTCTTATCGTTAAAATTGTCGGCGCTGACAAGTTCATGAATTTCTTGCCTCATGCCGTAACTGGGCCTACGGTTGTACTTATTGGTGTAACTTTGGCGCCTCATGCCATTAATCAGTTCGCCACAAACTGGATTCTTGGGCCACTAACTGCGGCTATCGTTATTGGTATTATGATGTTTGGTAAAGGCAAGCTCAAGCTATACCCAATTTTGATAGGCTTTGTGGGAGCCTATTTCGTTGCAATATTGATGCAACTGGCAGGGGCAACAGCAGCTGACGGAGAACTATTGATTAATTTCTATGCCGTACAGGAAGCACAATTGTTTGGATTGCCACCGTTTATGTCCCCTAGATTCCACATCATACCTATTTTGATGCTGGCACCTTTTGCACTGGCGACGATTTCTGAAAACATTGCGGACCATGTCATTGTAGGTGCGGAAATGAATGAAGACTTAGTACGTGAAAAGCCTGGCTTAAGCCGAACTCTATTTGCAGATGGCATCCAGTCAATGATTGTGGCCGCTTTTGGTACACCAATGAATACCACCTACTCCGAGAATGTAGGCCTTCTTATTATCACGAAAGTGTTCTCCTCTATAGTAGTAGCCATTGGTGCTGTATTTGCTATCATTCTAGGGCTGTCACCAGCCTTTGCGGAGATTATACGTTCAATACCTGTAGCAATCATCGGTGGTGCGTCTATTATGCTTTACGGTATGATTGCCTCCATAGGGATGCGTAATATTAAAGAGCATGTAGACTTGAATATAACCAAGTATCTGATCATCATGTCTGTTATGCTGGTCATCGGTATCGGTATGCGCTTCGGTACGCCAATCGTAGTGGAAATCGTTGGAGAAAGCGTGCGTCTGGACAGAATGAACCTGCCCGTTGCCATTATCATGGGTGTGATTTTGAACGCGATACTTCCAAACGATTCGGCTACTGCGAAGAAAGCTAATCTGGAAGATGCAGCTGTAGAAGAAGCTGCTAAGTAAACTGAAATCCCTTCGGAAACGGAATAAACAAAAGCTCATGGGCAAATTGCCCCCACGTCAAGGACAAATAAAAGAGGGTGTCGATTCTTAAAAAGAATCGGCATCCTTTTAGTGAGGAAGAATACTTTCTTTCAAGTAGGTATAATATTCATTTAGAAACATTTTTTTAAGAAGGCTTCCCTTTTTTGCCAAAAAAAATTTCAAAAAAACGTTGACAAGAGTAAGGGAAATATGCTAAACTAAGAAAACAGTTGAACGGTTGCTCAACCGTCAAGGGGGAAGAAAGATATGAAACAAGCACAAAATACTTGTGATTGCTATGCCATTCATGAAGATGTCATTGAGCGAGTAAGAGAAGGAATGCCCAATGTGGACCAAATTCGAACATTGTCAAATCTCTACAAGATGTTTGCAGACCCCACTCGTCTTAAAATAATGTGGGCCTTGTCAAAAGAGCGCATGTGCGTGTGTGATCTTGCGGTGTTATTGGGAATAACTAAGTCTGCGGTTTCCCATCAATTAAAATCTTTGCGACTAACGAATCTGGTTCATCATGAAAAAGAGGGGAAGAATGTTTACTATTCCCTTGTAGATAATCATGTGCTTGAAATGCTAGAAAACGGATTTGCTCACAATGAAGAGTAGATTAAGTAGCACCACAGTGTGGTGAAGCTATTGTGGTGCCTGATATAAAAGAGAGAGAAAAATTTTTCGCCTAACAATTGAACGATTGCTCAACTATGCACCTGAAAAACATCATAAAGGAGACAGACATGGAATACAGTATACAGCTTGACGATATTGTCAAAAAGTTTGGAAGATTCAAAGCATTAGATAGTATTAGCCTTAATGTAAAACAAGGCGAGGTGTTTGCTTATCTTGGACCAAATGGATCGGGCAAATCTACGACGATTCGTGTGTTATTGGGGATTTTAAGAGCAACAGAAGGTAGCGCAAAAGTATTTGGACAAGACCCTTGGAAAAAGGCAGTAGACATTCACAAGCGGGTCGCTTACGTGCCAGGAGATGTGAACCTGTGGCCCAACTTAACAGGAGGTGAGGTGATTGACTTGTTTGTTCATCTGCGTGGTAACTTTGATCAACAACGGCGCCACAAGCTGATTCGCGATTTTGACTTAGATCCTACAAAGAAATGCCGCACCTATTCAAAGGGAAATCGTCAAAAAGTTGCCTTGATTGCAGCTTTTGCTTCAGAGGCCGACTTGTATATCTTGGATGAACCTACAAGTGGTCTAGACCCTCTAATGGAACAGGTTTTCCAAGGATATGTGTTAGAGCAAAAAAAGAAAGGGAAAAGCGTGTTTTTATCCAGCCATATCATGTCGGAAGTGGAGCGACTATGTGACCGAGTGGCCATCATTCGTGATGGTAAGCTGGTAGAGACAGGCACACTGGACGAATTGCGTCATTTAACCCGCTACCACATGGAAGTGATGCCTTTGCATGAAATAGAGGATTTAGAAAAAGTAAAAGGAATACATGGGGTTTCCAAGAGTCAGGGAAAATTCACCTTCCAGGTTGAACCAGAAGAGATGAATGAAGTGATTCAATATATCAGTTCCTTTGGTATTCAAAAGTTAATTAGTACTCCGCCTTCTTTGGAAGAGTTATTTTTGCGACACTACGATGGAACTGTTGGAGGGAATGGCTTATGAACGAAATGTTTAAGTACAGCCTAAGGTTTACGGTCTTTACTTTGCAAAAAGAGCGGTTATTTATCGGCCTTTGGATAGGAGGGCTTCTTTTTATTGCAGGTGTAATGCTTGTGGCATTTGAAAATCAATTTACCTCAGAGGAATTACAAGGATTGCTCATTATGAAAGATAATCCTGCTCATATTGCCCTGCAAGGACCGTTTTTTCCAGCAGAGAGTTTTCAGGTGGGTCACTTTTATGCCGTAGAAATGCACCTGTTCACATTAATTGCTGTAGCTATTTTTAATATATTCCTTGTAATGCAAAGTACACGAGGAGATGAAGAAAAAGGAAGAATTGAGATATTGCGCTCTCTTCCTTTTGGGAGGCTGTCTATCCTTCATGGAGTGATGATTGTAGCCAGTATCGTAAACGTGTTGCTAGGCATTTTACATGGGATATTGCTCTTTCTACTAGGAATAAGTGGAATCACAATATCAGGGGCATTTAACTATGGGATGAGTTTAGCGGCAACAGGGTTTTTCTTTGCGGCGCTTTCTGCCTTTCTTTCACAATTCTCTCATTCCACAAGAACAGTTATGGGGGCTGCTTTTATCATACTGATAGCATCCTATCTGCTACGGGCGGTAGGTGATGTCACAGCCGAACCCCTTTCTCTAATCTCTCCTTTAGGCCTGCCTCTTAGAGCCGAAACTTTTGTGTCAAATCATATATGGCCGTTTTTAGTGATGTTGATGTTGGCTTTTGTTTTATGTGGCCTTGCCTATCTTCTGAACGCAAGGAGAGATATTGGACAAGGATTATTGCCCGAGCCACATGGGAGAAATGGCGCATCTATTTTTCTCAGAACATCTCTGGGACTTGTATGGCGACAACATCGCAACACATTGTTGGCTTGGACAATTGGTTTATTTGGACTTGGTGCTGCCTTAGGAGGAATTATGCGAGATGCGGAGCATTTTGCAGGTGAAAATGGGGCCTTTCAGATGCTTATTCCAGCTTCGGCTGATTTTACAGCAGTTGAACTTTTTACCATGTTTCTAAACGTGAGCTTCGCTGTTGTTTGCATTGCGCCGGTGCTGGTTTTGATCTTTAAAATATTGCGAGAAGAAAAGGATGGACGAGCAGAACCTGTACTTAGCAGAGGAGTTTCCCGCACTCAATACATGTCTGGCTTTATTGCAATTGCTTTTTTAGCAAGCCTGCTTATGCCCTTTGTCACAAGTATTGGGATGTGGTGGGTAAGCTCTCTATTGATGGAGGTGCCACTGCCCTTTGTTGGAACGCTTCGCTCGATGATGGTCTATCTGCCTGGGCTGTGGGTGATGTTGGGTCTAGGAGTTTTTGTTGTGGGAATTTTCCCAAAAGTATCCGTGCTTTGTTGGGGTTATTTTATCTACATTTTTGTGGTGGGTTTCTTTGGAGAATTGTTGGATATGCCTGAAGGTGCGATGAATCTGTCACCCTTTAGCCACATCCCCCAGCTTCCTTTGGAAGATGCGAGGTTTCCTCCTTTACTGATGTTGACTGGAATAGCATTGGTGCTAACGATGCTTGGGTTTGGGGGTTACAAGCAACGAGAGATGATGGCTTGACGTTCTGAAAACATGGGGCCTTTCGCAGTTTTTAGCAAAAAAATACACTTGACAACGATATCTATCCTTGACACAATAACAGTGTTAAAAGAATCTGTGTAGAACGACTAATGAAAGGAATCAAGAAATCATGAAAACACTCATTGTATATGCAAGCAAATATGGGTTTACGACAGATTGTGTAAATCTTCTGAAAGACAAGCTCCAAGGTGAGGTAACCGCGGTAGACATTAATCAAGTGACTAGCCAACAGAATCTAGAAGAGTTCCCCACGGTGATTATTGGAGGTTCAATATATGTAGGGAAGACCTCAAAGAAATTGCGGGAATTTTGTGAAAAAAATCTAGATGCGCTTAATCAAAAAAAGGTCGGGCTTTTCTTGTGTTGTGCCTTAGTAGAGAACGAAGCTCAGTTCTTCACGGATAATTTTCCCGCTTCTTTATTAGAGAACGCAAAGGCGAAAAAAACTTTTGGAAGTGATGCGCGTTTAGAGAAAATGAGTTTTCTCGACAAAACCATCATAAAGGCAGTGACCAAAGGAGATTTTAGTAGCTTTAAAATCTCAGAGGAAAGTATAGACGCTTTCACTAGGGAGATGGGCTAAGAGGTTACTTTTATTTCTCTTAGCTTAGTGTACAGTACCCAAGCTCGGTTTTATATACACTATGCTACCGTATCGGTCGGAAGAAAATAATCTCAACAAAAAAAGTAAAAGGTGACAAAATGTCACTTTTTACTTTTTTGTATCGTATGCCTAGTGGAGCCTTATTTGTCTGGAAGAATCACATTCTGCGAGGCTTTATTTACCCAATCGAATCACATTCTGCGAGGCTTTATTTGTCTAATCGAATCACATTCTGCGAGGCTTTATTTGTATAATCGAATCACATTCTATGAGGTTTCATTTGCCTAATCGAATCACATTCCAAGAAGCCTTGTGTAGTACACTCTCTAGCCTGCCGTTATCCAGGACAGATTGGGAAACCACCTGGGGCTTCACATTATCCCTGCCTGCTCCATTCACAGCCTTCAGATCTTCATGCTCTAACACAATGTGTTCTAATAAACGATATCCTTCCATTCCACGCACATCAACCAATAACTGTACATCTTCTTCCAGGTTACGATTCACTGCAAAAATGGTAAGCTCTTCTTTTTCTTCATTCCAGACAGAGACGCTTTCGATATCGGTGACTTCATCATGTTTTGCGGTGTCATGCTTTGGTGTGTCAATAATGGGCTGTAGTACCATGCCACGACCATATTTGGAAGCATGCATAAAAGGATAGAAAATGGTTTGTTTCCAGGCGGCACCACCGCCAGCATCGGTCATAATAGGAGCGATAACATTGATCAGCTGAGCCATACAAGCCATCTTCACACGGTCTGCATGCTTTAGCAATACAATCAGCATCAAACCAACCAGCAAAGCGTCTTCAAAATTATAAATGTCTTCTAACAAAGGTGGTCCAACTTGCCAAGGACGATTTTCTGTGGTGTCTGCATCGGCAGCATTGGAGTGATACCAAACATTCCACTCATCAAAGCTTAAGTGAATGTCTTTTTTGCCACGCTTTTTCGCTTTTACATAGTCGCAAGTAGCAATGACCGTGCGAATAAAGTCACTCATTTCATCAGATTGAGCCAGATAGTCATTGGAGTCATTATCCCTATTCCCGTAATATTGATGCAAGGAAATATAGTCAACATATTCATAAGTTCTCTCTAAGCTTACGGCTTCCCATTCAGGGAAGGTGGGCATTCCTCTACCAGAACTTCCACAGTGAACCAACTCAATGGAAGGGTCGATTTGCTTCATCCCCTTGGCCACCTCCTCGGCAATTCGTCCATACTCCATCATGGTTTTACTGCCCAGTTGCCAGGGCCCGTCCATTTCATTGCCTAAACACCAAACCTTGATGTTGTGCGGGTCTTTTACTCCATGCTGAATTCGCAGGTCACTGTACTTAGTGCCGCTAGAGTGATTGCAATACTCTAGAATATTCAAAGCATCAGCAATTCCTCGGGTCCCTAAGTTAACCGCCATCATGGCTTCAGAGTTAGCCTTGTCTGTCCATTTCATAAATTCATTTAAGCCAAAGGTATTGGGCTCGAGGGTGCGCCAGGCCAAATCTAATCTTGCAGGGCGCTCACTAAGAGGCCCGACACTATCCTCCCAGAAAAAATTGGAAACAAAATTCCCCCCAGGATAACGAATAATAGGTACATCCAACTCTTTTACCAATTCAATCACATCTCTTCGAAAGCCATCTTCATCTGACAGGGGGCTTTCTGGTTGATATAACCCATCATACACCGCACGTCCTAGATGCTCAACAAAAGAACCGTAGATTCGTTTGTCCACAGGTGCTACTTTAAAGTCCTTGTCAATAATCATTTTTGCTTTTCTACTCATGTTTGTCTATCTCCTTATAGCTTTATTATCCCCAATTTTAGCTGGAAAATATTTCTTTTTTCAATGTATATCAATATCCGAATTCGCCAGAGAGTAATATTTCATCATTCTGCATAGTTATCATAGATTCGATTTCGCCTTTTACGCTCCTTGGGACACATTTTTTCTGCGCCAGCAATATCATAGGCTCCGAAGGTATCAACCAATCGCGAAGTAGGGTCGATTTCCACATAACTTACCCAAGGCAACCAGTGGTAATGGCTTAGGAAGGTTTGATCACCAAATCTTCCTCCTTCGTGAGATAAACCAGACAGGGCATATCCAAAGCTGCCATCCACATCGTTGGCTTGTCGGGTATTGTTGTGGATGAATTCTGCATAATCTCGGTAGTGTTCATCCTCGGTGATTACATACAATCGATAGTAAATATAAGCACAAGCCGCCATGTACATGTCGCCGCCACCACCTCCTTGGGTCACGGGACTTTGGCCACTGATGGAATTCTTTGTAAAAGGATGATGAGGGTATAGCACCCTTACGGGGAAGGACCACACGTAAGTCCATGTTTCAGTGAAGTTTGCCGCACCAATTAAAGCCTCTAGCCACTTAGGCTCTTCTGTTAAGTCATAGAGTGCAAGAAAACCGAACATGGCATAGATTCCAGACTCATTATCTAAAATATCCGTATTGTCACAGGTAGAACCCCGATATTCAAACTTCTTATAGGTGTTTTCATAAGCCCATTCCCCTGCTTTCAGGGCGGCTTCTTTATAGGCATTTTCTTTGGTCACTAAGTAAAACTGAATCAAGAATCTTACCACACTAATGGTGTTGGCTTTAGAATCCATCCTCATAGAACCGTCTTCTGTGTTGTAGGCCCGGTACCAACTTCCGTCATCATTTTGAACTCTCAAGTACCAATCGGCAGATTTCTTGCAGAACTTCAACCAACTGGGCTTTTCAATGCCCTTCTTCTGTAGGTACACATAAGCATCTAGAATGTTTTCACACCCGTCGGCAATCATCCTTGTCCAGAAAGGCATAGGCTCAAAGCCATTCATTGCAGGATTATAACAGTTCTGGGGTGCTCCAATTTCCGTCATGGCTGTTCGCACCCAAAACTCAATGATGTTTAATCCTTTTTCATAGGACTCAGTTTCACCTTCCATGTCTCCATAGCGAATAAGCTGATAACCGATTCCTGGTTGCTGACCTACAAATCCAAACTGAAAAGACACACTGGATACATCCATCTGAGGAAGCTGACAAGAAAATGGCAAGCCCCAAGAATCCCCGTATTGTCTGGTAAGTTTAGTAAGGGTCTTCATACAGTTGCGATACTGCAACTCTTGATCCACTTCATAGATAGGATCCTTTAAGCGGTTATAACCTTTGCGCCAAGTACTTCTCATCATGGCGTAGAAGTCATCATAGGCTCCAAAGTCCACCGCTACTTCATAGTGGTGAGAAAACCCCTCATCCGCAGGATGATACATGCGAGTCATGGTTTTGGTTTTCATCATATAGTCAATGTTATATTCTTGCCCCAGTCGGGGTATCTGTCCATCCACACTAGGATACACGTAGTCAATGGAAAGTCCCTGACGTACTGTCTCAATCTCTTTTCGCAAAGGATACCCATAGTATAGATAATTTAAAGTTTTACTTTCTGGTTTGCTCATGCCAATAGAACCGATGGTGTAATCGGGATCCACAATATGCTCCGATTGCACAAAATCATGATTGCGCATGGTGATATTGGCGGCCCAGCGAGAAAGCATGGCGGTCTCTCCAGAAGCTTTATGTTGGGCGGCAAAAAGGGGCAAGGTATAATAGGTCTCCCGCCTCCAGAAGTACTCACAGTCCAGGTCATACCCAAAAGAATAGGGCTTGGCATATTCATTCTGCTGATACCAGTTGGCTGGTGCAAAGCAATCATAGTCACGGACCTGATCAGAAGTTGCCATCACCAAAGAGATTTTAGAAGCAAATCCATAATCGTCTATATTTTTCTCCACCATAACGGTTCGGCTTACCTTTAAGCTCTCTTCTACCTTTTGATAGATGTCTTGGAAGAAAAACACAGAACCTGTAGGTGAAGTTAAGCGACCAGAAGCAAAAACGCTCCCGTCCTTTTCTATGATGTCATCATAAGGCGCATCATAGAACTGGGTAATGGACAAAGCCGTTTTAATAAGAATATACATAGGGCGGCGATTAAAATATAAAACTGCATCAGACTTAGAAACCTCTAATCCGCCGCTTTTGAAGGTTAAGGAATAATCATTTATTGTAATTTTCATAAAATTGCGGGCAGGGAAGCATGAGACTTCCATATGGTGAGGAGCTGCCCTTCCTCCTTCTTTTAAACATATGAATGCGTTGGCCATATACAAGATAATTCCAATACTCATTTGTGAGCAAGCTCCCAACGAGCCTTGATACTATCTTGCGCATTTCTTGCTGCATATCACACTAAGATTTAATCGCCCCTAGCATAATCCCTTTGGCAAAATATTTTTGCAGGAAGGGGAAGAAGCACATGACGGGAACCATCGTCACAACAATAGTGGCCATCTGGATACCGTCGGTAAATCTAGGAATACGAGGTCCAGCAATGGACAAAGAATCCACAATAATGGTATCGATAACAATATTACGAAGGACCAATTGAAGTGGAATCAAATCATTTCTACGGATAAAAATCATGGCATGAAACCATTCGTTCCATCGGTCCACAGTATAAAACAACAAGATGGTTGCCAAAATAGGCTTAGATAATGGAAGTACGATTTGCCATAAAATACGCCATTCTCCAGCACCGTCAATCTTTGCTGATTCAAATAAGGATTCAGGCAAAGTGGTTAAATAAGTACGGGTAATAATAAAGTAAAATGTATTGACCCCATAAGCCAAGATAACCGACCAAAGAGAATTAGTAAGGTTAAATTGAAGCATAAGTAGGTATAGGGGTACAATCCCACCGTTAAATAACATGGTGACAATAATCACGTAAAAAATGATTTTAGAACCAGGAAAGTTGGTGCGCACTAAACCATAAGCCAAACTTGTGGTTAGGAACATATTGATGGGCACTCCAATTAGCAAAAGCAATCCAGTGGTTCTAAAGCCAGTGGGAATCCGTGGGTCTTGGAACAAGCGGTAATAATTATCAATGGTGGGTTCTCTAGGAAACAACAACAATGTGGACTCCAAAAACTCTCTTTGAGTAGATAGTGATGTAGCAATTACACTGATAAAAGGAAGTACAATCGCAAAGGCCATAACCAGCAAGAAAAAGAGAGTGATGCCGTCAAGTAATTCGAATTTTTCTCGTATACTGCGTTTCTTTCTGCGCATATTACATTTCTCCTTTCATGATGGGTTAGGCCAGTAATCCTGAACCACTCACTCGTTTAATGACTACATTAGCAAAAAGTAATAATCCTAAGTTCATAAAAGAGCGAATCAAAGCCACCGCAGCAGAGAAGGAAAAGTCTACCGAACCTTGGAAGGTAATACGATAGATATACATATCTAAAGTTTCTGCCACACGGATGGTTGCGGGATTGCTTAAGTTAAAAATCTGCTCAAATCCTCCAGACATCAGATGCCCAACTGCCAGTATAAACAGGACAATAATGGTGGCTTTAATGCCAGGTAGAGTAATATAAATCATTCGTTGTAGCCTTCCAGCACCATCAATTTCAGCGGCCTCATATTGTTCGGTATCGATTCCTGAAATGGCCGCCATATAGATGATGGCGCTCCACCCAGCACTTTTCCAGATGTCAGTGATGTACACCATGGGCCGAAACAATGAAGGGCTTCCCAAGAAAGAGACGGGATCCGCTCCCAAAATACCTCCAATTGAATTCACCAAACCATTGTGGCCCAAAACATTAATCATAATACTGGAAACAATAACCCACGAAAGAAAATGTGGGAAAGTAAAAATAGATTGTAGTACTTTTTTAGAGCGCCCTAGCCTCACTTCGTTGAAAAACAAAGCGATAAGAATAGGCACTGGAAATACAAAAACTAATCGACCAGCGTTAATCCAAAGGGTGGTGTAGATAGACTCCATAAAGGCCGGGTCCAGAAGCAAATTTTGAAAATGGATCATTCCGACCCAAGGACTTCGAAAGATTCCTAGGTTGGCACGGAAATTTTTAAAGGCTAGGGTTAATCCGTAGATGGGGATGTATGCAAAAACGATATACCATGCCAAACCTGGCAAGATTAAGAAATATTTTTGCCTGTGCTTGACGATATCTTTTCCAAGCCGGAGCAGCCGCCCTTCTTTCGCAGCTGATTTATTATGGGAAACAGACACAATGATCACCTCTTTCTTCCTAAAAGGAATCAGCGTCAGTATTACTGACTTAGTATTTTCGTCCGGAACAGATAAATCCATCCCGGACGAAATTTGAAATTATTACATAGTGAAACGAAAAAACGTACCATCCGCTATCGCTACTGTTGAAGCTTGAGCAATGCTCGAGTTCATGATTTGTAAGGCTTTCACTTAGGACCTTTTGAAGAACCTGTCGTCAGGAGCTTTTGGTCCGATGAAACAAGTTTTATTTCCTTAATTAAAAGCCGCGTTAAACTCATCAAGTACAGGTTGGATAATTCCCATTTGAGAATCAATCCATTCGTGATAACGCTCAATTAAATCGTCTACACTTGTAGCTGAGGTTACTAGGTTAGCAAATTCGGTTGCAAAATCAATACCCATTGCTCTACGCATAGCTGGTGAATCAAACATGAACAGGTTCCAGTCTACTGGAGCAAAGGTTTCTGGTGTAGACATTTGGGCACGCTCCACATAAAGTTGTCTGGACAACTCACGGTACTGAATGAGAAGGTTAGGATTATCTAAGGCAAGGTCATCCCATAAGATGATAGAACCAAGTACGTGTCCAAGGCTTGGATATTTTGCTCCTGATCCTGGAGGTCCAACTAAGTGATAACCTGGAGGGTTGTGAGAGATAATGGTTCCGTCTGCTTCACGATCCCAGTCAATGCCTGGGATACCCATAGAGGTACCAGGATAACCTTCTGGGCTAGCTGTGAATTCCATGAGATCCATCCAACGCTCAAATACCGCCTCATCAACATCTGGGCTAAAGAATACTGCTCCCCAGAAGTTGATTAAGTCTCTTTGATGATAATATCCACTAGCTCCTAACAAAGTAGCCAGTTGTAGACCGCTACGATCTACTCCCAATTGCAATTCAAAGTCATCATGAATCATTTGCACATCTGCAGTAGGCGCCCCTAAGTATGCCATAGCAGCAACTCCAGTAACGTCAAACATTTCTTGATCTTGCTCGTGGGTCAATACGAAAAACTCTGGATGAAGTAAACCTTCGCTAAAGGCTTCATAATACATAATCAAACCTTCTAGTGTATTAGGATGTGCGGCACCCCAATGATAGTCTCCGTCATCACATTGGTAGAAGAAGTCCCAGTTTGTGCTGTTTGCACGTAGGAAGAAGTTGGCCGCATTTTCATGAGTTAAAGCGATGGGTACAAGGCCTGGGCCTACATCCCCTGGGTCTTGCTCTTGAATTAAACGAGCAATGTCTAACAACTCAGGAATGGTGTAATAGGTTCTTACTTCTGCACCTACTGCCTCAATCCAATCTGCACGTAGCCATAGAGACCAGTGGTTTTGGAGAGGATCTCCTAGAAGATTGTAGTAGAATCTAGCTCTTGGTAAGAAGTAAACCCCACCAAACTCTTCTTCAAGTCTTGGTCCCAAAGTGGTTACATCAAATACGCCTGCTACGTTTGGCCATCTATCACGCCAATCGTCTGGTAATCTCTTGATTAACCCTTGGTCAACAAAGTTAGCAGCATCCGCATGTGTATTGGTGTTGTAATTAAAGATAGCTACGTCTGGCATGTCTTGTGCCATAATCCAAGTGCTTAGCATGTTGTGCCATTCACCCCATGGCAGATTTACACCCTCAAAAGTAATGTTAAACTTATTGAGAATCCATACCGCATACTCACAGTCAGCATTGTAATTGAAACCTTCCAATACTTGAGGACAAGCATACACAATAGTAACATTCTCAAACTCAGAAACTACCTCAGGTGGGTCAGCTGGTGGATCAGCATCATCATCTTCTTGCTCTTGTGCCGCTGGGGGATCAGGGTCTGGACCTGGTACAGGGTCATCTGTTGCACATCCAATCACTGTTCCCAAAAGGGCCACAGCCATGAGAAATGCCAGAACCTTTTTGATAGTTGCCATTTTTAAACTTTTCATTTTAAATCCTCCTCTTTAAATATTGTTTTTACTTCTCGAAAATGGTTGCTATGATTTTACCACAAAATAC
>JGI20163J15578_10000720_pt1 | contig 13634 bp, 12 predicted proteins | sample TergutCu122P1_FD_15578 | JGI IMG/M metagenome (IMG submission 15578)
GGGTATTCGGTTTATTCAAGAACTGTAATCGACGGAAAAAGCGCTTATACGGTTTACGATGAAAAGTATAATGGCGGGTTTCACAGCGCCGGAACTTTGCTTGGTCTTGAAACAGCAGAACAAAGTTTTATTGCAGTAATTGGCTGCGGCGGCAAAACAACTTTTATTTATAGCCTGGCAAATGAGTTCAGGCACAAAAAAGTGCTGATAACAACAACCACAAAAATTTATCCGGCGGCCGGCAACGATATTGTTCTTTGCTCAACAGAGCAGGACTGCCTTAAACACAAACCGGTAAATGGCATACAGTGCCTTGGAATATTAAACGAGGCAAGCGGCAAACTTGAAGCTCTGCGCCGCGATCTGCTTCATGAAATTATCCGGTATTACGATCTTGTTTTAATCGAAGCAGACGGCTCAAAAACTTTGCCCTGCAAAGGCTGGCTGCCGGATGAACCTGTCATTCCGCCGTACTGCACCCACATTGTTGGAATTGTCAGCCTGGCCGCCCTGGGAAAACCGGCGGACGAAAACACGGTACACCGCCTGCCGGAGTTTCTGAAACTTACAGGGCTTCGCCGCGGCGAAATCATTACAATACAGGCTTTGATTGATATGGCAACCGCAAACAATGTAATGTTCCGCAACACACCGGATACCATTGGAAAAAAAAGCATTTTTGTTAATCATGTTGAAGACGAAACAAATATTACCGCTGCAAAAGAATTGCTGGCCGGAATCGAAAAGGCACAGCCCGGACGTTATGCCTGCCTTGCCTATGGAAGCGCGCAGTTGAACAAGTGGAAAGAATAACGTGAACTCAGATATTATTGTAATACGCGGCGCAGGCGATCTTGCTACCGGTGTTATTCAAAAATTTTTCCGCTGCGGTTTTAAGCTGCTTGTTTTGGAAACGGAAAAGCCAAGCGCAATACGCAGAAGTGCAGCCCTGTGCGAAGCTGTGTATACCGGCTTTGCAAGCGTAGAAGATGTTTCATGCAAAAAAATCGAAACCCTTGCTGAACTGAACGCCTGTTATGAAAATGTTATAGTTCCCATATTGGCAGACCCTTATGGAAAAAGTTTAACACAGCTAAAACCGGCTGCGCTTATCGATGCAATTCTGGCAAAACGCAACCTGGGAACTCAAAAAGGTATGGCGCCCATTACAATTGCACTTGGCCCCGGCTTTTACGCCGGAAAAGATGTAGACGCTGTAATCGAAACAAACCGCGGGCACGATCTCGGCCGTCTGATACTAAACGGAAGCGCCGAGCCAAATACTGGTATACCGGGTGATGCCGGCGGCAAAAGCACACAGCGGGTTATTTACGCGCCGGCTGCCGGAGAGCTTAGCGCCAATCGTGAAATCGGCGATATTGTAGAAGAAGGCGAACCGTTATGCGAAATTTCAGGCAAAGTTGTGAGAGCGCCTTTCAAGGGCTTACTGCGCGGGCTTATCCGCAATGGGTTTTTGGTAACAAAGGGGTTAAAAATTGCCGACATAGACCCCCGCCTTGATGTAAACTGGCAAAGCATTTCCGACAAGGCGCGCTGCATTGGCGGTGCGGCGCTGGAAGCGTTTTTGTTTTTAAGGAGACAGACATGACAGCGAATATATTGGCTTTTGCAAAAGAAAATCTTGAGCAGGGAAAAAAAGCCGCATTGGTCACGGTTACGGAAACAAGCGGCAGCTCTCCTGCAAGCGCCGGGCAGTTAATGGTTGTACTTGCTGACGGCAGTTCAGCCGGCACTGTCGGCGGCGGTATTACAGAGCACAAAGTCAAACAAAGAGCAATTGATGCAATAAAAAACAAAGAAAGGGTATTCAGTTTTTTTTACGACCATGCAGAAAACGGTATGGTTTGCGGCGGCAGCATGAGCGGCTGCGGAAACATTTTGGGAGAGGAAAACCATCTGTATATTTTTGGCGGGGGGCATATAGCGCAATGTCTTGCCCAACTGGCAATAACAAGCGGTTTTTTTGTCAGCATTATCGAAGACCGCCCCGAGTTTGAAAATCAGTTTAACAATGTGCGTTACATATTATGCAAACCGGAAGAATACGAAAAGAAAATTCACTTGTCGGGATCGGAATATGTTGTAATTTGCACACGCGGGCACAAAACCGATAACGATGCCCTGCGTTTTTGCCTGTCCAAACCGCCTGCCTACCTTGGTATGATAGGCAGCGTAAAAAAAACTGAAACCATTTTCGCTCAGCTGCGCAATGAAGGAATCACTGAGGAAAAACTCAAAAAAATATATTCCCCAATCGGGCTTGATATAGGAAGCTCAGCACCTGCCGAAATAGCAGTTTCAATTCTGGCGGAAATGTTTTTGGTAAAAAACAATGGCTCGCCAAATCACAAAAAACTTCCCAGCCGCTAACACAATTCAATGAATATTACACCGAATAAAACACCTGGTTTTACTGCCGCTATCTTAATGGCTTCCGGCTTTTCAAAACGTTTCGGCCAAAATAACAAGCTCTTGTTTCCGTTTGAAGGCAAAGCCCTTGCACGGCATACACTTGAACTCGCCTGCTGTTTTTCTTTTTCTGCCGGAATCTTTTTTGTTACCGCAACGGAAGAAACAGCTTCCCTTTCTGCTGATTTAAATACTGTTAAAGTTGTAAAAAACCATTTCCCTAACAAAGGCCTTCGTGAAAGTATACGCCTTGGAATTGAAGCAGCAAATCCAAACACAGAATATTACATTTTTTTTCCCTGCGACCAGCCGTTCCTTGACGCCGCTGCCGTGCGTCTTGTTCTTGACGCCGCCCGTCAAGGCTGCATAGTTGAGCCCCGCTATAAAGGCAAGCCGGGAAACCCCTGCCTGTTTTCTGCAGATTTCCGGGAAGAACTGCTGTCACTTAAACAAGGAGAAACACCCCGTGTCTTAAAAACGCGGCACAGTAACGCTTTAATATCAGTTGAAATAAACAACCCGCTCGCTCTTGAAGATATCGATGATGAAAAATCGCTGGAAGCTCTTGTTAGAAAACACCAGCAAGACGGAAAAATAAAATCCACAAAAATAATGTAAGCGATGACAAAACCAGCGAAAGCAATATTGCCCCTGTGCAGAATTTGTGATCGCTGTCCGCCTTTAATGCAAAGCTGTACACCACTACCCCGACCGATGAACCGAATGCCACAAGCAAAGCACCAATTTCGTACTGATTAAAACCCAGCCATAATGCCGGCGGCAGAACCAGCATTGGCACCGCTATTAATCTTACAAAACAGACTGCAAGTATAAAACGAATATCACTTAGAATGTTTTTTAGATTTATTTGAGCGCCTAACGAAATAAGCGCAAGGGGCACAGCGATATTGCCAATATGAAAAATGGTGTTTTCAAGAAATACCGGCAGGCGCAGATCAACTGCACGTATCAAAACACCGGCAGCGATACCCCACAGAAGTGTACTTGAAAGCACAGGTTTTATTATATCCCAGAGCCGCAGCCTGCGTTTTTCATCAGGCGGCAAAACCGCAAACGCCACCAATGTACAAATGGTTTGAAACCCGCCAACAATCGGCACCAAAAGCACCATTGGGCCGGCTGCGGCTGCGCCAAAAAGATTTACAATAATCGGCAGCCCTATTGAGCCGTAATTTCCGTATTGGCCGCAGGCAATAAAAGAAGCAGCCCGCCGCCTGTCCCTGATAAACAGGGGGACAATCAGAAATAAAATTACAGCAACAGCAATTATTGCAATGAAAGTAAACAGCATCAGATTTGGATTTATGCTCTTTCCTTGCTGAAGCCGGTAAACCTGAAAGAACAATGTAAAGGGCAGGCAGTAATTCAGGGCGAACACACATGCCTTTTTTGAAAACTCCTCATTAAAAAAACCAGAGCGGCGCAATAAATAACCGGCTGCGGTCAGGAGAGTAATTGGCGCTACAGCATTAAAGCTGAAAAGAATAGTTTCCAAAATGTTCTGTTGGCCTCCGCCAATCAATCAATTTTGTGCCCAATCTTCACTTTGTCAAGCCCTTTCCGGACCAGGAAAATGAATTTACGAATTTGGTCAAACGTTTGACCAAATTGGTTATGCGCAATAAACTGGTATTTTTTCCCTGTTTTCTTTTCTCTTTTCTTTTGATACACTTTATTCAGGCGGATAAATTTGCAGACAAAAATCACTGTAAACGCGAAAGAAATATGCCTTAATTTGTTCGAGCAGCTCCTTAAGTCAGATCAGTTTAGCGCGTCTGTACATTCGATATTTTCCCATGTTATCAACTTACAAACAAAATTCGGACTTTGTTCGCTGCTTTGCAAAACTTCCCTGCGCCCTTACTCTGTTGTTTTGGACAATGTATCAAGTTTTGAAAATTGGAACATCTATAAAGATACCCTTTTTTTTATCGATGCCAGCCAAATCAACTCAAAAACTACGCCGCTTATATCCCTTAAAAATGCCCGGCAGGTGAATTTAAAGATGCCGCCTATGGAAGCTATGGATGTTAATGAAACCATTGCCGGCGCGGCAGAAAAGCTTAACATTATAGCTGAATCAGTTTACCGCAGCGGCTGTCACGAGGGGCTTGCTCCCCTGCTCTCCTCTGCTGCTTTTCCGGTTAAAGAAAACCCCTACAGCCTTTTTCTGCGCTCAAGAATTGCCGAGTTTTGCCGCGTTATGCCGGGAAGCGATCTCGAACAAATACGCTATTGTACCGCGCGGATTGCCGGCTGCGGGCCGGGTTTGACTCCTTCAGCGGATGATTTTATATGCGGCTTTTTGCCGGTTTTTGCAGCCCTTACGTTTTCTGAAAGACTGCTTGCCGCAGAAAAAATAAAAATTGTCACAAGCGAAGCCGCAGCTCACACTACTTCCGTCAGCGCTTCATTTTTACATCACTGCGCACAGGGCCTTTATTCAGCAAACGTTTTGGAGTTTGTCAAAACACTTTTTGAAACACACGACACCCGGAAATTGCGCGAATGCTGCGAAAAAATCATACAATCCGGTTCAAGCTCCGGCGCCGATTGCCTCTGCGGCGCTTATCACGCGTTAAAAGCCTTCTATGGACGGAAAATAAAACCTATGCTATTATAGGGTATTCATCCGCTATCCGGAGGTTTTTATCGATGACAAGTGAAAATAAAATCAAAGAAATCAAAAAACAGGCGCTGAAACTGAGGCGTGACGTGCTTCAGATGATCGGCATAGGGAACGCCGGGCACTGGGGCGGCTCATCTTCCCTTGCAGAGCTCATGGCAACCCTTTATTTTCATAAGCTCCGCATCGAAAAAGACAGCTTAAAAGACCCAAACCGTGATCGGCTTGTTCTTTCCAAGGGACACGCAGCCCTTATTCAATATGCCTGTCTTTGTGAAAAAGGTTTTTTCCCGCGTGAAGAACTGAACAGGGTAAAAACCCTTGACGGGCTGCTTCAGGGTCACCCGGATTTAACGATACCTGGAATTGAGGCGGTGACAGGTTCTCTTGGACAGGGACTTTCTGTCGGCCTTGGCATGGCTTTGGCGCTCAGATTGAACAAAAGCCCGGCGCGGGTTTATGTAGTAATGGGTGACGGTGAACAGTCAGAGGGACAGCTTTGGGAAGCTTCCCAGGCGGCCGCGGCCTACAAAGCTGACAAGCTCACTGCCTTTATTGACAGAAACAAACTTCAGGCAATGGGACCGACAAAAGATATTTTTGATATCCCTGACCTCGATAAAAAATGGGCGGCCTTTGGCTGGGAAGTATTTCACGCTGACGGTCATGAACCAGCTTCCATAATTGACGCGATAGAAAAGGCTGAGCAGATAAGCGGGCGTCCCCAGCTCATAATTCTTGACAGCATCAAGGGCAAGGGGCTTTCTTTTGCCGAATTGAATCCGGCGTTTCATAACGGCATTTTTGATGAAAAGACTTATAACGAGGCCCTCCGGGAACTGGATGCGGCAGAGGCGGCTTTATGATTGAAAAAATGAACTTACGCAAAGCTTACGGCGAAGCGCTTGTAGAAGCGGGAAAACAAAACAATGACATTGTTGTACTGGAAGCAGATCTTTCCAAATCAACGATGTCGATTATGTTTAAAGAAGCTTTCCCCGATCGTTTTTTTGAAATGGGCATAGCCGAACAAGACATGACTTCCGTTGCTGCAGGGCTTGCACTTACAGGAAAGATTCCCTTTACAGGAACATTTGCCGTTTTCGCGGCAGGCAGAGCCTACGATCAGATCCGCTGCTCAATAGCAATTCCCAGGGCGAATGTCAAAATTATCGGTTCAAGCTGCGGCCTTTCGGATTTCGGAGACGGCAAGACTCATCAGTCTGTGGAAGATTCAAACATCATCCGCGCCATGCCGGAAATGGCAGTGCTCAACCCCGTTGATGCCATCGAACTTAAAAAAATGATGCCATGGATTGTCAAGTACAACGGCCCGGTTTATCTGCGCATCAACCGCAACGATCTTCCTGTCTTTACAAAAGCGGAAACTGATTTTGAAATCGGCAAAATTTATCCGCTTAATGAAGGCAATGACGCTGCAATTTTCGCCACAGGCGTCATGGTGAGCAAAGCCATGGAAGCAGCACAACGGCTGGAAGCCGAAGGCATTTCCGTTCAGGTTTTAAATATCAGCACACTGAAACCTCTTAATAACGAAGAGATTCTAAAATACGCACAGGGCAAAAAAGCCGTAATCAGCGCCGAAGAGTCGGTAAAAACAGGCGGCCTCGGTCAGGCCATCGCTTCGGTTCTGCTGGGCAAAGTTAACGTAAAGTTTGAACAAGTTGCGATTAACGATGTTTTTGGAACTTCCGCCCGCGAGTACGAGGAGCTTTTGACCCGTTACGGTCTTTCGGCAGAAGATGTTTACAAAGCAGTAAAACGGGCGCTTAATTAAGATACCAACTATTAAGGAGATAAACATGTTTGAAGGAAAAATCGGATTTATCGGCATTGGAATAATGGGACGGCCAATGGCCAAAAATTTATTAAAGGCCGGCTGTAAATTGGTTGTATATGACAAGTTTGCACAATTTGATGACATCGTAAGCCTGGGAGCGGAAAAAGCAGCTTCAAATAAAGAAGCCGCTTCAAAGTGTGATTTGATTATCACAATGCTTCCCAATTCCCCCCATGTAAAAGAAGCCATACTCGGACAGGATGGCGTGGCCGAAGGCGTTAAAAGCGGAGCAATCGTTGTGGACATGAGTTCCATTGCACCGGCAGCGGCGCAGGAAATTGGCGCGGCTTTAAAGGCAAAAGGCGTTTCATTTTTGGACGCGCCGGTGTCGGGAGGCGAACCAAAAGCTATCGAGGGAACTTTGGCGATAATGGTCGGCGGCGATCAGCAAATTTTTGACAAGGTTAAACCGGTTCTGGAAAAAATGGGCTCCTCTGTAGTTCGTGTCGGAGACATTGGCGCGGGCAATGTTACAAAACTGTCAAATCAAATTATTGTGGCGCTTAACATTGCGGCAGTTTCCGAGGCTTTTACACTGGCAACAAAAGCCGGAGTTGATCCGCAGCAGGTTTTTGATGCCATCAAGGGCGGTCTTGCCGGTTCCACTGTAATGAACGCCAAAGTGCCGATGATGCTTGACGGCAATTTCAAACCGGGTTTTCGCATTGAACTTCATATCAAGGATTTGCAAAACGCACTGGACACCGCGCATGAACTGGGCGTTCCCATACCGCTGACAGCTTCAATAATGGAAACCCTGCAGGGTCTTAAAATTGACGGTCATGCAGCAAGCGATCACAGCGCCATAGTCCGGCACTACGAAAAACTGGCAAAAACCGAAGTGAGAAAAAAATGAAGATGAAACTTCAGCGGCTAAATGTAAAAAGCGTCATAATCACCGGTGCTGCACAGGGCATCGGTGAGGCTATATCCCGGCGTTTCGCTGAAGAGGGGGCTTTTGTTTTTATCGGCGATCTTCAGACTGAAATGGGAGAAAAGGTTGTTAAAGAGATCAGGGACGCCGGGGGAAAAGCCCATTTTATCAATTTGGACGTGACTTCTGAGCAGAGCTGGAGCTCCGCTATGGAGACAATCGAAAAAGAAGCCGGCCGTCTGGATGTTCTGGTAAACAATGCGGGGATCAATATCCGCGAAACAATTGAAGCCATGAAAGCCGAGCAGTTTGACGCCATGCTCTCTGTTAATGTTAAGGGTCCTTTTTTGGGCTGCAAATACACAATCCCGATATTTCGAAAAATCGGGGGCGGCTCCATAATCAATATATCTTCGATTTGCGGTCTTGTCGGCCATATGTATACAAACGAAGCATATACAGTAACCAAAGGTGCGGTGACTCTTTTGACTAAAACTGTGGCGGTTCGTTACGGCAAAGAAAATATACGCAGCAACAGCATACACCCCAGCACCGCAGATACTCCACTGACACAGGTGGTCTTAAAAGACCCGGTAAAACGCGCCGAACGTTTGGGAGAAGTGCCCCTTGGCCGTCTTGCTGCTTTAACGGATATTGCCAATGCAGCCCTGTTCCTCGCTTCGGACGAAGCCAGCTTTATCAACGGGGTTTCATTTCCTGTGGACGGCGGTACTACGGCGGATTAGGTTACCAAAATGGATATTGAAAGTCTTGTCAATCTCATGATTATCATTGCAATGTTTTTCTGCGGAGCATATTTCTCTGCAACCGAAACGGCTTTTTCTTCGTTAAATAAAATAAGAATAAAAAGCATTGCTGAACGAAACCCCCGAAAGGCCGGGCGTGCAGCCCTGGTATTGCGCCTTCATGAAGATTTTGATAAATTGCTTTCAACTTTAATAATTCTGAACAACCTTGCAACTCTGGTTGCCGCCGGCGTTTCTGCCCTTCTTTTTGTGCGCCATTTTGGTGAAATCGGTTTACCCCTGTCCACAGTTGTATTAACCGTCACACTGGTTTTTTTTGCGGACATTACCCCAAAAAGTCTGGCAAAGGAATCTCCTGAAAAATTTGCAATGTTCAGTGCGCCGTTGTTATTTGTTTTTGTCAAAATATTTACTCCTGTGAATTTCCTGTTTATAAAATGGAAATCGGTTCTCGGTAAAATATTTAAAAGTTCTGACAAGCGGATGACAGAAGAAGAATTGTATTCTGTTGTTGAAGAAGCGCAAAATGACGGGTTATTAAATGCAGAAAGCAAGCAATTACTGGAAAAGGCCATAGAATTCAAAGAATTAAAAGCCGAAGATATTATTACACCCCGTATTGATCTTGTTGCAATTTCAGAAAACAGTAACGAAGAAGAAATCCTGCAGGCATTTCTTGAAACAGGATATTCAAGATTGCCTGTATACAGAAATTCAATTGACCACATAACAGGCGTAATACATTTATTTGATTTTTTCCGGCATCATAAAAAAATGGATACAACAATTGCAGACATAACATCTTCCCCTGTTTTTGTTGCACCTTCTGCAAAAATTAATGATATTTTTAAATTATTGCAGAAAAACGCATGTCATTTGGCAATTGTTACAGATGAATATGGCGGTACTGCCGGCATCGTAACAATGGAAGACATTTTGGAAAAACTTGTAGGGGATATATGGGACGAATCAGATGACATTGTTGTAGAATTTACACCGCTTGGAGGCAATAAATACAGGGTTTTATGTTCTGCCTATGTCTCAGACTTGTTCAATTATTTTGGCCTTTCAGAAAATAATGATACAAAGTTTATCAGCGTCAATGGCTGGATTTTGAACAATTTGGGAAAAGTTCCTGAAGAAGGAGATACTTTTACCTTTGAAAATTTAACAGTAACTGTTGGAAAGACCAAAAATCGCCGTGCACTTGAATGTTTCATAACAGTTTCGCAGGAAAAGCAAGAATCCCGCCCTGAAAGAACTGGGCAGCCCTAAAAAGAGTCCAAGCGCTTGGACTCTTTTTACACAGATCCCTGGCGGGATGCCTGGCGGAATGCCTGGCTTTTTTTAATTTGATTTTGCTGTATAATTAAACCATGAAAACAAAAAAGCTGATATTTTTTGCTGTTTTTTTCATATTAGTCGGCTCTTTCACCTTTTCACTGAACCTTCACTCGCCGACCTGGGGATTCAGTCTGGATCTTCCCGTGGACTACCGGTTCATTGACGGCAACGGGCGAAGCAGGTTTTCTTTTGAAAATCCCCAGGGTGCCAGGTTTGATCTTATTGTTTACTATGCGTCCCCAGGCGGTGTCATGCCATATGCTTCAGTAGAAGCCCTCGCTTTGGATGTGGAAGCCAGTCTGAATAACTCCGGTTATATGTATTCCTTCGTTTACAGGGGAAAAAATGCCGTTCTTTTGGAGCTTTCATTTACATTACCCGGGACTGGCCCGGTGGCTGGCTGGGCTCTCGCCATAGAATTGGGGAATGATTCACCCGGAGCGATACAGGCCGGGGCCGGAAGCGCGGAAGTGCCGCGGCCATTGCTGCTCGCCCTGGCTTACGGGCCGGCCTGGCAGTTTGATCTTTATGTACTGCATATTTCAGCCCTGGATTCCATTGCTCCGGAACAGAGAGATCTCTTAGCGCCCGGCCCCATTACGGAATTTACCTTTCCAAGAGAAAACCGCATAAGGGCCCCCATTTTCGGCCTCGATTTGGAAGCCTGGATTTATGAGGAAGACGCTGAAGCGGCGCAAGCCCTTGTTGACAGGGAATTCCAGGTGCTTCGCCGTTTTGCGGATGCCCAAAACTGGCAGGATGCCTGGATCCGGTTTTACCGCGCCATTCACCGGGATTCCTTTGATCGCCTTACGGATATCGCCTTTCAGATAGAGAGGAAACTGAATGTACCTGCCAGGGAAAAGCGGGATTTTGCGGAACAAGTTCTCTTTTGGGTTCAATCTTTTGAATATGAGCGGGATTTTTTGGGAAGCGATTTTTTCAATGCCATAACCGCAGCCACCGAAGGCAGGGGCGACTGCGACTCCAGAGCCATGCTTTGGGCAGTTGTTTTGCAGCAAGCCGGTATTCCGGCTGCCATGATGGTTTCCAGGCATTTTGGCCATGCTATGGGCCTTGCAGAGCTTCCCGGAACAGGCGCCCGCTTTGAAGTGGAGGGGCGAAGCTTCCTCGTAGCGGAAACCACCGCCAATGTTTCCATAGGTTTAATTGAAGAATCTGTTAGTGTGATAGATTATTGGCTTGGCATTTTGTTCGATTAGGACTTTTCATTTAAGGCTTTTTCAGTGAAATTTTTCTCAAAAAAAGGAAAAAATTTTTAAAAATACTTGACATTATTTCATTTTTTGTCATAATAGTAATTGTGACGAATTCGCTATTTTTGTCATAATAAACAAGAAGTGAGAAAAACTTATGGAAACAATAACATTACCCCGGATTATTCAAAAAAATGCCCGGGACTTTCCGGATCTTGCCGCTCAATACAGCAAGGATGAGAAGGAGAACTTCCAGCCCACCAGCTATGCAAAATTGTACAGGGAAATTTTGGCTTATGCAGCCGGTTTGCAGGATGCCGGCATAAAGCGCGGGGATCATGTCGGTTTTATTTCGGACAACCGAAAAGAATGGCTCATAACATCCTTTGCACTGCACTGTCTGGGTGCTGTGGATGTTCCCCGCGGCTGTGACACAATGGCCGCAGAAATGGTGTATATACTCTCTTTCGCTGACTGCGTTTGTGCAGTGCTTGAAAACGAGGCGCAACTGGAAAAAATTCTGCCTCAACGCAGCCAGATGCCTTTATTGCAGACAATTATCCTCATTGACAATGATTTTGATAAAAAGCCTTATGAGGCGGATCTGGCGGGAATCCGGGTATTTGGGTATCAGGACATTATGGCCAGGGGCAAAGCCCTTAGTGCGCAGGGAAGCGATTCGTCCATTGAAGCGGAAATTGAGAAGGGTTCTCCCGATGATATGGCCACCATCATTTTTACTTCCGGAACCACCGGCGAACCCAAGGGCGTTATGCTGTCCCATAAAAATTTCCTGCACCAGTCATCAAATGCCCCGTCGGTAGTACCGGTCAAACCCGGTGATATATTTCTTACAGTTCTGCCTGTCTGGCACTCCTTTGAGCGGGCGATTCAATATGTTGCGATGCACTCTGCCGCCGCATTGGCTTATTCAAAACCCATCGGAAAAATAATTTTGGAGGACTGCAAAAAAATCAGGCCTCACTGGCTTCCCTCGGTTCCCAGAATTTGGGAAGCAGTACGCGCCGGTATTTACCGTAATGTAGCGGCGGAAAGCGCCGCAAAAAAGGCAATTTTCAGGTTTTTTGTCAAAATATCCATTTTCCATGAAAAAATGAAAAACCTGCTGTTGGCAAGGACGCCGCAGTTCAAACGCCGTTTTTTGCCATTTGACATACTTGTTTCTGTTATTCCGTTTTTGGCGCTGATTCCCCTGCGCAAACTTGGAAGTTTACTGGTATTCAAAAAAATAAAAGATAAACTGGGCGGACGCCTTAAGGCCGGAGTCTCCGGCGGAGCCGCGCTGCCTGCTGCTGCAGACAAGTTTTTTGCCGCTGCCGGGATTCTGATTTTGGAAGGATACGGTCTTACTGAATCCGGACCGGTACTGGCTATCAGGCACATGAATAACCCGGTTCCCCAAACCATCGGCCCGGCTTTTCCCGGTACGGAAGTGCAAATCCGCAGCCCTGAAACCGGCAGGGAAATGCCTCCGGGCGAAAAAGGAGTTCTCTATGGCCGGGGGCCCCAAATCATGAAGGGTTATTATAAAAAGCCGGAAGAAACAAAAAAAGTTATAGACGACGATGGCTGGCTCGATACCGGCGATATCGGGATGAAAACTTATAAGGGAGAGATCCAGCTTACCGGGCGCGCCAAGGACACAATCGTTCTTTTGGGCGGCGAAAACATAGAGCCTGTTCCCATCGAAGCCAAAATCCGTGAGTCTGAGCTTATCGATCATGCCGTTGTAATTGGTCAGGATCAAAAGTACCTTGCAGCCCTGGTTGTACCGAACATTGAGCGTATCGAAGCTTATGCAATGGAAAACGCCATTCCGCGCATGAGCACCGAAGAGCTTGTAAAACTTCCGGAGATTCGAACGTTAATCCAATCGGAAATAACAACGCAGGTGAATCAACAAGCCGGTTTTCGCAACTTTGAGATGATCTCGCGTTCTATTGTACTTTCAAAACCATTTGAACCGGGGGTGGAACTTTCCGGCAAGCAGGATTATATGCGTCACAAAATCGTAAAAATGTATAAAAAGGAAATTGAAGAGCTTTTTGCCAGTTAGTGAGTTGAACCGGGGCTTTTTTAACACAACCTCGCTTTGAGCGGCGGGGTTGTGTTAAGGTTTGGCTACAAGCACCGCATAAGCTTCCTGGGGAGTTTTTACGGCCAATAGCGCATTTCGAATATCACGGTCTTTAAAGCGGGAGCTGAAAAACGAAAGCGTCTGAAGATAATAGGCGTGCTGGCTGCTTGCCGCAGCAATCATAAAAAGAAGACGTACCGGCTCATCGTCCAGGGCCTGAAAATCAATTATATCTGCCTGGCTAATACCGACTGAAACAACAAGGTCTGTGACTGAAGAAAGCCGCACATGGGGAATAGCAATGCCGCGGCCGATTGCGGTACTCATCAGTTCTTCCCGCCTGAAGATTTCATTTGTAAGTTCCTGACGGTTTTTTACCTGCGGAGCTGTGGAAAT
>JGI20163J15578_10000721_pt1 | contig 13610 bp, 10 predicted proteins | sample TergutCu122P1_FD_15578 | JGI IMG/M metagenome (IMG submission 15578)
CGCAAATAGTATGTGGTATTTGCATTCCCACTTCGTGCAAGAGGAGAACCACAAGCAGAGCAGGTAGTTTATTTTTCTGTCGAACCAAAAAAATAAAGGCAACAAAATCTTTTGACTTTGCTACCCCTATCTTCCTTAGTTTTTTTATTATTGTTATCTTATCACAACTGCACTTTAACCTCTGATATCACTTTACCTTCTGATTTCACTTCAACTTCTGATTTCACTTCAGCCTCTGATTTCAATTTATAAACTTTCCCCAAAATCTCTCCTGAAAGCTTCCGCTAGTTTATCTGGCCAGTCGGTAAGTGGCGCCAGGCGTCCGAAGAAGAAGCGAAGTACACTTGGTTCTTCAACGAATTTTAATCCACCAATTAGTTCTCTGTTCTTGTATAACCACTCTAAACGATCCGCGGTGTATTTCACCTGCGACAAGGTGAATACTCGCTTTGGAAAGGCTAGACGAACCAGCTCCATCACTGCCAATGTCTCTGTCCCATCTGGATTGCGCAGCTCACTAAGAGTACCACGCTCCATGCCACGAACACCACTGGCAATGTATAGCGCTGTTGCCAGAGCCCCTGCGGGGTATTCTGTTTGTGGAATATGAGAGCAAAATGCTCTCGCATCTACATGACACCCCAGCCCACCAGGCGGAGTTACTACAGGTACGCCTCTTGCAATCAATTCGTTGCACATGGCTTCTACAAATATAGGCGTCTGACTGATTACATCAATGTCCATTACCTCTTGTAGCCCAACTGCTAACGCTTCCATCTCTCTTACAGACATCCCACCATAGGTTAAAAATCCTTCATATAACGGAATCAGCTCACGCATCTTAAGGAATAAGTTTTGGTCAGATACAAGAATTCCACCTCCACGAGCAGCACCTAGCTTTCTTGCGGAGAAATAAGTCACGTCCATTAATGAGATAATCTCACGAGTAATGTCTTTTAAGTCTACATTGGCAAATTCTGGCTCACGAATTTTAATAAAGTATAAGTTATCCGACAGCAAGCTGGCATCATAAACTAAAGGAATCCCTTCTGACCGACAGATTTTAGAAACTTCACGCATATTCGCCATAGAAACAGGCTGTCCACCAACCAGATTGGTTCCTGCTTCGATTCGAACGAAAGATACTTTGTCTTTTCCTAGGCGCTCAATGGCCTCTTTTAACTTATCAATGTCTAAGTCTCCTTTAAAGGGGTTCTCACTATTGATCTGGTAGCCTTCATCGCCAATCACTTCTTCTATCTCACCACCACGAATCTTAATGTGAGCCAGTGTGGTGGTAAAGTGATAGTTCATTAAAGCTGTTGTGCCAGGCTTTACCATAACTTCAGCAATAATGTTCTCACAAGCACGCCCTTGATGGGCAGGTAAGAAATTAACCTCTCCAAAAATATCATGGATAACTTTCTCTAGACGATAGAAGGTTTCACTTCCTGCATAGCTGTCATCGGCCTGCATCATAGCTGCATACTGATTCTCGCTCATGGCGTTGACACCACTGTCCGTAAGCATGTCTAGGAAGACGCTACGATTCCTTAATAAAAAGGTGTTAAACCCTGCTTCCTTCATGGCCTCCAAACGTTCTTCCACTGGTAAAAGATTGATTCTTTGTACCATTCGCACCTTGTGCATCTCCAGTGGGATTTGCTCCCCGCATAATAGTTTTACATTGTACATTCTTTCATTCTCCTTTTTTGTTTTTTTGCTATTGACAATGTTAATCTTCGTAAACTCAAAGAACTGGCTGGCGCTGACTTGGATAAAGCCTCAGTAAGTGCTCTGCGCAAAAAAAGTCCCTGAGCAAACATAAACTTGCTCAGGGACGAGATGTTTTCCCGCGGTACCACCCTGATTGTAACTTTTTTCAAGTCACCTCTTCATAACGAGGTCTATCAACCTCTGCCCCGATAACGGAGGGCATCCGAGTATTCCTACTGTTATTTCAAAATACCAGCTCGGGAGTGTATTTACATATCCGTTAGCATCTGTTTCCACCAACCACAGACTCTCTGATTCGCCAAGTGAAGATATCTTTCTCTCCGTCATTGCCTTTAAATATTCAATTGGTTTTTGTAATATACCATGATTCCCTTAGTGCTGTCAAGACATTTTAAGAAAAGACTATTTTGTACATAGCTCCGAGTTGTTGACACTGCTATTGTTATGCACGAAATCAATATATATTTCAATCATTATCTGAGTTATTTTAGTAACGACAACCCTACATTGGATACCTCTTCTCGGTTAATCCCCCTACGAATCCACTCTGCCAAAGTTATTCCTTCTGGTGTCACATGATTCANTCGCTTGCTCAATCCTAATGTGGTGTGCGCTGTTGTTCCTTNTGTTTCACCTTTCTCAAACTCATCAATAAAGCAACGATACTCTGGTATTTCATCTATCAGGCGATGAACNGTTTTGTTAAGGCTGGTAAAAAAAGCNTCTCTCGCCTCTGGNGTTACGTCAAAAGCTTTTCCCATCATTTTACTTTGATACCGAATCAACGCTTCGTCATAAGGAGAGTTAATGTGCAGAAACACTGCATCTATTTTTTCATTTAATCGTACAAACCAATCTCCTATTAAGTCTCCCTCCTCTCCCAAACACTCATAAAAGCGAGGAGGAGATTTCCATACTTCCTGTGCTACCGTTTTCCATAAAGGAAACACTAACTGAGCACAGTCTGAAATAATCGTCAATCTCTTTGCTTCTGGATAGCGACTGGCCACATTGTCCCCTTGGGCAACACACCCAAACCCACCAGCGCTTTCTCCTGAAACCGCCAACTCCGTAACGGTGGGGAACAGCTCCTTTGCCTTATCCAAAACGGCATTTACATTGGCTTCCCCTCTGAATCGGCAACTCTTTTTTCGCCCCTTTTTATCTGTGTAAGTCAACTCTCCATCTCCAACATGAAAGTCGCCTGTTGTATAAGGAATATGTACCACATTCCAGCTGTCAAAAGGGTTTTTGGGGTCCTTGAGAGACAGTACTCCGCTACCCATCACCACAAAGAAACTGGATGTCCGTGAAAAATAATAGGCCAGTTGATTTAATAACACTGTTCCCAGGGTGCCTGGTTTGGAAGCGGTTTCTTCATCCCAGGCTACTCCTCCACCAGAAAAATTAACCAACAACTTGTCACTTTCCCCTTTTTTCACAAAGAAAGAAAAGGGTTTCCCATCTGCGGTGGTACAATCTGGCAATTCAACTTTAACCCACTTCCGTTTTTCCTTTAACTGGCCTTTGAATTTCCGCGGTCCTCTCAGCAAGCATATTAGTGAAAACACTGGAAAAATAAACAGCACAAAGATTACATGTTTTATTATTTTCAACTTTCTTCTCCTCCAATACCCTACCCCGCTTCTTGCAAGGTATTTATTTTTCGATTTATTAATCTACTCTTATTCTACTCTATCCAGGGTAAGGAAAGTAGATGAAACACGCCTTATCCTTATCCTCCTCACCATAGGTTCATTGCACTAATATTTTCTGGAAAGAAGTGCTTCCCCTTCTTCCCGATCAATTTTCCCAGCATTAATGTCTGCCATAATTTGAATGTCAGAGCACTTGAACTTACAACGAAAAAGCAATGGTAAGCCCAGTAACAATCCGATAATCGGTACCCCGTTGGAAGCCAACCACAGCATTTCTACACTCTCTACAGGCTGTACCGCCAGGGAGCCATCGTACCCAATCAATGCCAGCACAAGGGCTGCCAAAGCTCCAGAGGCTGCCAGCATAATTTTAATGGCAAAAGTGTTCACAGAAAAGGTTAATCCTTCTTGCCGCACTCCAGTAACAAAATGACCGTATTCCACAAAGTCAGCAGCAAAGGTAACCGACAAGGCTACAGATGCCATGAAGACTGTGTTTCGAAGGACAAAGAAGAATCCCAGAACAAAAGCATTGGTATAACCTCCAAAATACATGGCAGTCATAATAAAAATCAACGCAATCATAGCTCCTTTAAATAATTTCAAACGATCAAACTTCTTGGTGATAATTGGAATGGTGAGATATACCACTAATAGTAATGGAATGGATATGGCAGTATAGATGGCGATATAATCCAAAGTCCCACGACCATGAAGAATCACGTGATTGGCAAGGGGAATCATGAATATCCCAAAGATACATATGAATCCATAAAAGTGGAGCATGTATTTGTTCCTTACAATAAAACGAAACATTTCTTGGACGCTATAACGTTGCTCTAACTTTATCTTATCTTGATTACGCTCCTTGATTACAAGAGGATAGGTCATCAAAGCAAAGAAAACAATTACTGCCAAAATAGCGGCAACTGGCTTAAAGCCCATTCGCTCAATCTGAGGGGTAAGTAGAATCATCACCACAATCATTCCCAGAATGTCTGCTACCCCAACATAACCTACCAGTTTGGTTCGCTCATTCACGTCGGTTGTGATGGCTGAAATGGAAGACAAATTAGGTGTGCTGGAAATGGTAATGGCGATATCAGACAACACATAGGTCAATACCACTAACCCTAGGGCAGTACCTGTTGGTAAGCCAGCAGGAATGGCAAAGATAAGAAAAGTAGTAATTGGAACGGCGAATACTCCGATTCGCAGCCAAGGCTTGAATTTCCCACTCTTTAGGCGAGTCTTATCAAAGATCACCCCAAACATAGGATCTGTTACTGCATCAAAAGTCCGCACCGACAACATCAGAATGGCTAAAGCCGCTGCTGGTAAAAACAAATAATCCGTGAAGAACAACAAGATAAAACCATTAATAAAATTGTTGGCGGAATTCAATCCCATGGTATACATAGGAAATCCAAATCGTTCCTTGCGCGTGGTTTGATAATTGATTTTACTGATTTTACTTACTGACATTTCCTCTCCTCCTATAGGTTAGCTCATCTGACATAACGTCGAGCCCTCCAAAGTAAATTGCTTGGCTACCGTATCTTGTGAATTTGTTCCCATATATACCGTAAACGTTCCTGGTTCAATGACGTATTCCCCATTGTTGTTGTAAAACCCTAACTTTCTAGTGGGTAAAACAAAGGATATCAACTGTTCTTCTCCTGGCTCTAACTCCACTTTCTGAAAGTCCACCAATTCCTTTACAGGCCTTACTTGGGAAGCAAAGTGATCTCTTAGGTAGAGCTGAATGGTTTCCCTTCCTTTTCTCCCTCCTGTATTCATCACTTTGCAAGAAACTTTCAGTTCATCTTCCTCACCAACCAATACCTCTTTATTCATCGTCACCTCTTGAACATGAAATGAGGTATAAGACAAACCATATCCAAAGGGAAACAACCCTTCATTCTCTTCATCCAGATACCGTGAAGTATTAAACTGGTCCTCCACTTTGGGTCGTCCTGTAGTGAAATGACTGTAGTATACAGGAATTTGACCTGCATTTCTGGGGAATGTCATGGTTAACTTTCCACTGGGATTGTGTTCCCCTGTTAAAACTGAAGCAATGGCTTCTCCAGCCATGGTTCCTAGGTGCCAAGCCACAACTACTGCCTCTACCTGTGGCAGGATGGCAGAAAGGTCAAGGGGTCTACCATTCATGAGTACCAGGATGATGGGCTTGCCCAATCCCTTTAGATGTTCAAGATATTCTTCTTGCTCCTTGCCTAGTGTGATCTTCGTCTTTGATTTGGCCTCTCCTGATTCAAATGCGGTTTCCCCTAATACTACAACAATTTTGTCAATGTGATTTTCTTTTATTTCACCTGCATATTCACCTACGTGTTTCAGGTATGTTGTCTCAATACTCTCTACGTTGCACATTCCTTCGTATAAGGTAATGACGTCTTTTGCCTTGCCATTACATCCCCAGGTTCCCACCATGGCTCCTTTGTCAGCGGCCAAGACTCCTGTTAAGAGTATTCTTTCTTTGTCTCTAAGTGGCAGAACTTCTTTTTCGTTCTTTAACAAAACGATACATTCCTTTGCAATCTCTAAGGCCTTATCTCTATTTTCTAGGTTAAATAGTGTCTTCTTCTCCTTTTCTTCTGTTGTTCTAAAGGGATTTTCAAATAGTCCTAAGTCATATTTTAGTGAAAGTACACGGGTAACCGCTTGGTCTAACTCCTGCTCTTTTATCTTACCTTCTTCTAATAAACCAAGGAGTTCCTCCACATAAACCTTCGCCGCCATATCCATGTCTATTCCTGCTTGAAAAGAGCCTAGCCCTGCCATCTTTCGATTCATGGAATACCCATGTGCCACGCATTCATCAATGGCATTCCAGTCAGAGATTACCACTCCATCAAAGCCCAAGCCTCTTCTTAAGGTGTCTTTTAACAAAAACTCATTGGCTGTACTGGGAATTCCATTGAAATCATTAAAAGCACTCATTACCGTTGCCACCCCTGCTTCTACTGCTGCTTTAAAGGTCGGCAGATGAACATTGAACAGCTTGGAGATGGACATATCCACTGAATTGTAATCTCTTCCTCCTTCTACTGCTCCATATCCCACAAAATGTTTTGCACAGGCCAATACTCTATCTTGATCAATGGTTTTTCCTTCACATCCCTCATGATAAGCATCTCCTTGAAACCCAATAATCTGTGACTTGATAAATCTAGAAGCTAATAAGGGGTCCTCACCATAACCTTCTGCAACCCTTCCCCACCGCGGATCTCTACCAATATCCATCATGGGAGAAAAGGTCCAGTGTAACCCTGCTGCCGCTGCTTCTCTGGCAGAAACGACTGCCATTTCTCTGGCTAACTTAGGCTCCCATGAACAGGACAGAGCCAAGGGAATGGGGAAAAGTGTTTCATATCCATGAATTACATCATCTGCAAATAGCAAAGGTATACCTAATCTAGATTCGTTCACCGCTATGTTTTGAAGATGATTGGTTTTCTTGGCTCCTCGTACGGTCAAAAAAGAGCCGATTCTTCCTTCTCGTACATCCTCCTCAAACAAGGATTCATTGCCACCATAGATGGAAGTTCCAATTTGGTTCAGCTGACCTACTTTTTCCATATTTGTCATCTTTTGGATCAGTTCATGGATAAATGCTCTCTTTTTTTTACATATAGCTTTCACTATTTTATCCTCCCAACTCTTATCTGTTTCTCTATAATACTTGATTTTATCCCCTTTATCTTATAAAATAATCGTGAACTCTTTTAAAATAATACTTTTTTTGTAATTCACTTTCCCGAAACACTCACCTTAACCTAGCAAGATTAATGCGCCTATAATGAGGAGTAAACAGATGGAAAAACGACCACTCTCAAATATTGACATTGAGCCCACCTTATTTGAAGCTTATTATTATGCTCGCAAAATCACCGAACCATCAGCGAAGATCGAATTCCGCACTGTTGATGTTTTTGAACTGGAGCTGTTTGTGGAAAGTGCTGGTGGCATGTACATTGATGGTGTATATTATCCCGTACGAGCACATGATTTGGTCTTTCGACGCCCTGGTCAAACAGTACAAAGCGTAATTCCTTTCACTTGTTTTTGCATCCGCTTTTCCATCAAGGATCAGCCAGACATTATCTGGAACAATGAGATATTGAATCAAATCCCTTCCATCACCCCTCTAAAAAACCCCTTCGAATTCAAGCATCTCTTCGAAGAGGTTCTAGAATCTTATATGAATGTTAATGATTATTCAGACTTTGTTTTTAAAACCAACATCTTACAAATCCTTAAAAAGAGTTTTGAGATTAATCATACGCCAGGACTTCTTTCCAAGAAAAGCATTCAGAACATTTATATTGCCCAAGCGGTAGATTACATCAATCACAATTGGGACAAGGAGCTTACGGTGGGTGAGGTTTCCGATTATGTTGGTCTTAGCAAAAGTTACTTTCTTAAACTTTTTGCCGACCACACGGAAGACACTCCAAACAATTATATTCAAAAAGTGAAAATGAAGCAGGCGGAGCGATTATTGGTCTACTCTGATATGAGCATCTCAGAAGTAGCTTCTAGTTGCGGAATAGATAATTTTTCTTACTTCAGCACACTCTTCAAAAAACACACTGGCTTGCCGCCCCATCAATGGCGAAAGCAATTCAGAATTATTGACTAAGAAAATCTCTCTAGCCCTTCTTCATTGAAGAGTTAGAGAGATTTTTATTTATGACAGAAATCTTGCGCAAGGGAGTTCTATCTTCATGAGTTATATTTTTGTGAACTGTACTTTCCTAAAATCTACAATCCAACGAAAGGATTACTCCACAATACCTGACATCATGGTCACTTCTGCACCTAATTCGCGCCACTTATCGGCAATCTTGTTCATTCCTAGAGAATCACTGGACATGTGTCCTGCCACAACCACGTTGCCAATGCCATGTTCTTTTAATTCTTTTACGTCTTTTTCTGGGATATGCATCAACACTAATGTTCCCACGCCAGCCTCAAAGTATTGTTTAAGTATTGGTGCCCCTGGTCCTGTAAAACCAGCCATCAACACATATATCTTCCCTGCATAGCTGTCCTTTGAACCTACACGAATGATGGGTTTACGTGCCGAGTTCTTATACACATACATCTCTTCTAATGCTTGGGTGATGTCTTCTAACTTGGTTTCTGGCTTGTCCGCAAACTTCTCATCCATATGTTTTTGAACCATGGCTTCCCCGATAATATCAGCGGGAGAGTGTAGGGATAGATAAGGCATGTTTAGAAGCTTCGCTGCCGATTCGCTACGACGAGTATTCCCAACATGGAAGACATAACTTAATTCGTCTTTTCTAGGTGCAAGTGCTTTTTGTGATTTGTTTCTTGGAACTCCCAATTCTTCTAAATTCAAGATATGCTTGTCTATTACATCAACAATGTCAGCATGGGTATTTTTAGGGTGATGACTCACCACACAATCATATCCAAGTTCTTTTGCCAATAAAAGCTCTGCAGTGTCCATGTCAACACCTACAAGCACTCTCTTAATGTCCTCTCCCGGTACCACCACATCGGTGTCTGCTGGCATCTCATCCAGGCCTGCCAGTTCTAATGCTACATCCATCATTTTTTGTGTGTTCATTTGTAAATTCTCCTTAAAATTATAATTGAATGATCTCTCCACCATTCCCATCCTATGGATGACCCATTGTTCATCCAACTTAAGATAGCCGTGCCAAATACAAAATGGTTTTTGGTACTGCCATCTTGAGCATAGAAGAATAAGTCGAACTCGGTCATCCTCTATGATTATGCAATCATGGGAGCATTCCTCTTTACACAAATCATAACAGGTTTGTCCCCAAATCACAACATGAACTTACCTTATTTGAATTCCTTTCAAATATCTTGTGCTACAGTGTAACTGCGCTCACAGGGGCAAATTGCGGTGTGAACTGTAGCTACCTTATTGCAAGTTACCACCTATGACTATATCGATATAGCCCCTCACTTTAATATCATATAGAGTCTTAAAGGACATTAAGCTTGCCATTTAGAATATCATCTGTATCAACACCATATACAACACTGTTCCCCCACCAATACTCAACATCAGATTATGCTTCCACTTGTGAATAAGCACAACAAATATTCCAGCAATAGCCTCTGGAATTCCGAAGGGATACTCCAACACTGTTACATGGCGAAGGGCGTATACAACAAGCATGCCAATAATGGCAAAAGGCAGTACCTTTCCTAGATATTCGATTACCAGTGGCGTCTTCTTCTCTCCTGAAAAAATCACAAAGGTTAATGCTCGGGTAAGCAATGTGGTAAGAGCAATCACTCCAATAGTCAATAAGGATTCCAACGGTGTTAAGATCATCCCTTAGCCCTCCTTAACATTTTCTTATAGAGCAAAAGCATACTGCACAGAATCCCTATCATGGAAAATATAATAAAATGATAAGGACCAAACAAGAGTAAACCTATTATAGAAATCCCCACTCCCAACAAAGCAGGTGAATGTTCCTTGGTACTCTCCCACTGTTCCACAAAAATAACAATAAACAGTGCGGTCATAGCAAAGTCGATTCCTGTTGCATCAAAAGGAATCAAGGTTCCTGCTACAGCCCCGATAGCACTGCCTGTAATCCAATAGGAATGGTTCAAGGCCGCAATAAAAAACATAAACCATTTCCGATTCACTCCCTCTGGAGGCTCTACCCCACATAACAAAGAATAGGTTTCGTCAGTTAAGGAAAATATCATGTAGGGTCTAAATCTGCCAATGGCTTTAAACTTATCTAACATGGATAAGCCATAAAACAAATGGCGTGCATTTACAGACAGGGTCATCACAAATGCATGAAACAAAGCAAAGGGTCCCATCAACAGCCCAATGGCTACAAACTGCATAGCACCCGCATATATCAATAGGCTCATTAAAAACGCCCAGCCCACATGATAGCCGTGACTGCTAAGCAAAACCCCGAATGCAATTCCTAAGAATAAGTAACCCATTAAAACGGGGATTGTGTAAGGAAATGCCGCAAAAATCGCTTTACGTCTCATCAATCTTGCCCCTTATACCAAATATCATTTCAAGTAAAAACAGATAGCATTGTCCGCATTTTACTTTGTGGCTCGCCATTTAAGCAGATAGTAGGCTTTTAAAGTTCTTTACTGGGGTAATACACTTTTATGCATTATGATTTTCATTTTCAAGTTGTCGAATTATCGCCTTCTGGTTCTCCATTACCTTTTTTCATGTTTTTGCTGAACAACTCTAACTCTTTTAAAGATATAATCTCTTTTGAAAGCTTTTCTAGATAATAGTAACTCCCCCCATAAAAAAGGTGTTTGTAAGGCCTTGTTGGTTTAATTAAATTAATAATCAATATTAGCAGTGCATAGTAAGCAACGAGAGCCACAAGAAGATAGAGGAGGTTGTCTAAAACATCTCCACTTGCAGTACCATTCTCAGCTAGCAAAAAAATGCTCAGATGGTGTCCAAAATATCCAGAAGCAATAACGGTCAGTATAAAGAAAAATCCTTTCCCTAATGTTTGAAAGAAGCCCTTTAAAGCAGCTGCATCTGCAGGTTCATATTTCTCAATTCGATCTTTAACTAAATCTAATAGATCCTTCTCACAAATCTCAACTTCCTCTTTTTCTTCTATCCTGTCGAGAAAAGACTTAAATTTACCCGTGTTGATGTTACTCTCAAATTCATAGTAATTTTTAGCTTTTTTATAAATCGCATATTGTGTTTGTTCTTCACCATGAAATATTTTTTCATGATTAAGAAATGAATCAATTGTAGTAAGTTTTTCATGATTCTTATAGGTTTTGTATTGTTTTTTTACGATTTTGTTTTCTTTTTTCCTCTCTCTAAAAAATATTGTATATTCCTTTATAAAGTTATTTAAATTCATGACTTCTCCTTTCTAGTTATATCGTTTTCATTATTCTAACATAACTGCCACTTTAATACCAGCCAACATACAAAACACATATTTCACAAAATCAAGAATTTCAGTGGCTTGATTTTCACAAGATCGCGGATTTCGCAACTGCATTTGTAGCAGTCAAGAAAAGTAGACATTTTCTTCACGATTTTCATTTTCAAAAGTAGACATAGGCCGAAAAATAGCTAATTATCAAGGCTTTCAGCCTTCTTTCTTCTACTAGCAGAAAAGCATGTTTTCAAAGAAATAAAAAAAGCGAGGAATGTTGTAAAATCAACGCTCCTCACCATTTTTTAATCTAACGGAGAATGAGGGATTTGAACCCTCGCGCCGCTATTAACGACCTACTCACTTTCCAGGCGAGCCCCTTCGGCCAAACTTGGGTAATTCTCCCAGCGCTCTAAGTATCTATAAAACTTTCTTCGAGCTTTACTATTCTATCATAGAATATTTAATGATACAACCTTGAATTTATAAGAATTTACAAGAATTGCAAGATTGTGAATTTACAATAATTGCAAGATTTTGGAAATGCCCGAATAAGTATTCTCATTCTCTCTTCTTCTCCTGCTGGCGCCCTAAAACATGAATCATAACCAAACAAATCACCACCCCCAGAGGGAACACCGACAAGACTAGGAAGCTGGTTCTAAGACTAGAATGATCCGCAATCACCCCTGCCAACATGGGTCCAATGGAGGCTCCCGAACTCCCCCCTGCTGCCAGAAGAGCCATCATCCATGTTCCTGCAAGTGGAAACGCTCTTACAGATAGAGAGATGGTTCCTGGCCATAGAAGACTTACACCTAATCCACAGAGTGCCAAGGCTGCCAGTCCAATCACTGGATGGGTTGTGGTTGCAGCAACCAGATAGCAAATCAATGCTAAAGCTCCGCCTGCAAACATTAACCTTGTTAGGTAAGCACTCTTCCCTTTGATGCCATCTAGAGTTCTGGCTATCCCCATCATTACACCAAACAAGGACATCCCTAAAATATCACCAACCACCTTAGGAACGCCAAGAACATCTTCTGCATAAGCTGATGTCCATTGGGAGATGGTTAGTTCTGATGCTCCAGCAAAGATAATCAACAACACCAAGAAGAAAAAGATAGGATTGCGTAGAACAGAACCTACAGAACTTCTACGTTTTGCTTCAACAGCTGGAATAATCGGGCATCGTAGAAATACAAATCCATTAACCAAAGGTAGCAACACCCATAAAAACATTACAAATGGCCAAGAGGCAATTCCAAAAACAAACAGAAACAGCGTAGTTAATATCACAACACCCATCTGCCCCCAACAGTAAAAAGCGTGAAGTAGGCTCATTGCTGCTGATTTTTCTTTGGTGGGCAGGGCATTGACAATGGGGTTTAAAATCACCTCAAATAACCCACCACCCAAGGAAAAGATAATGGTTGCCAGAACAAATCCGACAAAGGGTTCAATAGGCAAAAAGGGCACTAAACCAAATAGAGTAAACCCAATCACAGCCAACACATGAGCGGACACTGCGAAAAAACGAAATCCCACTCGATCCACAACAACACAGCAAATCAGGGTAACCGTTAACTGAGTGAGAAAGTTAACCATCACCAGCATTCCCAATTGGGTGAAAGAAAACCCAAACTGAGTCCGTAAGGGGATAAATAAAATCGGAGTTAAGTTCACCACCGCCGCTTGAACAACAAATCCTGTACAACATGCTCTAAAGGTAGTGCCATAAGATGTATTTGTCATTTCTCCTCCTCTGCCACTTCCACCACTTCTATCACATACAGATTGGAACCAAAATCCCCTAACAAGCGAGTTTCTGTATTGTAATGACTTCCCATAAACTGGTTGTTCAAGAGAATTCCTGCCTCTAACAAAGCCCCATCTCCTTGGTAACTTTCTATGCAATCATCCAACTTATGGAATTTGTTGGCCGTTCGCAGGACAAAACCATTAGGGTCTAATTCTACAGGCATAATATGCTTTACCAAACCGCCAAATCGTTTGATATAGATATTCTGCTGTTTTGTGGTGACTTGATAATGCATCTCTTTATTCAAGCCCAATACCCTCAACACATCATAACCTTCTGATGCGGTCGCAAGAGTCTGGAAGAAGCCACTAATGGCTTTTGTTTGATCTCTACTGACCGTTTGCCACAACACTTTGTTCTCCTTAAGAGATTCCACTCGTGAAAAACCACCGTACTGCAACAGTTGACGATGTTCCTTATAAAAGGCAATCTGTTCTTTTATCTCCTGCT
>JGI20163J15578_10000722_pt1 | contig 13607 bp, 9 predicted proteins | sample TergutCu122P1_FD_15578 | JGI IMG/M metagenome (IMG submission 15578)
TCCCATCTCCCGAAAAATCCAATCGAAGGATAAAATCCCGGTGCTTCCAAACCGGCAAAGCTGGTTAATCCCCAGAGNAGACCCGTTCCATCTGATTGGAATTGTCGCAAGAAATCAAGTCTGATTGTATCAGCTGCAATGTCAGGAGCATGTGCGGCAACCAAATCATCCAGTGGAGTAATCAATCCGCCCTGGATAAGAGATGGCATATTCACTGCACTGGCATTGAGAATATCCGGTAAATCACGCGCCGATAACATTAGTTGCTCTTGCTCTTCGGTAATCGCATTGATCACAATATTAATATTTAGGATATCCATCATCTCTGCAAATGCTTGAGATTCAACCCCATCGTCACCACCCTTTTGCGTGAGAACTGCCATGGTGAGGGTCACTCTATCAGCATCACCGGCCGGTGCATCTTCCGGAGGATCCGCTGTATCACCCTCAGGCACATCCTCGGCATCCTCGGCATCCCCGCCTCCTCCTGCATCTTCGCCATTTGCCGGTGCAGTTACTTCCGGGGCGGGATCATCATCCTGCGCACAGGATGCAATCATCCCCATAAGAAGAACAAGCGCCAGCAGAACCACAACAAAACGTTTTAACATTTTCATCATTAACCTCCTATTACTTTCCAAGTACTCTTTCCATTATCATGTGTCAAAAAATCGCTATTACATTCTATGTCAATCATCTTATTTATCAGTAATAAGATGAATTAACTAGCCTTTAACCGCACCAATCATGATGCCTTTTACGAAATATCGTTGAGCGAACGGATACACAAACAAAATCGGCAGGGTTACGATCATAGTGGTAGTCATCCGGATCGAATCAGGGGTAATTCGGTTAGCTAGTGCTTCCGCCATCGTCACGTTAATTGTCTCCGGATTTATGGTCGCCCGGTTAAGCATATTGAACAGGATAAATTGTAATGTATTAAGTTCCGGTCTCCCTACCATGAAAATTAGATTATCAAACCATGAGTTCCATTGACCCACCGCCGCAAACACGGTAATCGTCGCGATAATCGGTTTAGATAAGGGAAACATAATTGCGGAAAATATCTTTACGATTCCTGCTCCGTCCATAATCGCCGCTTCTTCTAAAGAAGACGGCAGACTCTCCATATAAGTCTTAACCAAAATCACATTGAATGGAGCAAGAGCGCCGGGAATCACATATACCAAGAAACTATTATTAAGTCCGTACGCTCGCATCGTCAGGAAAAATGGAATCAATCCTGCTCCCACATACATTGTCACAACCATGAAGCGATAGATGAATCTCCGAAAATACATTTTTTCTTTTGTCATCAGATACGCGAAAAAAGCACTGCACAGCACTGTAATAATCGTACCAATTACCGTTCTGGCCAAGCTTACAAAGGCGGCTTGGACGATCCCCGCTTCATTGAAAACTTGAACATAATTATGTAGTGTTATCCCTCTTGGAAAAAAGGTTATCCCCCTAATTGCCAAGATTGAATCACTGATAGAGTAGATAAAAACATAGTAAAACGGATATACACAGATAAAAGTGAATAAACCGAAGAAGGTATAGTTTAGGATGTTGAATATGACATCACCGGGTTTATATTTCGTTTTCATATTATCTCATGCCCCCTAATCTTCTTAGCGATTAAATTAGCAGCAAATAAGAGTGTGATACTGATAAACGATCTACTAATGCCGACTGCCGTGGCGAAGGAAAAGTCACGATTGAGCAGACCAACACGATAAACAAACACGTCAATAACCTCAATTCGCGGAGCAGTCATTGGGTTTTGAAAGACAAAATATTGCTCAAATCCAACTGACAGAATATTGCCAATACCCAAAATCAACAGCACCAGGTAGGTCGGCAAGAGCCCCGGAAATGTAATATACCACATTCTGGCAAAACGTCCCGCCCCATCAACCGAAGCGGCATCGTATAATTCACTGTCGATTCCCGTTATCGCAGCGATATAGATAATGGCGGCCCAACCCATCCCCTTCCACCAACCTAGCATCGTTTGGAAGATATATACCGCATTAACATTACCCAGTAACATCGTTGGGGTTTCAATAATATTAAAACGTAACAGCAGTTGATTGACTAATCCATGGGTATTAAACATCGCAAAAGCCAAAGAGAACACGATTACCCAACTGATAAAGTTCGGTAAAGTCGTCAACGTTTGAGTGAGTCTTTTGAATTTTACACTGCGAATTTCATTTAAGAAGATGGCAAAAACCATCGGAAGCCATGAAAATGCTATACCTAGACCGGCGAAAACCAAGGTGTTGCGCAAAGCTGCCAGAACCTGTCTGGAATAAAAAGTGAAGATTAACCGGAAATTATACAGTCCGACAAAAGGGGTGTTAGAAAGAGGGATTCCCGGTCGATAATTTAAAAAAGCATATGCCCACCCAAAGAGGGGAACATAAGCAAACATAAAAATAAACACAACAAACGGCACTGCAAATAACAGTAGTAGGAACCGTTCATTTTTAAAGATTTTTCTAATCTTTTCCATATCCAACTCCCGAAGTTATAAATTGACAGTGGCTCACCCATCCTTGCATTAACACTTTAAAGCAAGGGCTTACTTCTATGGACATATCCGATGACGAAATCCTAAATTCAATAACTATCTTTATGCGAGGCAAACGGACTCATTGACACGATTAATGCAACAGACAATATGATACAGCAATTTGCACATTAATATTACATTGAAACTGTATAATTCTACCAGTGATACCAGAAATTGATAAGATAAATATATGATATATAGCCGAGTTTGTCAATAGAATATCGAAAAATAAATTAGAGTTAATAAAATCTCCGCCACACTCGCGACTATACAAAATGCTACAAAATCGCACAAATCTTTTCTTACATCTTTACATTCAATCAGTCCTGTGTTATAGTCTTGTTATCAAAAACAAGGAGCGATAAAATCTTGGACAAGAAAGTAACGACCAATGACATTGCCAAAACCCTCGGCATTTCCAGAGGAACTGTCTCCAAAGCACTCAACGGAAAAGCCGATGTTGACCAGCATACCCGTCGATTAATTATCGAAACCGCAGCGGATATGGGTTACCGAAGGCTCGATAAGGCACATTACGGCCCAAGTGGTGCTTTACCGGACCAAACCATTGTCTTGATGATCCGTGAGGCACGCTATGGTGATGCATATTGGTCTCTTTTTATTAAGAATTTTGAAGATGAAATCATAAAGGCAAACCATCATTTTACCATCAATGTCATTACGATCGAAAATGAAAATCTCTTAAATCTGCCCGGGAATTTTTCAACTCATCCTCCTTCCGGCATCGTCACGATTGGACCGTTTAAAAAGGACTATTATTTAAAAATCAAATCATCCGATATACCTGTTGTATATGTAGATACCGCTCCTGATATTACAGATTCCGATATATTGGCTGATACCATCTTGATGTGTAATCGAGAATATGTTTACGAAATGACTTCTCATTTAATAAAAGCCGGACATAAAAGATTGGGATTCCTCACCGATTACAGCCTTTGCCGAAGTTTCGCCGACAGATGGGAAGGCTTTTGTGATGCTTTAAAGGAAAATAACTTATCGATTCATGATGATTTAGTCTTTGGCAAGAAAGAGAATCAGCATATCTCCGTCGAAAACATTAGTAATTGGTTTTCATCCATAACAGAATTTCCTACTGCTTTTGTTTGTGCTAATGATTTTTACGCGGTAATCGCCAAAACCGCACTGCTGGAAATTGGTATTTCCGTTCCCCGTGATTTAGCGATTTGCGGCTTTGACAATGATTCGAGCATTTCCATGCTTTACCCCCAATTAACCAGTGTCGATAGTCATGTGGAACACGTCGCCCGACGGGCTTTCCAAGAACTGCTCTGGCGGATTGCTAACCCCGATGCCCCCTATGAACTAATAAAAATAACCTCGACAATACATTATCGAAATTCCACGGAAGGATATGTCTTTTAATGAACCAACTGATGAGTGTGGAAATATCCCGAGGGACTACTCACGACGGGCCCGGGCTGCGAACGACAGTCTTTGTAAAGGGCTGTCCTCTTAACTGTATTTGGTGCCAAAATCCTGAAAGCATTAATCCGCAGCAAGAAATCTGGTACGAAGCTGCTAAATGTATCGGATGTCTTTATTGTTTTGATTCATGCCCTCACCACGCTCTAACCACCGATAACAGCGGTATTGAAATTAATCGAAGCCAATGTGTTACCTGTGGCATCTGCACGGACAACTGCCCGGCCAAAGCAATCACTTTTGCCGGGACAACATGGTCGGTCAATGATTTGGTTCACGAAGTTATGAAAGACAAGCATTATTATGATGAATTTGGCGGTGGGGTCACCGTATCAGGGGGCGAACCCCTCCTTTATACTGATTTCCTGATTGAATTTTTCATCAAACTTAAAATGAATAATATCCATACCGCCCTCGATACCTCCGGCTACTTTGCCCGGGAATCATTGCTTAAATTGATACCTCATGTTGACCTGATTCTTTATGATCTCAAAACATTTGATTCTGATGAACATATAAAATTCACCGGCAAAAGCAATGAATTGATCCTTGAAAACATCGTGAAAATTGCTGAGTATATTTCTACTAAGCAGATTGCATCCAAGCACAGCAAAGGCAAGGATATCACAGCTAAGCAGATTAAAGGCGACGATATCGCAACTGAGCATAGCACAGTGATGCAACTCACTGGCGAGGATATCACAACTGAGCATAGCACAGCGATGCAACTCACTGGCGAGGATATCACAACTGAGCATATCGCAGCCGAGCATAACGTAAGTACCGCTGACACGAAACTGTGGATACGTACACCACTAATACCTGATGCAACTATGAATGAAAACAACATCAGGGAATTATCCCTTTTCATAGTTGAGCATATTATCCAATTTGTCGAACGCTGGGAACTTTGTGCCTTCAATCCAATCTGCATTGCGAAATACCGAAAACTCCAAAAACCCTGGCCCTTTACCGACAAAAAATCAATCACCCAAAAACAGGTGAATCAGATTAAGGACATCGCCTTGTCTTGTGGGATACCTGAAAGTAAATTAATTGTGACCGGCCTTATCAAATAAGATTGCACCGGTTATACTCTTTTGGAGCCTATCTAAAAGCACCTTGCATTCAGCACGGGGCGGTAGAACTGTTTCACAGTTATACCTTTATAGCATCATGCAAGGAGAGTCTCCAATCCGAAGCCCACGAAGGTATAACTACGCAGTAGTTCTACCGCATCTAAAGTCACACAAATGGGATATGGCAGACTGCGAGTGCCTTCCCGCCGAGTAAACTGTAGCGATTATATTCATGGAGGATTAAACATGGGAAGTGTCAAACTAAATTTCACACCAAAATTTGAACAATCACCGCGGATTGTGAGATTATCTGAGCGCAATCGCGAATTAGCCCTTTCGGGCAAACGAAAGCTAGGCGGCTGGGGTGATTCTACCGACGACAGCATGACTTTTGGCGACCATGCTTGTTGGATAAATATCGGCCCCTTTCCTCATATAGACGATCTACCCTCCCGGAAAAATGGCTATGAAATGACCGGTGAAAGTTGGGGCAAAGATTATGCTTTTTTACTTGACCATACACCGGCAAACATCTTCCCGGAGGAGCGCATTGTCGGGGAAATCTATTGGGAAATGCATCAAATCCGCCACTATGATTGGAGCGATACGAGCGAGGAAGTAGCAAAACTTCTGTCCGCCGCAGAGAAATTGGGAGCCGGCGGAACCAGCTCAGCCCACACCTGTCCCGATTTAAATATCGGCTTAACCCAAGGATATGGACGAATCTTAGATCGAGTAAGGGAAAGTATCGCCTTGTATACTCGCCTAGACGAGCCACGAAAAGTTACCTACCTAAAGGGACTGGAAGCCATCTGCGAAAGCTGTATCCGATATATCAGACGATACGCCGCTTTAGCGGAAAAACTTGCTCAGGAAAGTGCTAACGAGAACGAAAGAGCTCGTTTTACCCAAATTGCCGATTGCTGTAATCACATCGCCACCGAACCGCCTCGCAGTTACTATGAGGCTGTTCAATTTATTCACTTCACAGTTCTATTTGACCGCACCGTCGGACACGGCAACGGATATGGCAGCTTAGACCAATACCTGGAGAGATTCTACCATAAAGATATGACTGATGGTACCCTGACTCGCACTGATGCCAAGGAATACATCGCCGAAATGTATATGAAGCTGCGGGGGCATTTCTTCTGTGTGGGGGGTAGAAACGCAGAAGGTCAAGACGCTACCTCGGAGATGAGTTTTGTCGCATTGGAAGCCTATGACCTGGTGGGGGATTATAATAACTTGGGCGTTATGTGGCACCCTGATATGAACGAAGATTTTTACGCCTATGCTTGCGATATCCTAGCGAGGCATGGCGAGAGCATCCCTGTCTTGGCAAACTATGACTTAATGTACGAAACTCAGTTGCGAAGCGGAATCCCCCATGAACATGCCTGGACCGTTGCCTACAGTGGTTGCCAGTGGTTTTGCATCCCCGGTCGTGAATTTTGCGACCAGGATGTAAATTCATTTAATGCCGTCAAATCGATGAATCGTGCCATCGAAAGAGCTGTTCAAGACAATGTTGCTGATTTTGATACCTTATATAACTACTTTACCGACGAGGTTCAAATCACCGCTCGAGCAATGCGGGATTATAAACGCGCGCAAGATCAGTTTTTAGGGGATATCTGGCCGGAAATGTTCACTTCCTTGATGGCCCACGGACCAATTGAACGCGGCATCGATATTGTGGCTCCCCGAGGAGTAGATTATCAATACACATCGGTAAATGTATTGGGAATTCCCAATGTTTCCGATTCCTTTTATGCGATTAATTCTCTGGTTTTCGAACAAAAGAAATTCACCTTAAAGCAGGTGAAAGATGCCACCCAAAACAACTGGGAAAATAACGAGCCGATGCGATTGCGCTTTTATAACGAAGAAAAGTATGGCAATGATATTGACGACGTGGATGCTGTTTATGTGCGGGTATGCGAAACGATCCGCGAGGCAATGGAGCGTTTGTATAACCAAAAAGGCCAGCCCTTTAGACCATCACTTTTTCATTTCCAAGGTCATTTAAACGGCCGGGAACACGGCGCAACTCCTGACGGAAGACGGGCGAATGACTATCTCGCTCATGGCGTAAATCCCACCGGTGGCGTCAATGTAAAAGGACTTATTCCCACCGCCAACTCTATGGCCAAGGTAAAAACCAATAAATATCAAGGGGCACCGATTCAAATTGATCTGCAGCCTAAGTTTTTCGATGGCAAGGAAGAAATCTGGAAGTACATTCGCAATTTTTCTGTGGCTTACTTTAAAAATGGCGGCATTCAGATCAACTTACATATTATGGACTTAGCGAAACTGGCCGATGCCATCGACAATCCGGATAATCCGGAATATCAAAACATCATCGTTCGGGTAACCGGATATGCTGCCAGATTCATCTCACTCCCCCGCTTCTATCAAGAGGAGTTTGTGGCAAGAAATAATTATGATTCATTGTAGGCTACCTGCTTAAAAAATCCACTTCGAAGCCAAAACTAGCTGCTTTTGGAAAATAAAACATCTTACAATCTGCTTTCGAAATCATTATAACCAAATTCACGAACTATTGTTATCTCACCGGCAACATTACGCCACAAAATCGCCGGCAAGGGCATTCCATTGAAGGTATTGGTCTTCACCATGGTATACAATGCCATATCTTCAAACACTAACTCATCACCTTCCTGCAATGGCTTCGCAAAAGAGTAATCGCCAATTACATCTCCGGCCAAACATGTAGGCCCGGCCAAGCGGTAAGTATAAGGGAAACTTTCCGAATCCTCCCCCGGTTTTTTGCTTTTTTGTAGCGGCGGCCGATAAGGCATCTCCAGCACATCCGGCATATGACAAGCGGCCGAAGTATCCAAAATGGCAATCTGCATGCCATTTTCCATAATTTCTAACACCCGGCTCACCAAATATCCGGCATTTAACACCACCGCTTCTCCGGGCTCAAGATACACTTGTAATTGATAGGTTTCTTGTAAATGTTGAACGGTTCTCTCTAACAGGGACACATCATAATCGGAACGAGTGATATGATGTCCGCCCCCTAGATTGAGCCACTTCATCCGGGGCAAATACTTGCCGAATTTTTCTTCTACGGCCTGTACAGTTGCAGCTAAGGCATCGCTGTTTTGTTGACACAAGGTATGAAAATGTAAACCATCTAACAAAGGCAGAATCCCTTCCTCAAACCGGGAAAAGGTAGTTCCCAGACGTGAGCCGGGAGCACAAGGATTGTAAATATCTTGATTCACTTGCGTGGAGCATTCCGGATTAATTCTTAAGCCAATTGATTTTCCTGCTTTTTTTGCTTCTTTCCCATACTTGCTCACTTGATCGGGGGTGTTAAAGACGATACAGTCAGCATAATTCAACACTTCCTCAAATTCATCCTCTCGAAAGGCCGGACTGTACACATGAGTTTCCTTCCCAAAGTAGGTATGACCTAATCGTGCCTCGTATAATCCGCTGGCGGTGGTTCCATCCAGATATTTTCCCAGCAAAGGGTAGATAGAATACATGGAAAATGCTTTCTGTGCCAATAATATCTTACACCCTGTCCGTTCTGACACTCCCTTTAGTATTTCTAGATTGTGAATCACCCTGTTCTCATCAATGAGAAAACAGGGTGTTGGTAAATAATCATTCGGGTATAACTTTTTGTCATTCATAATCGTTATTATTCCTCTCACATGGCTCCATGGCTACTAAACCGGTTCTTTGCTCTGGTGCACGGTAGCATCTCATAATCTACAATTAATAACTCCCGTTGCTCCTTCTCGCACTCGACTAGAACCAATAACTGAGGAAACGTCCTCTCTCAAAGATCTATGATCCCTCAATATTAATCAAGAGATAAGCGACCTAAGCGCCAGCGAAACACTTTGTTTATCAATCCTAGTCTACCAACACCGGATCAAAGCACTCTCGCCAAGGCAATCCCCATTTGTTAAGTGCCTCCATAAACGGATCCGGATCAAATTCTTCGATATTGTAAACACCGGCCTTATTCCATGTCCCCTCCATCACTAACATTGCCCCAATCATCGCCGGCACGCCGGTAGTGTAGGAAACTGCTTGGGAACCTACTTCTTTGTAACATTCTTCGTGGTCACAGATGTTATACAAGTAATAGGTTTTTTCTTTCCCATCCTTGATTCCTTGGAAGATGCAACCAATGTTGGTTTTTCCTTTGGTTCGTGGTCCTAAACTAGCCGGATCGGGCAGAACAGCTTTCAGGAATTGTAGCGGTATAATCTCTTTACCTTCGAATAAAATCGGCTCTATCGAGGTCATACCGACATTTTCCAGACATTTCAAATGGGTTAGATAACTTTGTCCAAAGGTCATGAAGAAGCGAATTCGCTTAATTCCGGGGATATTTTGGGCAAGACTTTCCAGCTCCTCGTGATACAAAAGATACATATCCTTTTCCCCAACTTCTTCAAAATTGTATACTCGTTTAATTTCCATCGGTTTGGTTTCCACCCATTCGCCATTTTCCCAATAACGACCATTAGCTGACACCTCGCGAATGTTGATTTCCGGATTGAAATTAGTGGCAAAGGGATATCCATGGTCGCCACCATTGCAATCCAAGATATCAATATAATGGATCTCATCAAAATGATGCTTCAAGGCGTAAGCGGCAAATACCCCGGTTACTCCCGGATCAAAACCACTGCCTAACAAAGCTGTGATACCCGCTTCTTCAAACCGTTCTCGATAAGCCCATTGCCAACTATACTCAAACTTTGCCGTATCTTCCGGCTCATAATTGGCGGTGTCTACATAATGAGTTTTGGTAGCCAAACAAGCCTCCATAATCGTCAAATCTTGATACGGTAAGGCCAAATTTAACACCACATCGGGTTTTTCTTTTTCAATTAAGGCGATTAACTCTTCCACATTGTCCGCATCAACTTGAGCGGTGGTAATCTTTGCCTTCGTAGTTCCTGCCAATTCCTTTTGCAAATCATCGCACTTTGACTTGGTCCGACTGGCAATACAAATCTCTTGAAATACATCACTGTTCTGAGCGCATTTGTGTACCGCTACCGCACCTACACCACCACATCCAATAATTAATACTTTTCCCATCTTAATCTCCTCCTGTTATGAGTAACAAAACTCTCCAATTTTATCACAAAGTATCTTCAGTAATTCCTTGTAATCTTCTATCTCACCTCTATCCATAAAGTCATAGGGCTTTATAACATGCCCTTCGTTGTCCAATCCGGTGTATTTGTATACACATGTCGGATTGAGGAAGGAATCTTCCTCCGTTTCTAATGCTATTTATAGCGCAAGCAACATCTCCCGCACGATTTTACATGCTACTGCCGTCGAGATGCCGCCGGGATCGTAAGGTGGGCACAATTCGTTGACATCACACCCTACCACCGTTAACTGTTGGCAGACCAAAGTAATCCCTTTACGCAGTTCCTCAAAGCTTATTCCTCCCGGCTCAGGAGTGCCGGTTCCGGGAAAAACGGATGGATCCAGAACATCTAAATCGACTGTAAGATACACCGGTTTCCCTTGTAGTTGATTGACCAAATCTGACAATCCATCTAAATTATATAATTGCGTATGCACACGGGATTTCCCCCAGGCGAACTCTTCTCTATCTCCTGAGCGAATTCCGAATTGAAAGATTCTGTGGGGATTTATACCCTCATATCCTTGTTTCGCTTCATCAATATCCATCTTACTGTGCTCTGTTCCTTTTTGCGGCACCTTATCGCATAATGTTCCATCATACATCACTTCCCGGCAACGTCTTATCACACAAGCATGAGATAGCTTTACACCTAAATAATCATCTCGCAAATCCCCGTGGGCATCCAGATGAATTATCACTGCATCCGGATACTTTCGATGTACCGCCCGAAAAGCCCCTAAGGTCACTAAATGTTCTCCCCCCAATAGAAAGGGAATTTTATCTGCTTGTAAGATTTCATCGGTACAAGCCTCTATCTGTGCCAATACTTTGTCGGTGTCCCCAAAAGGCAATTCCAAATCACCACAATCCAGCACCGGGCAATCAATTAAATCTTTATCTTGATATGGGCTGTAACTTTCGATTCCATAAGATTCTCGCCGAATCGCCGCACTACCAAAACGAGCCCCCGGACGATAGGAGGTGGTAGAATCAAAAGGGGCACCAAACAGTACAATTCGAGCTTCCTCTAATGATTTCTCACATTCTAAAAAGGCATCATACTTGGGATGGAGTGATTTGTGTAGTACGTTGTTTGTCATAATACCCCCTTTTCTAAGGTAGTTCCTTGCTCTAGCGTTCGTCCGATACTTCGCTAAGACTCAAGGAACGACTTCCATGCGCGCTCGGTAAAACCTCGCTATCCCTCCACCTGCTCCAGCATCTTCTCAACATAAGCCGGCAGATAAAATGCCCCTTTGTGTAGTGTCGTAGTGTAATAACTACAAGATAACTCACGCTGATTCCATCTTTGTTCGTTTAAATCCTTCAGGGGATGGTACTGCTTGGAGGCAAAGCCAAACAACCAATGTCCTGATGGATAAGAGGGAATATGGGCTTGGTATACTCGACTGATGGGGAAGGACTCGACAATCCGTTTATGTGCCCTTTGACAAGCTTTGGCATCCTCATTGTAAAATGGGCTTTCATGTTGGTTTACCATGATTCCATCTGCAGTCAAAGCCTTAAAACAATTCCCGTAAAACTCTCGGGTAAAAAGTCCTTCTCCGGGGCCAAAAGGGTCGGTGGAATCAACAATAATCACATCATATTTATCTTCACAAGAACGGATAAACCGCAAGCCATCCTCATAATATATCGTCACTCGTTCATCGTCTAGTCCGCAAGCGATGGTCGGTAGATAGATTTTGCTGACCTCTACTACCATGGCATCAATCTCCACCAAATCAATCTGCTCGATTTCCGGATAACGGATTAATTCTCGCACGACACCACCATCTCCACCACCAATCACCAGCACTTTCTTTACCCGGGGATGCACCGCCATGGGAACGTGGGTTATCATTTCATGATAAATGAACTCGTCTTTTTCGGTCACCATCATAAATCCGTCCAAGATTAAGAAGCGCCCGAATTCCGGCGATTCAAATACGTCAATCTGTTGAAAATCGCTTTTTTCACTGAACAATTGACGACTGACACGAATGGAAAGCTTCACGTCCGGGGTTTGTTGTTCAGAAAACCAAAAATCCATTTGTCACTCCTTTATATAAGGTAGTTCCCTGCTCTAACGCTTGACAGAACCTCGCTTTGCTCTCAGCCTTGCCCTATCGCACTACATTTAGCACTTCTATATTTGCATCTTCCGGACCGGTCATGGAGCAACCTTTATCTTTTGCATAAGCGATATACGTCAGAATCTCCGGCGTAATCCGTTCGCCCGGGGTCAAGATCGGAATGCCGGGAGGATAACTCATCACAAATTCACTGCATATCCGCCCCTTTGTTTCGCCAATCGGCAAGGGCTCCTTCGCCGCATAAAATGCCTCTTGCGGAGACAGCACAACCTGAGGTTCCATGTATTCATAACGCATCAGGGCATTTCCCGGTTTGCCGTATCGTCGCTTCACCTCAGCCAAGGCGCTCACCAAGCGCTCAATCTCCCTAGCGCGATCCCCAATCGACAGGTAAGCGAGAATATTTCCTAAATCTCCAAATTCCACTTGGATATCGTATTCATCTCGCAACAAATCATACACTTCTATCCCGGCCAAACCAATCTCTAAGGTGTTAACCGCCAATTTAGTTAGGTCAAAATCATAAATACTGTTTCTATTTGTGATTTCCTGACCAAAGGCATAATAGCCTCCAATTTTGTTGATTTCTTGGCGGGCGTATTTGGCCAACTCAGTTACCTTAGCAAACTCCATTTTACCGCGTAGAGCCAAGTTACGACGGGAAATATCCAAACTAGAAAGAAGCAGGTAAGAGGCACTGGTTGTTTGGGTGAGATTGATAATCTGTCGCACCTGCCCTTCCTGCATCGTATCATTCATCAGTAATAAAGAGCTTTGGGTCAGGCTACCACCGGATTTGTGCATCGATACCGAAGCCATATCCGCCCCGGCTGTCATCGCTCCCATCGGTAGTTCTTCATTAAAGTAAAAATGGGTGCCATGGGCTTCATCTGCCAAACACAGCATCCCATGCTCATGGGCTACTTTAACAATCTCCTCTAGGTGGGAACATATCCCATAATAGGTAGGGTTATTCACCAATACTGCTTTCGCATCCGGATGTGAACGAATGGCTGCTTTCACATCCTCTTCCGCCATTCCTAAAGTAATTCCCAGGCGATCATCACAAGCCGGATTCACATACACCGGAATTGCACCACACAATACCATCGCCCCCATCACACTGCGATGGACATTGCGGGGCAAGATAATCTTCTCTCCCCGTTTTACCACTGAGAGAATCATACTTTGCACTGAGGAAGTAGTTC